>ERZ1292629.3135-Hain-H43-01um-R1-3135-length-13057-cov-5_pt1 | contig 13057 bp, 23 predicted proteins | sample MGYA00564399_ERZ1292629 | MGnify/ENA primary metagenome ERZ1292629 (study PRJEB36523, sample SAMEA6512636) | groundwater metagenome | collected 2019-01-08 | study: AquaDiva: Metagenomics assemblies of 32 groundwater samples | reverse complement strand
AGCAAGATCTGTAATATGAACCATAGTATTATTTTGAGATGAATAAATATAAGCAATTGCAGACCTCTCTTCCTTAACTTCAACAGGAGCAACAACCTTAACTTCTGAAACTATTTCTTCCTTCTTCTCCATTTTATCGCCTATACTCTCACTCTTAATTTCAGGCTTAACTTCTTCGACTTTTTCTTCGATCTTCTTTACAGTCATTATTCATTTGCCTCCGTGCTTTTTTCTTTAGGGTTATTATTAATCACAGGGCGTCTAACCTCTAGATTCTTCTCCTCATCAACTGAAACAATATATCCTGGAACATTAATCACTCTTCCATCAATCAAAACTTTTCTGTGAGTTATAAACTGTCTTGCCTGTTTAACAGTAGTAGCATATCCTTTCTTAAAAACAACTGTCTGCAACCTTCTACTCAACAAATTATCGATATTAAGTGCAAGAACATCTGCCACAGAATTAACATTCAATCCGAGATTTTGCAACTTTCCAAACAAAACCTTTTGTTCATCATCAGATGATTTAGCCAATTCCATAGCTCTATGTCTATAATAATTAACCTTTGCTATAAACTTCCAAATCTCTCTCTTATTCTTTAAACCATATTTTTCAATAAGCTTATTTTCATCCTGCATTCTCACTAACTCGAACGGTTTCTTTGGTCTAGAGAAAATCTTATGTTTTCTAATCATGTTTTAGTCTCCTTCTTCTGCTTCTTCATTGTAGCTGCAGCAGACTTTGATCTAAAGTGCGATCTTGTTCTCTGTCCTCTAACTGGTAGCTTAGATGCATGTCTTATTCCTCTATAACTCTTCATTTCTTTCAATCTCTTAATGTCAAAATCTCTCTTCATATCTAAATCAGTTCCAAGAAAATGGTTCGAAACTCCTGTCTCAGGATCATTTCTTCTATTCTTCATATAATCAGGAACAGACATATTAACAAGAAATTCTTCTATTTTCTTAATTTCATCTTTTGAAAGATCAACAATTTTCTTATTTCTATCTAATTTAAGTTTTATACAAACCGCATTTGATATTGCAAATGAAACTCCTTTAATATAGTTAAGACCGACATAAATCTTCTTAGACCCTGGAATATCACAACCTAAAATTCTCACAAGAGTCTCATAATTTTCCTCTTCCTGCTTATATGCCTTAGCTCGCTCCAGCTTCTCAGTAGCTTTGTCTATCTTAGCTTTCTTCTCAGGCTTAACCTTCTTTGCGTCTTTTTCTTGTTTTGCTTCCATTTCTTAATTTACAAACAAATTGAATCTCTGCCTTTCGAGCAACTCCTCAATCAACCTTTTCTCAACTGCTTTTTTTGGATCAGGAACATTCTTCAACCTTGCCCTCATATCCTCAAAGGACTCAAAAGGCTTCTTTTCCCTTTCTTCCAAAATTTCTTTGGTATGCTTCTTTCCAAAACCAGGAATCAACTCGATTTGATGAAGCCTAGTATTAATTGCCTGAGCAGAATTAAAGAAATCTATAAATTTCTTCTCTTGCTCCGCAACTAAGGTTTCAATATATTCCTGTAATTGGATCTTCGCAGTTTCAGTCAACTTCTCTCTCTGGAGTCTTCCAGCGATAAAGTATATCTTCTCTCGTTTCTCCGCGCCTATATAAACCTTTTCTTTTGGCTGAAGCATCATTCCTCTTCTTGGAACCAGCTCTAATAAAACCAAACTTTTTTCTCCAATTGCTTGAGCCACCGGCTGACCTCGACCACCCATAGGATAACCATAAGGCAAATAATCTAGTACAATTGCAAAATCTTCTTTATCAGTCATGTTTACTTCTTGACTATATTTAGAATCGTATTTACTTCCTCTTCTGATAAACTAACGTCATTGAATATTTTATGAACATCTTCTGAATCAACAGGCAAGAAATCAATAACTTTCACAATACTTGATTCCTTAATTTTAGGATTATTCAAAGCAACTAAAGCTTCTCTTATTTTTTTGGCTTGATTCAAATCAGCCTTAACAAAGTCTTTAAAATACTTATCAACAGATCTAGTACCATCCCCTCCCTTAGCAAAATCTGCGGCCTCTACAATTGCCAAAGGTTTAGAACTTAATATCACTTCATCACCTCTATTCTCTTCAAATGAATAGGCTTCAAAAGAAACCTTTTTGGCTTATCTAACTCTTTAACTTCCACATAATATGCTTCTCCCCTCTTAGCCAATACTCTTCCTGTCTTACCATGGATTCTATGGCTATAACCAAAAATCTCACTCAATTCAGGTGTCACAGCTACAAAGTCTCCTTCTTTAAATTCCTGAAAATACTTTGACAACTGTATTTTGCCTCTATTCTTTGGATTCTTATGTTTTAACATAAACCTATCTGCAACAGGCAGTTTAAAAAGCTTTTCGTCAAGGCTTTTTAAAGCAATTTCGAATAAAACCGACAATTTCAGTCTTAAAATCCCACAATAATTCACTACTAAAAACTAAGATATTATGCAAGAAATATTTAATAACCCTTTAGTCAAAGAACAAATATGAGTTTAATAAAAAAAATAAGCGCACTGACAGTAATCGCAGGTGTTGCTGTAACAATCACAGGAATAGGAAGAAGTCTATATTATCGCAACCAATCTGTCTCCTTAGTAAGTCCACAAGTAGCTGAATATGAAACATTAACAAAAAAATTAGCATTCGGAAATTACTACGCTGCAATTCAAGTGAAAAGAACAGAAGAAAAGGCAATAAAATCTCTAGGCACTAACACTCCTCCTGAATTTAGGTATTGGGCTCAACTCGAAAGAGACTTTGATAGAATAAAAGAACTAGAAAGCACTCCAGAATTTAAAGAAAGACTAAACTCGATTGAAAAAGCTAAATTAGATGAAGAAAAATCAGTAAGAATGCTCATACTGGGAATGATACCTCTATTTCCAGGAATAGGACTACTAATGATCTCAAGCTCGAGAAACAACAATACTTATAATCTTAAACCAAAAAAGTAACAATAAAATCAAAATCTCAAAAAATAACAATCAAAAACTATCTTCTATTATAACTATCAGGATTATCAGTTATACTTCCTTGAAATAAATTTCCTGAATCTCTAGACTTTTCCATGCTATCTACTATCGCCTTAAACATTTTCTCCCCCCAAACCCCTACTCCACATCTCTCACAAAAATCTATAACGGATTCATCACGAATCTCATTCTTACAATATATACACTTCTTTGTCATTTTTTCTCTTTTTTAAATTTATGAGTTTCACAACTCGAGTGAGTTTATAAATATTCTTGTTGTGAAAAATAAAGATTAAATTCTTCCTTCTCCAATTAACACTTCTCTCAAAGAAAGCCTAAGAAGATTTAAATCAGCTCCAAATATTGAATAATGACTCTGATCTCTAAAAAGAGTTGTAACAATCACATCATATTTTGCAAGCGCTCTAACTCCTCCCCTCTCAATACTCCTTCTTTCTGCAATATCTCTTCCAGGAAATCTTCTTGATGCTGCAACATCAAATCTTGTCCATACGCAGGACAATAAATTCAAAAAATGCCAATTAGTTATCTCTTCAACCGTTGGATCAAACAGATTACCAAGCCTATACTCTGTAGCAAAATACTCAAAAGAGGGAAGCAAATCAAGATAAATACGATTATCTGGATGATTAGAACTTTCTCTTAATGGAGAAAGATGCTTATGCAAAATAGCCAAAGCATGAGTCACATCTCGACACTCAACTTTCCCCTCAATGAACTTAGCGACATCTGCCTCTAATTGCAGAGATATCATATATTATAGTATATAGTCTTATATTTATATATTCCTAAAAAAATTATTCGTATCTTAACGCATCAACTGTATTCAACTTACTTGCCTTATATGCAGGCCATATTCCAGAAACTGCCCCTGCCAAAAAAGCAAAAATCAAACAGCCTATAATCAAATAAAATGGTGCGGCTGCTTGAAGAAGATTTGTCCCCAACTGATTAGTCGCAATATATTCTATAGACTTACTTACTCCGAATCCAAACAACACCCCAATTATCCCTCCCATAATTCCTAACAAACCCGACTCAATTAAAAATATCAAAAGAATATCTTTATTCTGCGCGCCTATTGCCTTCATTGTTCCAATTTCTTTTGTTCTTTCTAAAACAGAAGCATACATTGTATTTGCAATTCCAATCCCTCCAACAAGCAATGAAATTGCTGCAATACCTAGTAAGAATCCCATAATTATATTCAAAATAGAATCAAAACTCGCTAACAATTCTTCAGGAGTTGTAACTGAAAAATCTTTATTTTTTTCCTTTAAACCCCTATGTTCAAGCAAATCTTTCTGAACCCTATCTGCAACATCTTTAATATTACTTTCCTCTCCAACTTGCACCATAATTTCATCAACTCGTTCTCCAGAATTAAACAACTCCTTTGCATCTTCAAAAGAAATATACACTGCTTGATCATCTCCAGAATTTCCAACTTTCTTTAGAATTCCAACAACTTTAAACTGTTGATTATCTATCTCAATCATGTCTCCTACTCTTATAGGATTTTTATATAAACTACCTGTACTAAAAGAATTTCCAAGAATTACTTTTCCAGTATCTCCACTTTTCAAAAACTTTCCCTGTTCTGGAATATATTGATCTGTTTCTGAAAATATCTCTAACTTATCCGTAGGAATTCCAACTACCTGTAGAAATCTTTTTGTTTCCCCTTTTTTAACTTCTGAATTTCCTATAACAAAATAGGTTAAATCCTTAACTCCCTGCACCTTCTCAACCACATTAACATCACTCAAACTAAACATTGCAGAATCTTTAGCTGCTCCAGGACCTGCAAGTATAAGTGCAGAAGGAAAAACAAAAAACTTATCAGTTCCTAATTGCTCAAACTGCTTAGTTACTGCTATTTGCAAACCTAAAGATAAACTAATAAGCACAAATACAGTCGCAATGGAAATAAATATCCCTGCCATTGTAAGCCAGCTTCTAAGCTTTCTTTTACGAATATTTTTTACTGCTAATTTGAAATAATCTAGTATCATTTTATTCCCTCAGCTATAACCCTGTTAGCATCATCATAATCATAATAAAGCGATTTAAACCTTCTAGGCACAAATACTTCTCCTGCTCTATAAGTAACTCTAACTTTTGCAGAAGGATGGTCTTTTATAAGATAATCTAATTGAGTATCATCTATTAAACCAAGATGAAGCAAATATAAGTCAACTTGAGGAATAACTCCATCTAACTTATTCCAAGTAATAACTTCTAAATCATCTCTACCAAGACGGCCAATAGCCTCCCTCAATAACTCAGCAGGTTCTTCTACTTCTAAAATAAATATCTTTTTCATTTTATATCTCCCAAGTCCTCTCCTGATTAACCAATGCATCCACAAAATGCTCACTTTCGTATTTAACAACAAGCAAATTTAATGAAGGTTTGACAAGAGTAAAATCAATGTCTCTACAAATAGTGTTTCTTACCATAACATAAGATAAAGGATTTCTTTCTCGTAGTCTAATCAGTTCATCTAAAGGATTAACAAGACTAGCATGGACTGAATAAATATCGAATCCATCAAGAATTTCTTCAAACTTAGCATTATCTTTCGTTTCTATCTTTACAGATAAATTTTTTTTCTCAGCATAACTCGCAAAAGAATCTGTAAAAGCACTTACTAAATTAGGATTACTTTCAATAATTAGAATCTTGATAGGTCTAACTACAATCATCTTCTTGCCTCTCTTGCCTTATGCATAGTTTCTAATAACCTTCTAGCTGTAATAGTTTTACCCATTATTCCTAATAAATCCAATTCCTGAGCAACTCTGAAATCTAAGTCTCCTAATCGAGTTCTCTCAAAATAAAAAGTGCAAGGTTCTTTACAATTAATATTGAAATTGTATCCTTCAGGATACATTGGACAAAACAAACAAATAGAATCATACCCATTTACTAACTTAACTTTTTGGCTAGAACAATCTCTTACAGAATTCAATAACATTTCATTATTCTCTGAACTAACTTTATCGCTCTCGTACGTCTTTAAAACATTTCTTGAACTCTTTCCCTCTAAAGCGACAGCAAAATAAAATACAGCATGATGTGGATTTATTTTAATTACTCTAGGTACAGTTACATTCATCGTCTAAGTGCCTCCGTTGGCTTTAACTTAGAAGCCTGTAAAGCAGGTAATATTCCTGATGCTAATCCTATTAATAATGAAAATCCTACGGCAATAAAAATTAAAGACCAAGATAACTGAAATGCAAAAATGTCAGAACCAAAATAAGCATTCACTCCAGTAGAAGCAAGAAAAGACAAGAGTACTCCAATAATTGCACCAACAATCCCTCCGACAAGACCTAAAAGTCCAGATTCAATTACAAAAATAGAAAGGATATCTTTATTCTGCGCGCCTATTGCTTTCATTGTTCCAATTTCTTTTGTTCTTTCTAAGACAGAAGTATACATCGTATTTGCAATTCCAAGTCCTCCAACTAAAAGAGAAATTGCTGCAATTCCAGAAATAATTATGTTAATTACATTGAGAATAGTATTTACTGTTCCTAAAGCTTGAATAGGAGTCTGAATTGTAAAATCCTCTTCTCCAACTTTTTCATGTCTGTCTTGTCTAAACTTTCTAGCCAATTCATTGGAAACATCTTGAATAATATCTTTATTGACAACCTGCGCAACAATTAAATCAGTCTCATCACCGATATTTAATATTTCCTTTAAGTCGTCTTCAGACATAAAAACAACAGAATTCAACTGAAAAGAACTCGCTTTCTTTAGTATACCTATAACTTCAAATGATTTTCCCTGTATAAGTACTCTACTTCCAACTCTGATTTCTTTTCCATAAACACTACTGTCTGTAAAATCATTACCTAAAACAACTTTTCCACTATCTCCTGCGCTTAAAAGTTTTCCAGTTTGAATCTTTACGTTTGTTGACTCGTAAACTAAATCAATTCCTTTCTGATCCTTTGGAACATTCACAGCATAACTAAATTTAAGGACTCCATTATATTCAAATCTAACCAATCTTATCAACCTTGAAATAACTGCCTTTACACCATTAGTAGATTCTATCAATTTAATATCGTGATCATTCAGTTTCTTTACAGCGGTACTTCCAGGAGGACCAAATCCTGTTTCAGCATTTTGAATTGTAAGTTTATCGGTAGATAAAGTTGAAAATTGTCCTGTTATAGCTTCTCTAAGTCCTGCGCCCATAGAAATCAAAGAAACAACTGCTGCAATTCCTATAAATATTCCAAGCATAGTAAGCCAAGTTCGTATGCCTCTATGTTTCATATTTTCAAATGCCAAAGAAATATAATCTTTAATCATACTCTCACAATCCTCTTCTGAATAATCTATTCAATAACTCTTTCAATTCATCGCACTTTTCACGAACTAATTCAGGTGCTCCATTATTAGAATTATGAAAAAACCATGTTACTCCTCTTCCATTAACAATTTCTTTTTTTGTTAAATATAAATGTCGAATCAAAGTCATTCTTATTTCACCCATTCCGCTTCCAATATCTCCAGAAACAAAAACATGACTATTTTCCTTATTTCTACCTAAATCAAAAGCACAATGCGCACCGCACCTTAAAAGGTGCGGTTTGAAAGCGCTTGTGCTTTGGATGCTCAAGGAACCCATCCATCCTAAAGGATGGAGTTTTCTGTCAAGTTCCTTGACATAATAACACATTCTAGGATCAGAAGAAACAACTAAATATCTTTTACCAATACTTAAAGAATTATTTGAAGAAGGCATGTTTACCTTCCTGGATTAAGCATTGCCTCTCTTGATTTCTTCAAACGATTTCTTTTCTTAATCGTTCTCCAAACAAACCATATCACTAGTAAAACAATTATCACTACAATATAAATAAATGTATTACTCTTAGCGATTATTCCTTGAGTAACTGCTTCATCTACAGTATAAACAGTCAAAGGTAGATTTATATTTTTTGAATACAACTTGTTATCCAAGTCTCTGTATTCAACATAAGCATCTAAAGAAGCACTCTTAGTTTTAAACAAAACATCAAAGCTAGCAGTATCAAAATCATTTGAATCAATTGAACTTATAAAAATTTGATCATCAGACAATAAAGAATATCCCGAGGGATCTAATTTTATAATAATGAATTTAGCCTGTCCCAATCCTTTATTCATTAGTTTAAGTGTAACCTTCCCCTTCTGACCTATAACTGGATTTTGAACAGAAGTTGAAAAATCCATACTTGGTGCAGCTGAAACTCTCATACTGACTGTCCCTTTTTGTATAGTAGATGCATTAGTATAACTAATTGTAAATGGAATTTTATAATCTCCAACTTTAGCACTCGTATCTGCTCTTATCGTAAAAGTAAATGTTTCCTTTTCATCAGAATCAATTGAGTCTACACTCTCTTCCGAACTTCCCTTAGCAGATAAAGGCAAGTTAGAAAAATCCAATGAAAGAGATACATCTTCAGCATCATGATTATCATTATTTTTCAATACAATTGTAAGCTTTCCTTCTTGCCCTGGAGCAATATTATCAGAGTCAACACTAGATACTACAATAGCTGAAGCTGAATATGCCATAACTGCTACAAGTAATATAAATGCAATCAACACAAAAATTCCTTTATTATTCATTAAATTCCTGAATAACTAGAGTTTAAAAACCTTACGGGTAAATAAACTATAAAGTGGTAACAGAAAACTTCTTAAATGCCTATAGAATGAAGCAATAATGACAAATAAAATCACAGTAACTGTAGAATACAAAACAAAACAATTTGAAAGATATGGTGGAGGATTTAGTATAAAAATCGAATATCCTGATAACACTAAACATCCATATAGAACTGCAAAATTTTCTGGGATTCAAACAATTAAAGGAATAGAAACGCTTCTTTCAGGAAAAATAATTGGAAATGAAAATTCAAACAGAACCCATAGACCAATATCTCTAGTTATACCAAAAAGAAAACATCTTCCTAAAAAAGAAACAGATAAACTTGAAGATATAATTGGAAGATATAATGCTTCTCTAAAATTATTAAACGCCCCTAAATCAGGAGAAAAAAGTTAAATGCTGTATAGTTCAACTCCTCAGCAAATAAATATCTCATCGATCAGATTTATTCAGACTTATGCATATAGATATACAATTGAAGCCAAGAAGTTAGCTAGACATCTGAAGTTAACCAAAGGAGAAAAATGGAGAGATTTTATCAGTTCTCTAGAAAGAATACATGGAGAAGTAATAAGAGAACTTAACCTTCCAATGATATCAGAAACCCCTCCAGTGCATGTATCTAGGATAGAAGGAAGTGAACTTTTTATAGTCACCAATGGAGTTCACTCAACAATTGCATATCATGAGTTAGGTTTTCCACAAATTCTTGCAATAATTGAACCAGAAACATATCGAGCAAATCCATCTCCTAAAAAATACCTAAAATTAGATGAAGTTACAATTTATGATAGTTAATTTTTATAATTTTTTTCTGATTTCTTTCCAAACCTTCCCAAATCTTTTCGTAACCTTCTCAATCTTTCCATCTCTTATCCAATAAATTGTTTTAGCATGATTCATGGCTTTCTCAGGGTCATGAGTAATCATAATAATAGTCTTCCCCTTATTATTGAGCTCTTCTAAAAAGTTCATAACTTTCTCTCCAGATTTAGTATCAAGATTTCCAGTTGGCTCGTCAGCCAATATAACCTCAGGGTCATTTGCCAAAGATCTTGCAATCGCTACTCTCTGTTGCTGTCCTCCAGAAAGTTGATTTGGATAATGATCTGCTCTGTCTTCCAAATCAACCAATTTCAAAAGTTCATCTGCTCTTCGAATTCTATGCTCTTCGTCAGTGTCTTGAAAAAGCATAGGTAACATTACATTTTCTCTTGCTGTCAAATTTGGAATCAAATTAAAACTCTGAAATATAAAACCTATTTTCTTTCCTCTTATCTGTGCGAGCTCAGATTCTTCAAGATGTTCTATATCAACTCCATCAAGATAAATGCTTCCTTGTGTTGCCAAATCAAGACTTCCTGTTAAGTTCATAGCCGTGCTTTTTCCACTTCCCGAAGGACCCATAATAGCAACAAAATCTCCTTTTCCAACAGTTATATCTACCCCATCAAGTGCTCTCACTATACTCTCTCCCATTTGATAAAACTTGCTTACATTCTTCAAAACAATCACATCAGCCATGAAATTCCGTGATTTGATAGATTAAGAAGTTTACGGTTTTCAAAAAGTAAACCCTCTCATAACAAACTTTTGCCTACGAGCAAATCCTCACTTCGTTCGGAGTGAGCATCTTCACACGACGTTGAACCCTACTTCCTAAATATGCAAACGAACAAAGTTATTATCTGATAATTCTATTCTGTGTTTTAGTTTTAAGAAATCTTGTTCCACTTAATCTTGCTGGAGCTTTCACCCCATAGCTAGACCATAGGGTATAACGATTAATTAATACAAGCCTATTTAAACCCCGAATTCACTTCATCCGATGCTGGTTGAGCCAGAATATCGAAAGGTATTCGATCCCCTCAGCCAGCTCTTAGAAAAAAACATAACAAGTTTATACTTCGAGAATAATTATCTCCTCATTCCAATAGATTTGTCTGCTAATAAATCCTCGCTTCTTTTAAAGAGAGACATCTTTATGTGACACTGAACCCTGCTTTCTGAACATACAAAAAAAGTTATTATCTGATAATTCTAAATTAAATCTTAGTTCAATAATTCAAACATATTACTATAAAAATTTCCAACTACTTCTTTGCCTTAGCTTCTTTCTTTACTTCAACTTTCGGAGCAACAACCTTATTCTCACCTAATAATCTCGCCTTTTCTTTAGATTTAGCCAATGCAACTCTATATGATTCAGTCCACTTAATCACTCTCTTATCTCTATGTAGCTTTACACTACTCTTTCTGCACTTACCTGAACAAAAAAAGTCAACGTTTCCATCATTCCTAATTCTGTTAACCCCTCTAAAAATCTGTTCTTCCTTACCACAAAACGCACACTTGACCATTTAAGTATGCCTCCCTTCTGATCCTCTCATTCTTCTTGCTTCAATTTCAGTTTCTCTTAACGTAACCAAATCACCAACACGAATTGTTCCCTTAACATTTCTTCTTAGATTTCTATCTTTATTTTTTCCATCCAAAACCCTAACCTTAACCTGTGTAATTTCTCCTCTAGCTCCAGTTCTTCAAACAATCTGTTCAATAACTGCATTCACTGGAGGTTCATTTGAATATCTAGAATTCTTAACTGCAGCCTCTCCCTGCTGATTTCCTTCTTTTACTTGTTGTGTCTTAGCCATGTTACACCTAAGCTTTCACAGCAGCGATTTCCTTCTTTGCTTCACCAGCATCAATAACTGCAATAGCTGAAGCACTAACTCCAACACCTGCTGCTATTCCTAATTTCTGCTTAGAATCAACTTCAACACAAGGAATTCCTTTTTCCTTACAAATTACAGGAAGATGAGAAACAATTTCTTTAGGCGAAACATCAGAAGCATAAACAACTAACTTCGCAACTCCTCTCTCTACTGCCTTAGTAACTTCATTTGTACCCTTATCCAATTTTCCTGTTTTCTTTACCGTTTCTATAATATTGTAAAAGTCCATCATGACCTCCGTACTTGACCTCATCAGTCTAAACTGATTAAAAAACGCGCTTTATAAATCTTTGTGCACTATCAAAGATTTATTTATTCTCTGGAAGAGCTAATTTAGATTGATCTGCTGAAAGATAAAAATCTATTCGACTATCACTTCCAGTAACATTAACGCTGAGCTTTGATTTATTTAAAAATCCCTGAGCATTTGCAATTTCATTGGGAAGAATACTTAATGAATTTGAATCACAGTCATGTGCTGAAGCATATGAACCATCTTTTCTTCTAATTCTAAGAGAAAAATTGCTATCGCTTCTTTCATGTTCAATGCTAAAATTCCCTTCGACATATGCCTTCGTCCATGAATTAGAAGTAAACACAATATATCCTGAAAAATCTGATTCTGTCTTTTCAACTCCAGAAACAAATCTACCCATTAATCCACCAAGAACTTCACATTCCCTAAGTTGTCTTTTAGAGGCACTTTCCACAGTCATATTCATCTCACCCTTGAGTACTATTTAAACAATATTATAATATAAAATATATTTCTTACTCCAACTTCATTCTCAAAAAAGTAGCAAAATACTCCATAAATTCGTCACTGAAGTTTTTTTTCATCCACACAACTCTTTTTATAAAATTATGTTTCTGCAAATTATTTTCAGGAATAATTTGCTTCAAATAAATTCCACTTTTAAGAGCATCTCCTTGATGTCTAAAACATCCGACAAAATCAGCGTAACATTCAGGAACTAGTAACGCCTGCAGACTATTAGTAGTTAAATCGACCTGCAAATGCTTAGGAGAAATATAATATGCTATTCCTTTTACAATTACCTCAACACAAGAATAAGGAATTCGTCTTAGTCTAACAAACTCAACTCGATTAGCAGGATTACTCTCTTCCATAGGAGAAACCTGCTCAATAATTCCTGTCCTTCCAACATAATCTCTTACTCTATAACCTTCAAGATAACTAACTTCGAATCCAAGTGCAAACAAAACCAAAGCAAGTACCGAGCAACATTGGTGTGAATGTCCAGTATATTTTTGATAATCTGAATGCCAAAATCCTTGTTCATCAAATAACAAAGAATAACCTCCCTCGCTCAAAGCCCTTACAACAGAATATATGGTTTGATGAGGGTCTGCTTTTTTTAAATGAAGAAATCTTGCTCTAACTCTATCCAAATTAAGTCTAGGAAACATATCTTTAGGAGAAATAACTACTTCCCTATAATTCAGGTTCATCATCTCATTTTGCAAATCAAACATTATCTTAAGTTATAATTTGCCTATATAAGATTTCTTGTGATGAAGAGATATGATATCCAAAACACGATGCGCCACCACGGCTTAAACCTCAAGGACTTTATGTCCTTGATGGC
>ERZ1292629.2641-Hain-H43-01um-R1-2641-length-14711-cov-7_pt1 | contig 13059 bp, 12 predicted proteins | sample MGYA00564399_ERZ1292629 | MGnify/ENA primary metagenome ERZ1292629 (study PRJEB36523, sample SAMEA6512636) | groundwater metagenome | collected 2019-01-08 | study: AquaDiva: Metagenomics assemblies of 32 groundwater samples | reverse complement strand
TGTTGCTCGTGTCCGTGTTTGTCATGTTTTATCGTCTGGGCGATGCGCCGCTTCAGGACTGGGACGAAGGCATCTACGCCACCATCGCCGCGGAAATGGTGGAGCGCGGTGACTATCTTCGCATGACGCTCATGGGCGAGCCGTGGTTTGAGAAACCGCTCGTGCCGTTTTGGTTGAATGCGTTTTCATTTCGCGTGTTCGGCGTAACCGAATTCGCCGCGCGTTTTTTTCCTGCGTTGGCGGGGATTGGCGCGGTGCTGTTGCTGTACGGCATCGGCCGGCGGTTGTTTTCGTGGTACGCGGGTTTGTGGACGGCGCTGTTGTTTAGTTTGAGCCCGTTGTTTTTGGATTACCACATGGCGCGTTCGGCTGACCATGACGTGCTGTTTTTGTTCTGGCTGCTCGCGGCGTTGTACGCGCTCATACGAAGTTGGGGAAAAAATGGCCACGCTGATTGGTGGTTCATGGCGTCCGGCGTCGCGGCGGGACTCGCCATCGCCACACGCGGGACGCTGGGATTTTTTGCCGTGCTCATTCCGCTCGGCGCGCATGCGGCGTTTTTCATCAAAAGCCGCATTCGCCATCAGCCCATGCCGTATAACTATCACTGGTGGGCGTGGGTCGCGTGGGCGTTTGCGTGGCTCGTAATCGGCGGCGCGTGGCACGTGTTTGCGTATCTCGCGTACGGTGAGCAGTTTGTTCAGGTGTATTTGAAAGAACAGTTTTTTTCACGCATCTCCGGAATCGTGCAAGGCCACGCGGGGCCATGGTGGTTTTATGCGCAGTATCTCTGGAACACCACGCCATTTATCACGGTAGCGGCAGGACTCATGTCGCTTTTTTGGATATGGCGATACAGTTTTGCGTTCCTTCTGCCGAAAAAATTGACGAAACTTCATTTTACGCCGGCCGTGATACTGCTTGGCGTTTGGGTGCTTTTGTTCGGCATTGCGCTGACGGTGATGCAAACGAAAGTGACGTGGTATGCGCTCGGCCTCGCGCCGGCGCTGTATCTCATTGCTGTTTCCGCCTTGCATTACAAAGGCGCGCCGCGCGCGCTTGCCACCATAGGCGTGGCGGCGCTGTTGGTTTTTTATGGCGTGCGGTTGCCGCATTGGCATCCGGGCGCTTCAATAGCGGCGCGCGATGCGGCGGCCGTCCTGAACGGGACGGTTGAAAAAGATGCGCCGCTCATCGTGTATCGCACGGCGCAGTGGAATTTTGGCCGCATTTTGCCGGCGACATATTGGTATCTGCGCTATCGCGGGCACACGATGCCGACGAGTATTGACCGCGATAATTTTGAACACTATCTCACGCGGCCGGAGTATCAGTGGTGGGTAATGGAGAAAGATGCGGTGGCGGACCTTGAAGCATATCCGGAATTTTCCGCGTTTACGCGGCGCGATGTGGGGGATTGGGTGCTTTTGACGAACGAATCTCAGCCGTGATACCGTAAACGTGTCTTCATACCCCCCTGAATGGAAGTAAACCAACAAATTATAGCTTATCTAAAGCATAATTACCACGAGTTCGGATATCCACTAGTTCTGGCGGAATCACTCGCTCGTCCGCCGCGGGCGGACTCGCTCGTGTATACCGCCAGAACGGGCCGCGGACTTCGTCCTTGTTCTGCGCGTGTCGCATCGCTCGTCCGCCTGTCGGCGGACTTCGCTCGCGACTCCGCAGAACAGCGGATAGGCAGCTCGGCTGCGGCCTCGCCCAAATTCTCCGGTTCAGAAAAACTTCGTTTTTCTTCGCCGGAGAACTTTGCCTATCCGCGGCCCGTTAGGCGTAATTGCTACGGGTGCCCTAGACGAAAACTTTATATAGAATGATTTAGTATTATCTATAGTTATGAAAAACATACACCATCATTTTTCCAAAATCGCTTGTCAATATAGAGATTTAAGAACCACTGATTTAGAGCCAATTCTTTTTATTAAAAATAAATTACAGAAATATCCAGAAATAGTCGCAACAGATGTTGGGTGTGGTGCTGGGAGATACGATTTAAAATTGTTCCAATATCTCGGTAAAAAATTATTTCTCTATTGTGTTGATGCAAATAAAAAAATGTTAAAACAATTAACAGATTTCTTAGTAAAACATAAAATTAGAAATTTCAAAACAATAAAATCATTTGCAAGAAAAATACCCCTTAAAGATAATTCCTTAGATTGTATATTCACCTTTAATGCTGTTCACCATTTTAAAATCCTACAATTCCTAAAAGAATCCTCTCGTATCCTGAAAGATGGAGGATATTTGTTCATTTACACTCGGTTAAGAAACCAGAATCGTAGAAATGTATGGGGAAAATATTTTCCTCTTTTTAATGAAAAAGAAACGAGGCTTTATGAATTAAATTCATTTAAAAGTTTATTAGGAAAACTACCAATATTAAAACTTGAATCTATAGAAAATTTCAAATACGCGCGACTTTCTTCATTGGATTGGCTTATAAAACAGGCACAAAATCACCACTATTCAACATTTTATTTATATAATAAAAAAGAGTTTGAACGATCGTTAGGGGAATTTAAACAAAATATTCAACGAAAGTTTAAAGATTTAGACAAAGTTAGTTGGTTCGATGAGAATATTTTACTGGTTGTAAGAAAACAAATAAACTGAGAAATTAAGAAGCCACCCGTAGCAACTTTCACTCGTTTCACTCGCTCGGGACGTTGCACTTTCGCTCCCGTTGGTCGCTCACCACGCCTAACAGCGACTATACGGAAAGCTCGTTGCACTTCGCTTTCCCAAATTGGCTTCGCCAACTTCATATAGTTGCGTACGTTGATGCGAAACCGCTCGCTCGCCGTGTGCCGCCTACGGCGGCACCGGCTCGCTTCGCTGCGGAATCCTCGCATTCGCTCGGGCTCTGTCGGGACGTCGCATACGCGGCGCGATGTTGGGGATTGGGTGTTGTTTACGCGATAAAAAACCACGCCCGGAATGCAGGCGTGGAGGGTTGGTCGGTTCAGAGCGCGGCGATGATGCGGGTGAGGTAGGTGCCGAGCTTCTCTCGGGCAGCCGCCGCGCGGGCGAGATTCTCCTCGTGGGAGTGCGTCTCAACCGCGTCGTTGGTCACGAAGCCGAGGCCCAGCACGCTCGCATCATCGTACAGCGCGGCGATGCACGCTTCGGGCAACATGCTCATGCCGACGACACTGGCGCCGGTTCGGGCGAGCAGCTCCTTGTCGTGCCGTCGTCCCTCAAAGAACGGGCCGCGCACCATCACATGGCCTGCCGTGCCGCCCTTCACATCCTGCGCCATCTTGATGGCGGTTGATTGAAGCGCCTTGTTGAGCGTGTCCTCCGGCGAGCAGAACTCGCCTGCCCAGAGCGGCATGTCCGGCGCGTAGAGCGTGACGAAGCCGTTCACGATGCATACCTCGCCGACTTGAAACAGTCGCGAAACCGGCCTCGGTAGCGCCCCGACCGCGCTCGTCAGGATGAGCGTGCGGACGTCGCACTTCAGGAGCATCTCAATCTGGAGGCGCACCATCTTGGCGATGTTCTGGTCGCACGGCGCCTCGTTCAGATGCACGCGGCCGCGGAGGGCGAGCACGAGTTTGTCCGCAACACGTCCGGACACCACGGTGCGCGCGTGTCCTTCGAGCGTCTCGAGCGTTTCAAAACCGGGGATGTCGCGAAACGAAAGCATCGCTGCTCCCTCGATGGGAAGAACGTCTCCCCACCCAGTGCCAAGCACAAGCCCAATGGGTTGTTCTCGGTCAGAGGCAATGCCGAGGTTTTCTCGGATTACCTCGGCGGCATAATACGCCGCTTTTTCCCGGTCTGCGTTTCGGTATGGCACGTTCTTCTCCTTGTAGCCGTTTTCATTAGGATGATAGCAAAGATGGAGGCGGCCGTCAATGACAGTTCGCAGTTGCAAAACGATGCCGATTTTGGTAGAGTGTATGGTGTTTATGGAACGCATTTTGGCGCAGGAGACATTAAAACAGGAAGGGAAGCGGGTGTTGCTCAAAGGATGGGTGCACAGCCGCCGCGACATGGGCAAGGTGGTCTTTTTGGATATCCGCGATTGCAGCGGCATCGTGCAGGTGGTATGCACGCTCGGTGAATTGGATGCCGCATCGCAGGAGGCGCTGCCGTCCATTCGCGATGAGTACGTGGTTGCGATAGAAGGCGATGTGAAACCGCGCGAAGAAAAACGCGTAAATAAAAATCTGCCAACCGGCGCAGTGGAAATTTTGGCGCACGCCGTGACCGTGCTGAACGCGTCAAAGACGCCGCCGTTTGAACTGAATAAGGACACAGGCGGCGTCGGCGAGGATATTCGTTTGAAATATCGCTATCTGGATTTGCGGAGCGAGCGACTGCAGCACAACATTCGTCTGCGCGATGATGTGGTGTTTTTCTTTCGTCAGTACATGCGCGAGCACGGATTTATTGAAGTGGAAACGCCCATTTTGATGAAAGGCACGCCGGAAGGCGCGCGGGAGTACGTGGTGCCGTCGCGCGTGTTTCCCGGACAGTTTTACGTGTTGCCGCAATCGCCCCAGCAATTCAAGCAACTGTTGATGGTGGCCGGTTTTGAACGCTATTTCCAGATTGCGCGCTGTTTTCGCGATGAGGACTTGCGCGGCGACCGCCAGCCGGAATTCACGCAACTGGATTTTGAGATGTCGTTTGTGGAACGCGAAGACGTGCTGCAATTTACGGAGGCCATGATGATTGCGCTTATTCGCGAAATAACGCCAGAGAAAAAAATTCTGCAGACGCCGTTCCCGCGCATGACGTATGACGAAGCGATGGAAAAATACGGCACGGACAAGCCGGATTTGCGCGAGCATAAAAACGACCCGAATGAACTGGCGTTTTGTTGGGTGTTGGATTTTCCAATGTTTGAAACGTTGGAAGACGGCTCCGTGCAATCCAAACATCATCCGTTTTGCTCCATTAAACCGGAAGACATGGCGAAATTGGATGCGGAGCCGATGAGCGTGCACGCAGATGCGTATGATTTGGTGTTGAATGGATTTGAATTGTCAAGCGGCAGCATCCGCATCCACGAACGCGCGCTGCAGAAAAAGATTTTTGATATTCTCGGCATTTCAGACGAGGAACAGCAGATGCGATTCGGCCACATGCTGGAAGCGTTTGAATACGGCGCGCCGCCGCACGGCGGATTTGCGCCCGGCATTGACCGCATCGTGATGCTCTTGGCGGGCGAGGCAAACATTCGTGAAGTGATTGCATTCCCGAAAGACGGCAGCGGCCGCGACCTCATGATGGGCGCGCCATCCGTCATCCCCGATAAGCAGTTGAAAGAATTACACATCAAACTTGACGCATGATTTTTGAGACGTCATTGGGACAATTCCGCGGGCCGCTTGATGTATTGTTGCAACTGATTGAGAAGGAGGATTTGGACATTTCAAAAGTGTCGCTTGCCAAAGTAACGGAGGAGTATTTGGCGTATGTGGAAAAGCTTGACGCGTCGCGCACGGCGGAAATTGCGGATTTTTTAGTGATTGCCGCGCGGCTGGTGTATTTGAAGTCAAAATTGTTGGTGCCGGATGAGGCGCCGGAAGAGGAAGGCGTTGCGCTTGAGGACCAGTTGCGGCTGTATAAAAAATTCATGGATGCGGCGCGGGAATTGGAGGCGCGCTACGAGAGCGGATGCACCGCCTATGCGCGCGAAATGACGCAACTGACAGGAGAATTTGTGGAGCCGAAGGGCGTGACGTCGTCCATTTTGGAACAGGTCATGCAGCAACTGATAGGCGTTCACACGAAACGGCGCGCGATGGTGGAACGTATGGACATCGTCAACACGATTTCCATTGAAGAATCCATTGCGCGCATTCGAGTGTTTCTTGATGCCGGAAAACGGTTCACGTTTCAGCATCTCCTGCGGCGCGGCGCGGACCGCGCAGAACACATCGTGCATTTTTTGGCGCTGTTGGAGATGGTTAAACAGCGCCATGTGCGCGTGAGCCAGCGCGCGCTGTTTGACGACATTCACATTATGGCGGTATGAGCGCATCATTGTCCGCAAAAATTGAGGGGATTCTTTTCACCGCCACGGCGCCGCTTTCGGCTCGGCAACTGGCGAAACTCACTGGCGCGAAAGATGCCGAGATTGCCGCGGCGCTCACGGCGCTTGAGGAACGCTACACCGATGATGCGTCAGGGCTTGTCGTCATTCATCGCGGCGCCGAGGTGATTCTTGCCACAAAACCGGAACTCGGCGAACTGATGCGTTCGTTTTTGAAAGAACAGGTGAGCGGTGAACTGACGCGTCCGCAGTTGGAAACGCTCACAATTATCGCGTATCGCGGGCCGGTTACGAAGGCGGAACTGGAATTGATTCGCGGCGTGATTTGTTCGCTCATCGTGCGGAATCTGCTCATGCGCGGACTGATTGACGAGCGCCAAGACGCGGCGATGCACACTGAAGTGTACGAACCGAGTTTTGAGTTTTTGCGGTATCTGGGCGTGAAATCTACGGCGGTATTGCCGCAGTATGAGGAATTGCATAAGCATCCGGATATTGAAGCGGTGTTGGGGGCGCCGACACCATCATAAGATATGCCTCGTTCCGGTTGGTTATTCTCCACTCTCACCGTTATCGGCATCGCCGGCGCCAGTGTGTTGATCGGCGCGAATGCGGCGCGCGGCACGGCGGTGGCGGCGCAATCTTTGGCGGGCGCCGGGCTACTGGGGTCGCCGATGAGCGGCGTAGTATTAGCGTCCGTTGACCCGCGGACGGTTTTTGGGCAATCAAACGTCCTCCCGCCGCCCATGCCGCAACCGATGCGGAATGCGGCTGAAACAAAGACGCCGACGCTCACGGCAAAAAGCGCGCTCGTGATAGACGGTGCCACTGGTATGGTGTTGTTTGAGAAAGAGGCGGATGCTCCGCGTTCCATCGCGTCCATCACCAAATTGTTGACCGCAATTATCGTGGCCGACCTCGCGCCGGATTGGGCTGCCACATCCACCATGCGGACGCCGAAAGGTATTGACGGGCCGCATGTGTTGGACCACGGTGATGTCGTGCGGTTGCAGGATTTGCTCTTCGCGAGCCTGATTGGCTCATCCAACAGCGCCACGCTTTCCATGGTTGACGCCGTGATGCCGCGCGGAGCGTCATTTGTCGCCCGCATGCGGCTGGCGGCGGAACGATACGGTTTAATGAGCGTGCGCGCGGCTGACCCGGCCGGACTTTCACCGGACAATCGCGCAACGGCGCGTGATGTCGTGCGGTTGCTTCAGATGGCGCTTGAGCGTCCGGTTCTTCGCGAGGCTGTTGGCGCCGCGGAGTACGAGGTGCGCACTGCCAAGGGCGAGGTGCGGAAAGTGGCGAGCACCAACTGGGTGCTGTTGGGGAAGATTCCGCTTACGGTACCAAAAATGATTGGCAGCAAAACAGGATACCTGCCCGAGGCGGGGTATAATTTTGTGACCGCCGTAGAGGATGCGGCGGGGCATCGGTTGTACGTGGCGGTACTGGGAGCCGCCGACCATTACGCGCGGTTTACGGAGGCGCAGGCGCTTGCGGCATGGGCGTTCGGACAGTTTTCGTGGCAATGACCGTCATGGTATGATATAAAGGCATTTTTAGTCCTTATAACTTTACCGCAATGATACAACGCACCCAGTATATTATCATCTCAATTATCGCGACGATTGTGTTTATCATCGCCGCGTGGTTTTTGCTGTCTTTTTTCAGCCAGCGGTTCGTGGCGTCTCCCGCCGATACCATAAAACAACCCGAGGAGTCACAACCAGTGGAGGAGCCGGCTGGCGGCCGTGAGCCGTCCTGGGACGGTACGCCGGTCAATACGAGCAACAACGGCATCTCGGTGCGGGCGCCAGTTCCATATGCGGATGTCGCCAGTCCCGTTATCGTGGCGGGCAACGCTATCGCTTTTGAAAATACGGTTTCGGTGACTGTCCGCGATGCCGACGGCCGTGTGGTTGGCCGCGGATTTGCCACCGCCGATGCGCCTGACGCCGGCCAATCCGGGCCATACCAAACCGCCGTTGCGTTTAACGCGGCGCCCGGCACGGTATTGTATGTGGAGGTGTTTGAAGCGTCAGCAAAAGACGGCACGCCGATTCACATGGTGCGCATTCCGGTTCGCGTCGCGCGCAACGTAAGTTCATTTTCTATTTTCTTAGCGAAGGAGGGCGGTCCGGGTTGTCCGCGCACGTTTGCGGTTCGTCGCGCCGTACCGAGCACGGTTGCCATTGCGCGCGTTGCGCTTGAGCACGTATTTGCTGGCCCCGCGCGCGAGGAGTGGGAGCAGGGCTATCGCAGTTTTGTGCCGCAGGGCGCTGTGATTAAACGTTTGGAGATAGGGGCAGATGGCGTGGCAACGCTTGATTTTTCCGCCTATGCCGTTCCGAATGGCGCCTGTCCCGCCGACACGGCACGCGTACAGATGGAAAAAACTTTGTTGCAATTCCCCACGGTTACTTCAATTAAACTTTCCGTGAACGGTGATGCGGAGGCGTTTTTGCAAGAGGTGCGGTAAGCGGTTCGTTAAAGAAAAGCCCCTTGATGAAGGGGTTTTTCTTATAAACAGGCTCAAAAAAGTTATCCACAGGTGGCACTTGACAACACCAAGAGGGGCGAGTAAACTATTCCTTATCGTCTAAAAAACGAAAGTTTCATGACGAAGGGCAATTGGCGAGCCCGGGATGGAATGCGATGTAACAAACGCTGCCTGTTAACACCAGGTACTGTACATCCCAAAAAAGATAATGGCAGAGAGACCCTAAGGTAGCCCTAAACCAGCTGCTGGATCTGGGAGTAGATGGACGGTGGGGCAACTCATCGGCCTGACGCTCCTGGGTCACCAGGGGCTTGTTCCTTCGGGAACGTCTCCTTGGTCCGAGGTCCACTCGCCAAAAACCGTCTGCGGGGTGCGTCCGCTCATCCGAATAGTCCTTGTGACTATGAGCGACAAACTCGGTAGGAGGACGGTGGGAAGTGCAAAGCCGTAACCAGCGTTCAGGGGCAACCCTAAAGCGCAGGCCAAGGTGAGCCATTTTCCAAGTAACGCCACCTGTTTTACCCCTGACCATGGTAATGGAAAGGGAAAGTGCGGCGATGCGGCATTGGCTACCCACGCAAGTGGAAAGCCAGCGTGCGATTGAGCAATACGCGTGGAGTAGTGGACGAACACCCAATCGTTCATCAAACACAAACGGTGCCCAGTTACACGGTCGCGAGGCCGCCCATAACAGGCCTTGGGTCGAAAGATCCAATCAAAGGGCAAACGTGTCCAGCCCACAAGCGCGCGTCGAAAGACGAAAAAAACGTGTCGTCCAATGAGTAGTGACGAAGGCGCAAGGACACAAATCGTAGGCAAACGAACTGTAGCTGCAATCCTCGCCAAGGAACGCGGCACTCTACGAAGGTGAACGGCCATCCGTGTACGTCATGTTCCCGCGAGGGGCGTGGTGTCTGGAAGGACGAGCAACTTCAAAGAGAGTAAACCTACGAGAGGGTAGCCGGGATCAATGCAACCTACCAAGGTTGTGATGAAAACGGTGCGGAGTCATCCGAGTTGCTTGTGTCGGACAAGCAGCGAAATGGCGCAAACAGTTACAGGGGTGGGCTTTGAAAGAGACGCTCGCGTCTCCTAGAAGCTGGAAGGGTGTGTCTCTCACATCTCACCTCCAGCCTGATACCAAGATCAGGCACTTTTTTTTATTTCACTTTCCTCACGATGCACAATGGCGTCTGTTCGTGAGATTGGCCGAGCGGGTTGTCGCGGAAGACCGCGCGGATGAAGTTGGTTGAGATTTTTTTGTCGGATTTTCCCAGTACCGCCACACCGAGGTCATTCGCGTCAATAATCACCGTGTCGTTTCCGATTTTCTCTTTCAGTTCTCGCGCTACTTTGTCCGGATTTTTTGGCCCCAGTTTTGCGTATTCATTATACGGCGGGAGCGTGTAGGAGCACGGGCCGTCTATCGCGTTGATATTTTTCCCTACTACTTTATAAAATACGCCGCGGATGCCGAACGGTTTGGTCAGCGCCGAGAGGAGCGCGGCAAACAGGATACGCAGTACGCCGGCCTCGCGGATGGCGAGCTCCATAGTCCACGGACTGCCGAGCCCGATGCCGTACGGCGATTTGTGCACAAATTTTACGAGGAGTTTTGCGAGCCGCGAGGGATGAATATCCTTGATGGGAAACGCGCGGCCTTGCGTAATCGCCACCACGCGTTCACTGATGAATAAAAAATCACCGAATTGCAGATGCGGTTTTGCGTAGCGTTCCACTACGGCGATAACATCGTCCGTGTCTGTGACGATGTGCGTGCGAATTGGCCAGCGTTCCCACGCTGCGCCGTCTACCGTAATCGCGAGTTGTTTTCCTTCATTGGGTTTTAACATAAGTCATTCTGAATCCGCCGTAGCGGATGAAGAATCCCGTACGCGTAAAGGCTACCGTTGATACACATACAAATTCGGACTCCTCGGTACACTATCCACGGTCACCGGCGTCCATCCGTCAATTGGCCATACGTAGGAGATGATTTTTGCGCCCGTCTTGAGTTCGCGTTCCAATTTGGTTTTCATTTTTTCCGTAATCGCCGGCATGAGAAAAAAATAAATGACGTCTGCGTCATGGAGATTGACGAACCAGAAATCACGGAAACGCACGCGGGCGCGCGAACCGATGAGCCGTATGCGCGCCATGAGGTAGGGGAGGATGGAAACTTCAAATCCTGTGGCGCGCGCGCCGGCGGTTGCGGCGGCTCGCACGATGCGTCCGTCGCCGCATCCCAAATCATAGAGTACCGCATCAGGCTTCAGTTTGGCAAGGCGCAAGAATCGCTCAACGTCGCCCTTTTTCGTGGGCACCCACGGCGCTCCGCGAAATCCGGCGTAGATAAAAGTGACAAGAACAACAAGCGCGATGAGGACAATTGCCAGCAGAAAATCCATTGTTCCAGCATATCAGGTTTTGCGAAATGCGGACAGACGCCGCATCGCTTGTGCAGCTTATTACCGGCATGATTTACCAAGGGCCGAGGGTTATCGCGGAGATAAATTACGGGCTTGTAAAATTGCTAGAGAGAGACGGATTCCAAAACATACAACAGGTGATTGGCCTGGATGTTTCGTAAACAATTTGTCACGAGTACCACTGCGCCTGCTGACGATACAGCTCGGCGTATTTTTTGTTCTGTTCAATCAATTCGTCATGCGAGCCCTGCCCGGCGAGTTTGCCGTCATGCAGAACGAATATGCGGTCCGCTCTGCGCACAGTGGAAAAGCGGTGTGAAATGAATATCAGCCCGCGTTTGCCGGCGGTTTTGAGCAGGCGCTCAAAAAATCGCATTTCCGCGTTGGCATCCATGGCTGAAGTCGGCTCATCAAAGCCTATAATGCGCCCGCCGTGAATCAGCGTGCGGGCAATCACGAGCCGCTGTCGCTGTCCGCCGGAAACCTGATGCGCGACGATATCCGGCGGCGCGGCCCAGTCGCCCAGAAACGTCCGGTAGCCCTGCGGCAATGCGTCAATTATTGTGTTTGCGCCGGCGATAGCTACGCTTTGCGGCATTGAAAAACCCGGTGCATGTTTACCGGTCTGCGCGCCGTACATCAAATTATCGCGCACGAAATCTTGATACAGCCGCGTATCCTGCAGAAGCAAATGAAATGCTCCGCGCCATGCTATCGGCTGGTAATCAGAAAGCGGTTTTCCGTTCAACAAAATGCGTCCGCGCGTCGGGAGTATTAGTCCAGAGAGCAATTTTAACAGTGTTGATTTCCCAGCCCCATTTTCTCCAACCATGGCCAAATGTTCGCCTTCCCTGATGGTGAGCGTTATGTCTGACAGCGCGTCTCGTTTGGCATTCCGGTAACGGTATGCCACATGCTCCAGCTTTAATGTCAGCGATTCGCGCGGGATTTTCAGGCCGCTTATCCGTTCCAGTTCAAAGTTGAGCAGCCGATTTATGTAAGCTAAGATTTCCGTATCCGCCCAGATTGTGGTCACCGCTCCAGACATACCGTTTAGCGCGTCGCCCATCAGTCCAAACAGGTTTAAAGCGATGTATAGTGTGGCGAGCGCCGCCGGACCGTCAAAGGCGGCGCGGCCGAGTATTAAAATCACGAATGTATACGCAACGATATGCAGACAGGCCAAAACAGTGCGGTTGCGCAAGCTCATTAACGCTATGTCGCGGAATCTCGCAAGCACGTTTTGACGCGCCAGTTCGCGTTTGGCCAAGATGGCTTTTTCCGCTCCAAGCATGCGCAATTCACGGAATTCATCTGTGTTCAAAAAAAGATAGCGCGTGTATTCCAGTTTGCGCCCTTCAAGCGAATTCCAGACCGCCGCCCAGATTTCTTTCTTTGATTCAATCCAGAGATTCACAGCCTGCAGCGCAGCGTCGGCCAGAGCTACGAGAGTGACCCACCAAGGAGCCGCCACGGCCAGTGCCAGCGTACCGATGAATTTGAGAACCGAGCGCACCAGCCATTCAGTGCGGTCAGCCAGACGTTTAAGGCGCCACAAATCCTCGCGCACAAAATCCAGCGAACGCCTGATTTCAGGATGGTTCAGCGCCTCCGGGTCCAGTTTCGTGACATGTGCGTAGATGGCATGTTCAGATGCCAAACTGGATGCGCGGGCAAACCAGTCGTCCATGCGCGAGTAAGTGAGTTCACTTACTATGTGGCGAAGGCCGTACGATGCAATTACAATTCCGATGAGAAACGGCGCCTGATGTATATCTCCTTCCGCAATGGCGGCGATGAATTTGGCAAAAAAATACACTTCTACCGGTTGCAGAAAAGCGCCGAGGAAAGTAAGCGCGAAACGGAGCGATGTCAACACCGGATGCGCGTGCCAGATAATGCCCAAAAATCGCGCGTAGGCGTAAAATTTTTCTTTTGCCGAAAATCGCAGTCGTTTTGGACTGATTTCATCGTTTTGCATGAGGATAGTATAACACGGAAAGCTGAAAGCCAGATTTTGGTGGGCGAGGAGGGAGTCGCCTTCATCTCTCGCCGCCTTCCGGCGGCTCGGATTCAGGCTGCCCTCGCGG
>ERZ1292629.3134-Hain-H43-01um-R1-3134-length-13062-cov-7_pt1 | contig 13062 bp, 17 predicted proteins | sample MGYA00564399_ERZ1292629 | MGnify/ENA primary metagenome ERZ1292629 (study PRJEB36523, sample SAMEA6512636) | groundwater metagenome | collected 2019-01-08 | study: AquaDiva: Metagenomics assemblies of 32 groundwater samples | reverse complement strand
CCAATTTGTTTTAGCAGACGAAAAAGGATTTAATAAAGAATTAGAAGTTTTGCGAAAAGCAAACAAAAAAGTCCTTGAAGCAAGAGAGGAACAGATTAAAAGTTTCAATGAACTATTGAAAGAAAAGAGTGATATTAAGCTTTATCAAATAAGTTTAGATGAAGTGCCGGAAGCTATTACCACAAAACAAATGTCCTCTATAATTTTACTAATTAAAGATGAACCAAATAAAACTGGAAAATAAAATAAAAGTTTGTGTTACTGGGGGCTGTGGGTTTGTCGGGCATCATGTTGTTGAGCATTTTTTGAAGAACACAGATTGGGATATTATCATTGTGGACAAGCTCAATTATGCTTCTAATGGATTCGATAGAATAAGGGATATAAAAGCATTTGACGACAAAAGAGTAAAGATATTCGCCGTTGATTTGCAACAACCTATAACGATCGGAGTGGCAGATGAAATCGGGAGTTTGGATTATATTCTAAACTTAGCTTCTGAAAGTCATGTTGACAGTTCAATTAAAAATCCTGTTTCTTTCATACAGAATAACGTCAATTTGGTTATCAATATGCTTGAATGGGCGCGAGTTTTAAAAGGATTAAAAAAGTTTATCCAGTTCTCAACTGATGAGGCATACGGAACGGCCCCAGAGGGAGTAAATTATAAAGAGGGAGATAGACATAACGCTGGCAACCCTTATTCGGCCAGTAAGGACGCGCAAGAATCTATTTGCAGGGCGTATAGCAATACTTATGGTGTCCCAGTAAATATAACTAACGCGATGAATATAATTGGCGAACGCCAGCACCCAGAAAAGTTTGTGCCTATTTGCATCAGGAAGATTTTAAATGATGAGGTTATACAAATTCACGCTAATGCAGATTTGACCAAATCAGGCACAAGACATTATCTTCACGCAAGGAATATCGCACAAGCATTGCAATTCATATTAGAAAAGACAGACGAAAAGCTTGATAAAAACGATGCTTCACTGGGTTGCTGGAATATAGTTGGAGATATGGAAATTGCTAATTCTGATTTGGCTGTGATGATAGGCAAGATTTTGGGGAAAGAACCAAAAATAGAATTGATAAGTTTTCATGCTTCAAGACCAGGGCATGACCTCCGCTATGCTCTTGATGGTAGCAAATTGAAAGAAGCGGGTTTTAGTTATCCCAAAGCGTTTGAGGAAACATTAAAGAAAATGGTTGAGTGGGATATTCAGCCAGAAAATATAAAATGGATAGAAATAAAGAAATAGCAGTAGTAGTTCCGACAATAAGGCGAGAAACGATAGATAAATTTTTAGACGCTTGGCGAGACCTATTCGCAAAGCACGAAGTTGAGTTTATCTTAGTGGTAGATGGGAAGGATCAACACATAGTGCATAATGGAGTTCGCAAGAATTTGAAATGCGACTTGGTTTCAAAGTTCAGCGCTGGGTGCAAACAATTAGGTTTTCTTTATATAGCCAAATTCTTACCAGACATAGAATATATAATTGCCATAGACGATGACTGCTTTCCTATCGGCGACCCAATTCAAGACCATATAGACCAGTTAAATAGGAAAGTGCCTATTAGTTGGCTTTCTACGGCAAGTGAACCGATGCGTGGTTTTCCCTACAAAGTGCGCACAGAAGCTCCTTGTATGCTCTCACATGGCGTCTGGGAGGGCAACTACGACTGGGATGCACCAAGTCAATTGTTTAAAGGCGATACGAAGGTAGAATTATATAAGGGAGTTATTCCAAAAGGTATATTTTTTCCAATGTGCGGTATGAATTTAGCGTGGAGGAGAGAAGCATTGCCGTATATATTTTTTGCGCCAGTAGGAGCTTTTAAGGGGGCAGAGCGATGGGACGATATTTTCGCCGGAGTACCAATAGTTAAGGACTTTGCAAAACTGAACTGGGGGATAGTTAGCGGTTATGCAAAAGTTAATCATTTAAGAGCAAGTAATGTTTTTACAAGTTTGGCGAAAGAGGCAGTTGGGATTTTACACGGAGAAGAGTTTTACAAAGACCCCGAAAATTATAAAGGTGATAAATGGTTTGATGATTTTAGAGATAAAAGAAAAAAGTGGTTTGAACTAACAAAAGATAATGTATAAAAATTGGAAAGTAGTTTGTGTAACTCCCGCCGGACGCCAAAGGTATTTAGAAATCTTCAAGAAGTTTATTTACAGGAAAATAGAAGAAGGACTTGTGGATGAATGGCAACTTTGGGAGAACACAAAAAATACATCAGATATAGCTTATTTAGCTTCAATGGCCGCAGAAAATCCAAAAGTAAAGGTTTACCGGATAGACGAACCGATAACAACTGAAACTTATAATTACTATTACGACAAGTATGACTACAACCCTACCAAAACTTACAAGTTTATGAAGTATGCCAGAGAAGACGACACGATTTACATCAGATTTGATGACGATATTATCTGGGCAGAAGACCAAGCGATAGAAAGAATAGTCCAGGCCAGAATAGATCACCCAGACGCATTTGTTATTTATCCAAACATAATTAATAGCACAATTTGTACGAGCTGGCATCAGGAGATTGGCGCATTAAGCGAAGAACATGGAATTGTCAGAAGGGAAAGACCGGACGATAAAGATTGGGCATACCTTGACGAATTTAATTATAGTGATAGTGCATTGATAGACCACATTCACAATACTTTTGTTAAGAGGTATAACGAGGGTAGCCTATCAGCTTATTATTTACCAAGTAAAAGTTTTGACGATTATAAACACTTTTCAATATGCAGTATTTGTTGGTGGGGTAAAGACCATATTGTTTGCGGACACATTGAGGAACCACAGATGTCCTATGAGTTGCCGATGATACTGAAACGGCCGAACTATTTTGTGGGAGATGCACTTATGTTTCACGCAAGCTATCACACTCAAAGAGATTATTTAGAAAGCGTCAGAAAACCTTATTATTTGGACTTTTTTCGTGATATTGTAAAATAATGGTTACCTATAACTTAAATCACTTAACACAAGATAACTCCCAGAGTAATCCTGGCCCGATTCAAGATGATGAGGCACTTTTACTTTTTGCCTTAATAAGGGTTACTCGTATTAAAAGAATTGTAGAGTTCGGTTCAACTTATGGAGATAGCGCAAGAAACTTTATTGCTGCGATAAATGGCAATGGAACTGTTTATTCTGTTGATTGGGGAGTAGAGGCAGTTTGTCCTAAACTATCTGAAAACCATAAAGTTATTATTAAAAATGTAGCAGACATAACCGCAGACGATTTAGATAACGAACCGATTGATTTATTATTCTTTGACTGCCACGCTTACGAAGCAGAACTGTGTGCGTTTCAAACTCTTAAGAGGGCAGGGATTATTACTGATAAGACCATATTAGTTTTACACGATACGAACCTCTGGCCGACAAAGGACGCACCAAACACCACTGGTACTGAATGGCCTGATATAGCTTACGAGGTTGAAGGTGGTTGGAGATTCTGCCCGCCCGAAAGCCAGTTAGTAAATGATTTTAAGGAAATGGGATATGATGTACTTAATCTTGGAACAGAAAAAGAAGTACATAATGCGAGTTTTCCTTATAGGTGTGGATTAAGTATCGCTCGTAAATTTACTCCGCTTGAATTGAAGTATGGCCCGACAGCCCCGTGGATGAAACCGCAAGACGAAGAGAGTGCTAAATTTATTAAAATAGATAAGTTCGATTATAAACGGATATGAAAAAACAAAAAATTCAGAAAATTTATAAACCTAAAAAAGGAGAATTAGCTATAATTATTACACGAGATAATAAATGGTATTCTCAAGTTCTTTTCCCAGAAAAAAGAGGTGGAAATTCTAATGAATTTACACAATTCTTTATATCAAAATTATACCGAATAGCTTTAGAGAAAATAGGATATAAAAGAATACATTTAAAAAATGGTAATTGTAATAAATATACATTTACTAAATAAATAAAAAATATGAAAATAAGAAAATTGATTAAGTGGTATTTAATAAAATTTAAGATAATAGAGAGAGACCCTTTTGAAATAATTTTAAGCCATATATTATCAGATTTACCAGATTTTGAAATAAGAACTGATAAAAATAATGATAAAAATGAGTATGGCGATGTAAGGTTTATTAGAAAACAACACAGTGATTTCAAAGATAGCGAAGGTTTAGTAGAGGAGACACTACATAGTTTTGATATGTGTGATGGAAAATTATGGCAAGAATATAGTCAATTAAAACCAAGAGAAGCAAAATGATACAAGGTGCAGACAAAGCAGAAAGAATATGGAGAGTGGCGATTAGGCGATAATAAAGTGTCACGATAGTTACGATGTTAAAAATAATTTAAGAAAACATAAAAATGGAATCATCACCAGAACTTAAAGAATGTCTTGACGCCCATTTTGAGGCGTGTTATTTGCAAGATGAGTATAAAATTAAAGAGCTTTATGCGTTAGATAGGAATTTGGAGTATATCGTGGACTTAGGAGCTAATCTCGGCACTGCATCTTTCAAGTTTCAAACCTTTTACCCTAATGCTAAGATATTAGTTTGTGAACCAGAGCCGGAGTGTATGAAGTATGCGAAGATAAACACCGGTAACAAACTAACTTATGTAGAGAAAGCTATAATTGGTGACGACAGAAAAGAAGTAACTTTTAATGTTTGTAAGTGGGCCGGTAACGGCCACGTGGACGGTCATTTTAGATGGGATTTATATGCCCCAATGGGATCTAAGAAAGACCACGAGATCAAAGTCCAAGCTTGCACTTTAAAAGACTTAGTTGATGAGTATAACTTTCCGAGAATAGATTTACTTAAAATTGACACCGAAGGAATGGAGTCAGAGATATTGAGAGCTTATAAGCCATATTTAAAGAATGTAAAATATATCAGGGGCGAATGGCACGGAGACAAAGAGAAAGCTTTGATCAGAGAGATATTAAGTGATACTCACGATGTAATGTTAGAAAGCGTGGCTGATACACAAGGTGGAATTTTTGCGGAACTCAAAAAAGATTTAGGTCAGCCAGTAGTTTTGAAAGAAAATGTTAAACGTGGCGTGGTAATTACTACCAGTTCCTACACCTCCGCCTTTTTGAAGGATTGTTTAGAGAGTATAAAAGATATTAAATATCCGATTATAGTGTTAAGCAATGGGGGATATCAACCGAATATATTAAATTTATATCCTGGAATACAATTAAAAATCAATCCAATAAATGGCTGGGAGTTAGCAGGTATTCGGGCAGGTAAAGACAACTTTGATTCCTTTGTACATTTGATGGATACTACAATAGTTAAAGACATCTCAATGTTTGATAAACTATTTGCTTTTGCACCTGACGAGAATGTAGTATTAACCAAAGGCCACTTCCATTATATGGGTAAGTATATAACATCCAAACTCCCAAACCTTCCAATAGTAACCAGCAAAGAAGTAGCCATTATGTTAGAAGCACACTGGTTAAAGTATTACAGGGAGTTTATCCCAGACCTACCAGTTCAGTCAGACACTTGGGAGGTTGTTCATGGACAGAGGAGAATGCGTCTCGAAAATGAATTTATGGTCAAGTGGAAAGGGAAGGTGCAGATAATGACGGAGGAAGAATTAAAGATGTTTTGATTATAATAAATAATATAATTTGTCAATGCTATGCCTTTTGGTGATGATATAGAGAAAACAAAAGAGTGGGCAAGTCAAGGTGGATATGCAAAAGCCGCTATTTATGAGTTGGATAGAATACAACAGGATAAAATGCGTAAGATTTTAGATAAAGATATTGAAATGGTAGAGAAGTTGCAAAATGAAGACGAAATAGATGAAAAGACGCAGAAAAAAATAATATTATTACAGGCAAGGATTTTAAAATATATGGATAAGTTGCACGCAAGTAAAAGTTCATTAGGGACTGACCCAGATAGACCCCTTATAATCAATATAACAAAAGAAATCGCAGACCAAAATGATATTACAATTAACCCAATCGCAAGCGACAATAGCGAAGGACAGACACAGATTCAAAGTTCTTAATTGTGGACGCAGGTTCGGTAAGACAACATTAGGAATAGAAGAAATTAAGGGAAAGATTGTCGCAGGCAAAAAGCATATTGCATACATAGCTCCAACTTACCAACAAGCAAGAGATATTGTATGGGAGCAACTTAAAAAGGAATTCGTAGGAGCATATTTCAACGAACAAAGATTAGAGATTAGAATACAAGATAGTATATTGATATTAAGAGGGTGGGAAGCTATTGAAACTTTAAGAGGACAGGCATTTGATTTTATTGTGATTGACGAGGTAGCAATGATGAGAAACTTCTGGGTAAATTGGCAAGAAATTATAAGACCCTGTTTGACTGATACAATAGGAAAAGTATTATTTATAAGCACCCCAAAAGGATATAACCACTTCTACGACTTGTGTAATATGGAATTGAAAGATAAAGATTACAAAACATTTCATTTTACAAGTTATGACAATCCGTATTTACCTGTAGAAGAGTTAGATACTGCTAAAAAGACATTGCCGGTGGAACGATTTGAGCAGGAGTATATGGCAAGTTTTCAAAAGACACAGGGATTGGTTTATAAGGAATTTTCAAGAGAGAAACATTTATATGAAGTTTTGCCAGAAAATACTTATGAGAGTTTGGGGGGCGTGGACTTCGGATTTAGAAACCCAGCAGGAGTATTAGATATACGATATGCAAAAGAAAGGTTCTGGGTTGAGGACGAGTGGTATAAGCGGGAAAGAACTGACGCTGTGATAGCTGACTATGTAAAAGCGTGTAAGTTTGACGAAGTATATCCTGACCCAGAGAGCGCGGGTGGAATACAAGAATTGATACAGAGAGCTGTAAATGTTAGAGAAGTGATTAAAAGTAAAGGCAGTATAGTCGCAGGTATCAATAAGGTAAAAGAAGCATTTATTACTGGTAAATTAAAGATAAACAAAAGATGTGTAAATTTAATATCAGAGTTAGAGATGTATTCTTATGATGATGAGAAAGGTGATAGAAATGAAGACGAGAAACCAGTCAAAGCCAACGACCATTTGTTAGATGCACTTCGCTATGTGGTTATGATGAAAAATCCAACAGGAGATTTAGAAGCCGAGAAAGCCGACAGACTATTATCAAGATTAAGAAATACAAGTAACCAAACTCGATGATGCTAAATCAAACATCCTCATTTTATAGGGAAAAGAAAATATCATTTGAAGTAATGGGACTTGATGATTTAACTTCCGATTTTCTTAACTGGGCATTGCAGAACAGAGATAATCTTGAATTTATAAAACTATGCAAGACACTCGATTTGATTTCTACACAAGCGATAATCCATTTTAATCATTTGTGCGAAATAAAAAGAATAGATGACGCACGAGTGCATACAAAGATATGAGTGTATACAACAGAAAAATAAAAGAATGTCCCGAATGTAAAAATTGGATGGACGAAATAAAAAGTATTGATTTTAGCGAGAATGGCGAGAGATATTTTTATTGTGAAAAGTGTAAAATTTCAGTTGCTATTGACAAACGCGCTTAATATAAAGTAGAATAAGTAAATACAATATAATTTTAAGTAAATAAATCCTAACCGAAACCAAAGGGGGGAGCTAACGCTCCTTTTTTTGCTGTAAAATTATGGAAACTAAAAAGCGCCCGACACTCAATAATCCAGAGGAATTTGCTCTTATCAAAAGTATTTATTTTGATAATGACTTATTGCGAGATCAAGACATAGACCAAATTGAGCGTCTCGAACGGCAAGAAAGTAAAAGTAAAAACTTAAATTGTAACTCAAGATGAATAAAATATCGGTTTCATTAGAAAATATAAGAAATAGTTACGACAAAACTATTGATTTAGTCGAGGGTTTGCCTTTTAATCAAAAGAAACAAATTAGAACGATTGAGTTTTATAACAACTCAAGATATTTGAAAGGCAACAAAGACGAACTCGGGAGAGAAAAACCTTTTTATCAAATCTTAAACGCTATTTGTGATGTTGAAAACACCGCCAAAGATTTAGACACAAAGGATATAAATGTTACATCTGATGATGGCAATCACTATTTAGAATCGTGGCTTCTTTCAAAGGACATCCAGGTTTGGATGAAGTCGGTCAATTTTGCTAAGACACTGAATGATATGCGAGACACTCACACTCGCTATGGTTCTCTTTTGGTAAAGAAAGTTGAGAAGAAAGATGAAGACGGAGAGAAACAACTTTATTTAGAACTACCTGAATGGAAAAATACTATCACAGACCAAGTTAATATTTTACAGGGAGCGATAGTCGAAACTCATTGGATGACACCGGTTGAGCTTTCAAAAATGACTGAGTGGAAAAATATAGACCAGATTTTGGAAAAGATTAAGGATGAGGGTAAGAGAATACCTGTTTATGAAATACGCGGCGAGTTCAGCCAAGCGGTGTTCAAGGATTGCAATGGCGATAAGTTCACCAAGAAAGACGAGAGTACATTTTCTTATCAGCTTTATTATGTAGCCGGTAATCCAGTGGAGGCTGGCGCAAAAGACAACCAAGATGCTTTTGTTCCTCTTTACTGGGAAGACGACACAGAAAGAGTTTATAAGTATTTAGCCAGAAAACCTAAGGCAGGAAGAGCTTTTGGGGTGGGAGTAATGGAGGAAGGCGAGGAAGCCCAAGTATGGACTAATGACGCTATTTTGAAGCAACACAGGGCTATGGAGTATACGACTAAGGTTGTTGGCCAATCGGCTTCTAAGAAGTTGAAAGGTAGGAATTTATTAACCGAAACTGATGACGGCACGATTTTGGAACACGAAGACGGAAAGCCGATTACAGCACTTAATTTATTGCCAAGTGGGGGATTGCAACAATATAACAATTTAATTATCCAGTGGTATGACCAGTTAGAGAAAACTACGAGCGCATATTCAGCTCAAAGAGGAGAGACACCGCCATCGGGAACACCGTTTAGACTTCAAGCCACAGTTTTACAGCAGTCTTCAAGCGTGTTTAAAACTCTTCAACAAGAATTGGGGATATTCATTACGGAGATATTTGAGGATTGGGTAATGCCTTATTTAGCAAAACAACTGAACCAAGCGCATATTTTAGCTTATGAATTTTCGCCCGAAGAGTTGAAAGAGATTGACAAGAATTTTTCTATTGCAAAATCTAACGAATTGGTGAAAGCTAAGATTTTAAGTGGCAATATCGTATCCCAAGAAGAATATGAAGCATGGATGGTTGAAGCTGGTGATTTTATTAAACAAACTAAGGGACAGAGATTTATTGATATACCAAAGAATTTCTATAAAGATTTGAAGATGAAGATTACAGTTAATATTACAGGAGAACAGAGAAACAGGGCCGCTACGCTTGAGAGCCTGAATAATATCTTAACTGTCTATGCTTCTAATCCTAATCTTTCACAAGATCCTGTAGCTTCACAACTATTGGCAAAGATTGTAGAGTTGTCAGGAGCTGGGATAAGTCCCGTTGCAATTTCGGCGGCCATCAACGATAAGAGCAAAATGATGCAAGAGCAAGCCCAACAGCAATCAACCACACCAAATCCTAACCCAAGACCTATGTCATTAACAGCCACTTTGTAAAAGTTGTAATAGCAAAAAACATACTAAAATAATAAATTATGGCTAAAAGTTTAAGAGAATTTTATAACGACACCGAAACTAAGGATAATGTTTACAACTACCTTATAGAACAATTAGAGAAAGAAGCATTAAGAATGTTGTTTGCTGGAACGTCCGATGATAACGCTTATCAGGTGGCTGAGGCAAAAAAAGTAATTGACAAAGCGTGGGAGAATATGGATAACTTATTCAGCCCAAAAGAAAAGAAAAAAGAAATTGAGAACGAAGCAAGGTAATATTATTAAAATAAAAACAAATGGAAGACGAAAATAAAGAAATCGTGCCAGAGGAAACTCCGGCAGAGCCAACCCCTGAACCAACACCAGAGACACCAGTAGAATAGTCGCTAATCCTTGTCCCTTTACTTAAGGGGATAAGATATTGGCGAATAGCCAATAGCTCGCAGGTAAGCATGTTCCTGCTTAAACGCTCACCGATATGAGTAAAAAGGGAGATAAGCATCCAAATCAATCCATAAAAATGAAAGGTAGGAATAATCCAATGTTTGGGAAGAAACTATCTTTAGAAGAAAGAAAAGCAAGAAGTATTGCTCAATTAAGAAGAGTAAAAGAGGGAAGGCATAATTGGGGAGATGGAAGTGTGGGCGATACAAATGTAAAAGTAAGAAGGTCATTTGAGTATAAACTATGGAAAGAGGCTGTTTTTAAAAGAGATAATTGGACTTGTATATGGTGTAAGAAAAGAGGGGTAAGGCTAAATGCCGACCACATAAAACCATTTGCACTTTATCCCGAACTACGATTTGCGATAGATAATGGAAGGACATTGTGTGAACCTTGCCATCGCACTACTGATACTTTTTCTATAAAAATGCGACCGATGAAGTCGTTAAACTCAATCACGCAACCCAGCTCTGCATTAAACTGGCAAACGCAAGGTAGCTCTGCAAAAACTACTTAAAATCTATGACTGATGAAGTCAATGATGTCGCTGAGGACACAAGCTCAGAGGTTGACGAAGCTACCAATAGCAACGAAGAAACGGTGGAACAAGAGGACACCGAGGCCATTAAAGCCAGTTTAGCAAATGCCTTAAAAGCAAAAGCTGAATTGACTGCAAGGGCTAAAAAAGCTGAAGAGGAATTAAAAACTCTGAAAGCCAAACCTCAAGAAAGTAAAACTAACGACCCACAACTTTCAGAAGAACTGAAATTGATTGCTCGCGGACTAACTGATGAAGCGATAGAGCAGGCTAAAGTAATTGCTAAAGGCAAGGGAATACCTTTGACTGAGGCGATTAAAGACCCTTTATTTGCTATCTACCAGAAAGACGCTGAAGATAAAGCAAAAAAGGAAAAAGCTAAACTCGGTGCTTCAAAAGGTTCTGGTGAATCTGAGGAGGAATCTGAAGTTAAACCAGGAATGACTCGCGAGGAACACGAAAAAGTTTTTAAGAAAGCTATGGGCAAAAAATAAATGGCATATCCTATTCCTATGGGATATTAAAACCTTCTCTAATCAAGGCGAAAACCCAAATGGGCAACGCACTGGAAGCGAAAGCACCAGTAGAGACTAAACGAGAGGGACGGGAAACCGTATGCAATAGTCCGAACCACAACTATAAATAAAATTGTGGAATATAGTAGAAATAACTATATCTGTTCTTATAAGAACAAGTAACAAAATAGACGGGAACAGAAAGTCTAATAACCCTTGATGCCTTTATTCCGGAAATCTGGGGGGAGAGAATCAATGACTTTTATCAATCGAAATTGGTAATTGCGGGATTCTTTACCGATAGAAGTTCGGAATTAGCTCAAGGAGGCGACACGCTTTATACCCCGAACATGACAGAGTTCACGGCAACCGCTTAATTGGGCGCATTGACTTGGCATTAGCAATCATATATAATTAGTATATGAAAACTAAATGCGATACTTGTAAAAAAACAATAATTAGGTACAAAAGTTTAATGAGGGGCAAGAGACATTTTTGTAACAAAGAATGTCATATAAAGTACCAAGCCACTCTTAGGGGAGAAGAAACAAATAATTGGTGTGGCGGTCCATATAAGTTCTATTGTAAATTATGTGGAATATACTGCGAACGAAAAAGAAATTCAATTAAACCTAAATATTGTTCAATAAATTGTGCCGCCAAAGATAATGCAATGGGACACAAAGGTGAAAAACATCATAATTGGAAAGGGAAAATGGACAGTAGGTATTTAAAAAAGATTGCACCTCGTCCAAGACCAGAATTATGTGAAGTTTGTAAGAAAAAGGGAAAGAAGAGAAATGGCATTACGCTTGACCACGACCACAGGACAGGAAAATTTAGAGGATGGTTGTGTTCAAATTGTAATACCGCATTAGGATTGGCTCAAGATGACCCTAAAATCTTACAAGCACTTATCAAGTATTTACAGCAATGAAAATCTTATCTTATATACGGCGAACGCTGAAATGCCAACGCCTTGCAAGACGAAAGTCAGCAACAACGACTAAGCGATAAGACGGCGAAAGCCGATGCAATAGTCTGAACTTATGGGAATAGTAACCATAAGAGATAAACTCAAGTGTAAAGACACTTTTAAGAAGAAGTTTATCCCCTTGTAAGAGGAGTAACAAATTGAAAACGAACGCGACAGCCGTAACTTTGAATCAGCCTACAGAAACAAAGGTAACTTTGTCTGTAGATCAGTGGTTTGAAGCATCGTTCGCCATCGAAGACAGAGAAGCAGCTCAAGTAAAGCATTCTTATTACATACAAGAAAAGTATGCTAAGAATTGTGGTTACGCAATCGCCAAGAAATTAGAAGTAGCTCTCGCATTGTTGTTTGATAATTTTGCTACAACAGTTGGAGCTTCAACTACAACTTTGGCTGACAGCGAAATCAGAGCCGCTATTGCAGCACTTGAATCTGCAAACATTGATACTACTGAAGATGTCGCATTCTTCATGCACCCAAACGTATTTTGGAAGCAAGTGCAGAATCTTGACAAATTCAGCTTAGCTATCAATTCACCAGTCAACGACCCAACTGGTAAAACACCAAAAGCAACTTTGTACGGCATTCCAGTTTATATATCAACTAACATTCAGAGAATCTCTGGAACAGTTGGTAGAACAAACGCTTTGGCGCACAAAGACGCTTTACATTGGGCAACATCCCCATTGGGGACAGGAGGTTCAATGGCAGGTCGTTCAATGACCGGCAAATACGGAGTGAGAATCCAATCAGCATATATTCCTGAGTATCTTTCAACTATTACAACCGCAGACTTGCTCTACGGTGCAGTAGAAAATCGCGATACGTCAGGGGTGGCGATTTGGACAAGTGATTCATAATAATAACTTGTGATCATCGTTCTCGGGAAATAACCTGACGGAAATTTCCCGAAGCGTCAGGGAGTGATTATCACACAAACAAA
>ERZ1292629.3132-Hain-H43-01um-R1-3132-length-13065-cov-5_pt1 | contig 13065 bp, 17 predicted proteins | sample MGYA00564399_ERZ1292629 | MGnify/ENA primary metagenome ERZ1292629 (study PRJEB36523, sample SAMEA6512636) | groundwater metagenome | collected 2019-01-08 | study: AquaDiva: Metagenomics assemblies of 32 groundwater samples | reverse complement strand
ATTTTTAATTTTTAATCAATTTTCAAATTACAATTTAAAATTTTAAAATTTCAATAAAAACTTTAAATTTCAAATTGAAAATTATTTTGTATGTCTATCTACACCCGTACCGGCGATACTGGAACGACCGCGCTTTTTGGTGGGAAACGAGTGCTTAAGTGCGAAGAGCTCGTGGATGTGTATGGATCGATCGACGAACTCAATAGTTGGGTGGGCTCCATTGCATCAGAACTTGCAACGCCAGACGTTCAGCAATTCTTAGAAATAATTCAGTCTGATCTTTTTACCATCGGGAGTACGTTGGCTGGTTGGAAAGAAACCCCTCAAGGCCCGGCCTTGAAGGGCCCCAAAGGCCGGGCCTTAGAAGAGAGAATTAAAGAAATGGAATCGCGGATCGACCTCATGGAAAAAGCGCTTCCGCCGATTCGCAACTTTATTTTACCGGGAGGGACACATCTCGGGGCGCATACGCACGTTGCCCGGGCCATATGCAGACGAGTAGAGCGGCAAGTTGTTGCACTTTCTCAAAAGCAACGCGTTGATCCGATTATCCTCACATACATTAATCGTCTTTCGGACTTGTTTTTTATGCTCGCGCGTTTTATAAATAACAAAGCCGGAAAAAAGGAAGTCTTGTGGTCCGGCATTAACAATTCTAAAAGCAAGGAATAGAGGAATCTCGTGTGATTCGAGAACTGTGCCGCAACGGTAATAGTCCGGAACTCTTCTTTGCTGGTATATCCCGAGCAGGAAACATGAGTAGCTATTAGCAAGCGAGCCTCCTCGGGAATTAGGAGGTTTTTTTGTGGAATTTACCATTAGACAAGGAACCGATAAAGATTTTTCTCTTATCCAGGCTTTGAACGCCGCGCTGTTTGCCGAGGATCAGGAAAACGATGTTACTCTCGATACCCACTGGCCGATGAGTGTCGAAGGTGTCGAGTATTACATGAAATCGCTCATTGATCCGGAAAAACTTGTCCTAGTTGCAGAGGATGCGCAAAAAAAGCCGTTAGGGTACCTCATTGCCTCATCGGTCAACAAATGGCGATATCGCAAGATAAAAACGGGAGAAATTGAGAACATGTATATCGTACCCAATGCACGGAGGTGCGGTATCGGACGTGCACTCGTTGATTCCATGAAGCAGTGGCTAAAAGAAAAGAAGGTTGACCGCGTGTATGTTTCCATGTTTGTGAGCAACGCGAAAGCGTTGGGATTTTACCAAGCAACCGGATTTACCCTGTGGGAATCAGGACTCGAATCCATTGTGTAAACCTCACGAATATGGAATTTGCACCAGCAGCGGATGCTCATAGTTGGAATAATGGTCTTGCACATGCGACGTTTGAAGATAACGTAGAGAACCACGGACAAGAAACCGCGCTCCAGCTGCTCCGTAAGGATATTCGTAGCTGGATACGCGAACGCAAAGGCCAGTCACACTCTTGGTCGCTGTTTGTGAGAGACGGCCAGATGATCACGGAGTCCGGCGTGAGTTTGAGCGAGATGACGCGCAACATTACCGATGGCCCCAATAGTCACCTTGTCCCCGAGCATATAAAAGCCACCGCACCGCTCGAGGGGGCAACGATTAAGGAAGCGACGAGACTCGCGGCAACCGGGGCGGAGCGTATTATTTTGCCGGAACAGCATCTTGACGCCTCAGGGAAGGTTGTATCTCGCTATCTTTCCGTGTGGACCAAGAATGCGTCCGATCCAACGCGATATGACGGATCAAGAATTGATTTAGGAAAAAACGTTTCCATAAGTGACATTCGGACAGGTACCTCCTACACAGCAAACGAAAAACGTGAAACGATTCGTTTTCACCAAAACGAGAAGGAAAAGGACGTCTTTGTAATATCAGTTCATCATGTCAGTACGGAACAGTTTCATGCGGTTGAACAGACAATCGTCACTGCTGTCCATCGATCAATAAACGAAAATTACGTTAAACCCAAGATCAATGTGCGAGATCACTATGTCTCGGACCAATCTGGAGTTACTCATGTGATACATGAGTATGAACCAGTTATCAGACCGCTCGAAGAGACAAAACAACAGATAGACTATCGAAAAGGGATAAGTACTCGATTGCGTGAAGCGAAAACTCACGAAATTCATCCCATGTTAGTTGGAGAACGCGTTGTGCGAGATACAACCGCGACTGTTATTGGTGTAAGCATGTTTACAATCGAGGCTATAGCGCGCAAGAGACACAAACGAGAAACAATCATAGATAATAGTGCATCAGAGGCACGCAATGTTATTCCCAAAGAAAAAAAACCCATAAAGCAGGAGCGAATCCTATTTGAACATTCTTCCGTAGAGCAACCAGTAAAGAGAATTCCTTCGGCCGTGAAGGAAAAAATAGTCGCATTGGCACTCATTCCAGAAGCGTCTAACTTCGGTTTAGGATTTGCTGTGCTATCGACACTTGCGAAAGAAACGCCGGCAAGGAGGCGGCGAGCGAAGCACGCGGAGAAGCTACCAGGAAGAAAAGAACGTAAGCAATTAAGGCCACGAACGGAATTGAAGAGAACGCGTAAAAAGGAAACAAGAAGAACGGTTTCTGAAATTGTTGAGTCTCGCGTTCGTCGGAGTGAGTTGGGAAAGCGAAAACAGAAAGAGGTTCGAAGGGGTCGCCGCCGCCTAAAAAGCAAAGAACCGTCGGTCAAGCTTGAATTTGGACCGCGGAAGGAGCGTCGGCGTCGGATAGCTGGACGAGAGAAGAAAATGACCACAGAGCCGATTCGTTTGAAGCCAAAGGAAAAGAAGCGGGTGCGAAGGATTTTGATGAGGGTAATACGGTCTGGCGGAGCCAGATCTCGCTCCGCGAGAGAAATAAGAGTGATTGGGGAACGGCCGCATGCGAAGACGAAAGAAAAAAAACTACAGCCAGAGAATATAAAAAAACGACAATTAGAGACTCAACTTCGGAATACATCGAGAAAAGAGATGGTCTCCGCGTCCCGATTCGTGTTTGTCTGGGCGGTTTTTCTTCTTCTGAGAACTAGCAATTGGAGGCCTCAGAACGAGTCAGGGCTTAGTCTTAAAAGACAAGAAGGGATTGTCAAGAAAGAAACTCGCGTCTGGATTCTTTTATCGATTATTTGGTATTTGGCGATGATTCGGGAATCCGGCCGGGGATCAAAACAACATCAACCGCTCCTGCCAGTGCAGGGCGTCATTTTTGTGGCCAATTCATGATATGATGAAGGCAATGACCGATCCTGCCCAACCTGATCAAAATCAGCCACCTGGAAAAGAACTTGAGGGCGGTATCGCGCCGGGAGAACCGTTTCCACTCAAAGACATCGGTACGCATGAGGTGAATCTTCCTAAAGAAGTGGTTGCGGTCGGTGTTTCCCAGCGGCCAACAAATGTCAAAATTCCCCAAGCTGTACAACAGATGGGAGTGAAGATCATTGGTCAAAGCCAGACGACACAGCAAGCACCGACAGTCGCACTACCGCTCACCGACGATCAGATTGCACAAGGACTCAAGGTCGGAGTGACCAACTCGTGGCGATGGTTTGCAGAATGGTGTATCAGGAGACTCAAGCAGCTTCGCCGAAACTTTACGAACCATGCCTGATATATTTTTAGATCTTATCTATAGAGGGGAGCTTCTTCTTATTAGCCTCGTACTCATGACGGTTTTTGGGGCAGGGCTAGCGGCTGTGGGATACATCGCGTTTCTCCTCTGGAAGTACCGAAACCGGGAACAGGTTTCGCTTGAACATGCCCTTCTTCAGGTAGCGGTGCCGCGGGATAATGAGACAAAAATTGATGCAGCTGAACAAATGTTTGCGAGCCTTCACGCTATCGCCCACAGTGGATTTTGGTCATTTGCAAAGCCCGAAGAGCACATCTCGTTTGAGATCGTTGCGCGGCGCGAAGATATCCGTTTTTATATTTCCGTACCAAAGAAACTTATGGATCTTGTAGAAAAACAGATTCATGGCGCTTATCCCGGAGCGGACATTCGTATCGCGGACGAATATTCAATATTCTCAGCGTCTGGGAAAGTTGCATTTGCAGCACTTAAACTGAAAAACTCCGATTACATGCCCATCCGGGTCTATCGAGACCTCCCGACTGATCCTCTTTCGTCCATTACGTCCGTCCTTGCCAAAATGTCAGAAGGGGAGGGGGCTATAGTCCAGATGCTCATTTCGCCCGCAGGAGGAAAGTGGCGATCAAAGGGACGAGCATATATAGCAAAGCTCAAAAAAGATGAAGCAAATCCGGAGAAAGCGAGTTTCAAAGTAGATCCGAAGATGCTTGAGGCAATTGAACAAAAAACGGCTAAACCCGGCTTTAATACCGTTGTCCGCCTGGTTGTTTCGGCTGGCACCCAAGAATCAGCAAAGATGCACCTCGAGAACCTTGTCGCTGCATTTCACCAATTTACGTCGGATCATAATCACTGGACCCGCGTAAAGCTGCCTCTCAAAAAGCTCTTTATGCTCGATTTTATCTACCGATACTTTCCGTTCATTAACCTGCCATTTTTCCCTCAATATAGCGTCCTCAATAGTGACGAACTGGCAACGATATTTCACATGCCCAATAAATCCGTAGAGACCGCGCATATTTTTTGGCTCAACGCCAAGCGAGCACCCGCGCCCTCACAAATTCCGGCTAGCGGCATGTTCATCGGTACGTCCCGCTATCGCGGGATTGACCGGCCAATATTTATTAGTGAGGACGATCGGAGGCGGCATACCTATATCATTGGAAAAACCGGTACCGGGAAATCGCAACTTCTTGAGGAAATGGCGCTTCAGGACATTCGTGCCGGCCACGGGGTTGCGATCGTTGATCCGCACGGAGATTTGATTGATGGAATACTTGCGCGAGTACCGCCGGAGCGAGCTGAAGACGTGATCTATTTTGACCCGTCAGATGACGAACGACCCATGGGTCTCAATATGCTCGAGGCAACCACGGAGCAGCAAAAACATATGGTGACGACGTCGATTGTGGGGCTTATGTATAAACTGTACGATCCGATGAAAACCGGAATTATCGGACCTCGGTTTGAACACGCCATACGGAATGCGATGTTAACTGTCATGAGCGAACCCGGCAATACGTTTGTCGAAATCGTCCGCGTGCTCACGGATAGCCACTTTGTCCAAGAGCTTCTTCCTAAAGTCCAAGATCCGATTATTCGCCGTTACTGGACCGATCAAATAGCCCAGACAGCTGACTTTCACAAGTCAGAAGTGCTTGATTACATCGTTTCGAAGTTTGGGCGATTCGTGACCAATAAACTCATGCGTAATATCATCGGTCAATCGCGGTCGAGTTTTGATTTTAGAAAAGTGATGGACGAAGGAAAGATTCTATTGGTCAATCTCTCCAAAGGAAAAGTCGGTGAGGAAAATAGCAACTTCTTGGGACTCATTCTCGTGCCGCGGATTTTAATCTCGGCCATGAGCCGTCAGGAAATCCCGGAGGAGGAGCGCCGTGATTTTTACCTCTACGTCGACGAGTTTCAAAACTTCGCAACGCCAGATTTTGCCCAAATACTTTCTGAAGCTCGCAAATATCGTCTTAACTTGATTGTCGCCAACCAATTTATTGGACAGATGGAAGAAGAGGTAAAAAACGCCGTGTTTGGTAACGTAGGGACGCTTGTAGCGTTTCGCGTGGGGGTGACTGACGCCAACTACCTCCAACACGAGTTTCAGCCGACCTTCAATGAATCCGATCTTATTAACATCGATAAATTTAACGCATACGTTAAGACCATCGTCCACAACGAACCGGTCAAGCCGTTTAGTCTCGACCTGACCAAAGACATGAAACGCGTACTCGCCGAGCGAAATCCCAACGTCGCACGCGCAATTATTCAACTATCGCGTCTCAAATACGGCCGTTCGCGAGAGCTCGTCGAAGCAGAAATCTCCCAGCGCGCGCGGCTCTAGGAAGAATGTATGGTATACTTACTCACATGAAACAATCTGTCATTATCAGCAATCCAACAATCCTCGGGGGGAAGCCGGTGATTCGTGGAACGAGGATTGCGGTATCAGCGATCCTTGATCTTCTGGCTGCAGGACTATCGATTGACGAGGTGAAAAAAGAGTACCCAATGTTAACAAAGAAGGCAATTGCGTCAGCGATTTCGTTCGCCTCTGCTCGCGTCCGTCGTGAGAATATCCGTCCGATCGTCACCAAGAACGGCAATATCGTTTTCTCCGGTGTATGAAGTTTTTGGCCGATGAAAACGTCCCCCAAACAATCATCGGTCATATTCGCTCCCAGGGACACAATGTTGTTGATATCAAACGCACAGAACATCGTGGTGTGTCCGATCGTGAGCTCTTAGCGCGTGCAGCAATAGAAGGCCGGATTCTGTTGACGTACGACAAAGACTTCGTCACTCCATTATATTTGCCACCTGAAGCAGCGATTGTGATTTGTCACTTCCCGCGGGTAAAACCAACAGGTGTCCTGCCCTGGATTGATCGATTACTCAAAGAATTAAGGGTTAATCCACCCGATCGCCCCTGGCGCATGGTGCTCCAACAAGAAAGCCTCTCGCTATTGGAAGAATAGGATATTTACAAAAGTGTGTGTGTGTGTGTGATAGTCTCTTCTTTATAGGAGGTGATATATGTCAGAAGTAGCTATGGGTTTTATGCCGGATAGAGAAGGCCAGCGGATGGATGCAAAAGTTGAGATAAATAACGCCCAGCAGGACCTCAAAAAACTTATGGAAAAACCCACCAAGACCTGGGTCGATCACCTTAATATTGGCTTTTTGCATATAAAAATAGCAATGCTCAACATGTCTGTTGGCAATATCCCGGGAAAGATGTCGTAATACTTCTTTTTTATAAATTTCCCTCTTTACATATTTTCCAAAGTACGTATTGTAGATAATTATGCGTATTGCGTTTGTTTTTAATGTGCGGCACACCAAGCCGGCTCTCTCTACTCAGGCGCAAGCAGAAGCGGAATTTGACGAGCCAGAGACGATCCGGGCTATTCATGATGCCATCGTAGCCAATGGGTACGAGTGCATTGATATCGAAGCGGATGAGCACGCGTTTGAAAAACTGCGCAAACTCAAAGGCTCCATCGATCTCGTATTTAATATCGCGGAAGGGTTTCGGGGCGAGATGCGCGAAGCCCAAATCCCGGCAATCCTGGAGATGATGGGGATACCATATACCCACTCAGGGGCACTTGCCGATGCCATTTCTCTTGATAAAAAACTCACGAAAGTTGTTTGGCAATACCATGGTTTACCGACACCACGATTTGTCGAGATTGGAGAGAAAGAAAAGCCGTTTGTCGATGGCTTAAATTTTCCCGTGATCGTTAAGCCCAACAGCGAAGGATCGAGTAAGGGTGTGTTTAACGATAGCCTTATCGATGATCCCAATAAGCTTCTCAAGAAAATCCGCGAAATCAGAAAAAACTACGGCAATGGAGTCCTTATCGAAGAGTTTCTCCCTGGACGCGAATTTACCGTCACGGTATTAGGAAACCTTTCACCATATATTCTTCCTATTGTCGAGCAGAATTTTGACGTCTTTCCCTCAAACTTAGCCAAGTTTTCTTCATACGAGGCGAAGTGGTTTTTTGAGGACACCTTGCCCGATCCCTCTGTTGCCTATATCTGTCCGGCAAAAATTCCTGCAAGTTTAGAAAAACTTATCACCCAACTTTGCGTCAATGCCTATACCGCAATCAACTGCCGTGATATTGCGCGCATTGATCTGCGACTTGACGCAAAAGGAAGACCAAGTTTGCTAGAAATTAATACGCTCCCCGGTATGATGCCGAACACAAATGTCGTTTCGTATTATCCGGTTGCCGCGCGTGCTGCCGGCTGGGACTTCAACCGCATGATCGGCCAAATCATCACCCACGCCCGAGAACGCCTCGGAATCTGACCTGCTTTAATTTTAGCGCATTTTTTGCTACACTACGCTTGTATGAAGCTCTATAAATTCACTGCCGTCTTTACGCCAGATGAAGAAGACAGAGAGGCGTATAATGTGTTTGTACCCGCACTCCCAGAAATCGCTACATGTGGCGATTCTGTAGAAGAAGCGAGATTTATGGCACAAGATGCGCTCGAGCTGGTCGTTCTTTCTCGACTAGAGGAAGGGGAGGCTATTCCGACCGATAAGAAGCCTATCAGACCTCCCAAAGGCTCAATCGTCGAGGAGATATTGGTGAGTGTCGCCCACGAAGTTTCCTCAGCACCCTTGACTCCCGATGTCAAAGCTACCTTCGCTTAAATCACACGAGGTCCTCTCCATCCTCTTCGCCCATGGATTTACGAAAGTACGCACGTCAGGCAGTCACATCCGGCTCAAGAAAGGACTGCGTTTTGTGACCGTGCCCTACCATTCGGGCAAAACGATTCCCAAAGGGACACTTCATAGCATTATTCGGCAGTCGGGATTGGGTAAAGAGAGATTTTTGTCTAAGAGATAATATTTGTTATACTTCCGTAGTTGGCGCCCGTAGCTCATTGGAAGAGCGGTTGTCTTATAAACAACAGGTACTTGGTTCGATCCCAAGCGGGCGCACTGATGGAAGAACTCGTTGTCCTCGTCGATGAGCAAAATCACGAATTAGGGACGGCTCCAAAAGATACTGTCCATACAAAAGATACCCCGCTTCATCGGGGGTTTTCGTTGTTTTTGTTTAATTCCAAGGGAGAACTTCTTCTCACAAAACGCGCACCGTCGAAAAAAACGTTTCCAGGAGTCTGGACAAATACCGTCTGCGGCCATCCTGGGCTAGGGGAGCGTGCGGTCGATGCCGCAAAGCGGCGACTCAAAGATGAACTCGGTATCGATTTGGGGTCAGGCCTTAATCCGTCAGCTGACGGACAAGGCCTGACCCCGATACGGGAGGTAGCACCGTACCGATACCGATTTGCTGACAAAAATGGTATCGTCGAAAACGAAATCTGTCCGATTATCGTGGCGTACGCGGACGGTGATCCGAAACCAAATAAAGAAGAAGTAGAAGATTGGAAGTGGATGAAATGGGAAGAGTTTTTAGAGGATATAAAAAAGAATCCAGAAATCTATTCGCCGTGGAGTAGGGAAGAGGCGAGGGTACTAGTGCGCTATGCGAAGGGATTATCGTTTCCTTCTGTGCCGAGCGTCATTGAGGATCCAGGCCCAAATGCTCTATCATAAACGAACTGTGCGTAAAGCTCATGTTCAATTTCCAGCTGCGCTGCGACTTTTATAGTTTCCGCTGCATAAGCATTAGGGTCTAAATTAAGTATTCTATCTGCTTCGGTTTCGCACCTTAACGCAACCGGTTCACAGCCTTTTCCATCACATCTCTCTCCTGTTACTGGGCATTGTTCGACTGCCATATTAGAGCTCCTCTAGTTTCACATTCTCCATCTGTTTGTCTTTAACGAGTTCCAGGTATTTTTCGGTTGTGGAAAGGCGTTTGTGGCCGACGAGTTTGGATAGCGTCGTAATTGGCGTGCCGGCCATGAGATGGTGGGCGATGAACGTGTGCCGGAGATCATTGACCTTGGCGCCATCAATGCCCGCAATCCTAAAATAGCGGTCGATAGCGGTCCGTATGTTTCTGATGAGCAAAGGTTTTCCGGTTTTGGTGATAAAAAGAGACTTACTGTTGGCATTAGCACCACGAACTTCAATGTATTTATTGAGCGCTTCCTTAGCTGCTTTATTTAAGGGTACCGTGCGTTCCTCATGGCCTTCTTGTGTGGCGACATGAAGCTCTGCTTCTTTGACATCCTCGAGCGTAAGATTTGCCAGTTCACCGATTCTGATCCCTGTCTGAAGGAAGAGTTCAACGATGGCGTAGGTGCGAATGTCTCCTCTGCAGGCATCCCGGAGCGCTCGATACTCGAGTTTGGAGAGAATCCGGGGCGGTTTGACCTCGTACTTGGGGTGTTCGATCTCGATTGCCGGGTCAGTACTGATCGCCCCGCTAGCCTTTAGGAATCGGAAAAAGGTCTTGATGGAATTGATTTTTCGGGAGATCGATTTGGGCGTATAATTATCGCTTCCGAGTTTTTTGAGGAAGGCTTCGAGCTCATCGTGGGTAACCTCACCGATGGCCTTTTTACCCATATTCCCTAAGAACTGAGTGAGTTGTTCGATGTCTTTGCCGTATGCTACGATGGTAGCGCGTGCGCGTCTGCGTTGGCTTAGGTAGTCGACAAACTGATCGTGGGCGGCTTTGAGGTCAATGGTTGCCATAGATTATGTGGTAATGAACTTTTGGGCCGTCATGACGGTCTTAATACGCACAATAATACCCTATAATATCACACAAAAAGCCATTTCGCAAGAGGTCATATGAGAATCATTCGTAGCCGTGGGTTCAAGCTCATCATTTTTTTTATTAGCCTTGGTGCCATCGTGACTGCTCCACGATCACTCTTTGAAATGTGGCAGCGCCGAGGTTTGCTCCAGGAACGGCAAGAAGTGCGAGATGTTTTAGCCTCAAAAAATGAGGAGCTTAAGCGGGAGCTCGCCCAGGCCCAGACGCCTGAGTATATCGAAGAGGTCGCTCGCGAGAAGCTTGGACTCGTAAAAGAAGGGGAGACCATCATATTAATGCCAAATAATCAATCCGCCAGCTGGCGGACCAATGAAAGCCAAATACAGGAAGATTATATTCCGAATTGGAAGAAGTGGTGGAGGCTGTTTTTTTGAGTACCAGCGGCAGGGATCGAACCTGCTACCCTCGCCTTATGAAGACGGTGCTCTACCAATGAGCTACGCTGGCGTAACCGGATAATTATATCATGGCTAGAGCTTGAAGAGTCTTATTTTTGTGCTTCTTGGCATTTTTTTTATCTGTAACTCACGTTTCAATGCTTTTGATTTTGAGGAGAATTTTTTGATATAGAGGAGTTTCGTGGGTTTGTGGGAGCGGGTATATGCGCCGCCTTGTCCTTTTTTATGATCCTCAAATCGCTTCTGGGGATCGGGAGAAATGCCGGTGTAGAGGCTATGGTCAGCGCAGAGGAGGATGTAGACAAACCATTTAGTAGACATTTTCGTAGTGGGTGAGGCGGACGAGGTCATCATCTAAATTTAATACAACGGCGATGACATCAATGCGGCATGAGACGGATTTACCTTCTGTGTATACTGTTGCCATATTGCGAATTTTCTGTAATTTAGCCGGACTAATCATTTCTTCAGGACTCCCAAACTCGACTCCGGTTTTTGCTTTTACTTCAACAAAGACCAGCGTATTGTGATCCTGGGCTATGATATCGATTTCTCCAAATCGATTGGCGAAATTTTGTTGCAATATTGTATAGCCTTTTTTCTTCAAAGCCGACGAAGCCAGTTCTTCGGCAAGGCGACCGGTCGCGCGATTAAATGCCTTCATAGACGCTGCTTATACTGGAGGGCTTCGGCCATGTGGACCGGCCCAATGTCGCGGGTTCCGGTAAGATCGGCGATGGTTCGGGCGACTTTGATCATACGAAAGTAGCTTCTGGCAGAAAGGTCATATTTGTCTGCGGCGAGTTTGAGAAAGTTTTCCGCTTCTGGCGTCAACCTGGCGTATTTTTTTACTTCGCGATTGCGCATTTGGGAGTTTGTGTAAATAGGTAAGTCCGCAAAGCGTTTTTCCTGAATTTTTCTCGTCTTCATGACCGCTTCTTTTGCCTGTTTTGAGGTCAAGGTACCTCTCGATTTTGGCGCCGTCAATGACAATTTTTCCACTTCAACGGCGGCAACAGGGACAGAAAGATCGATCCGGTCGAGGATCGGGCCGGAGATACGGTGGTGGTATTTGACTATCTGTTTTTCCGTGCACTTACACTCACGCCTCGGATGGCCGAGGTACCCGCACGGGCAGGGATTAATGGCAGCGATCAACGTAAAGCTCGCCGGGTACTTCACGTGCCCAGAGACCCGGACAATTTCGACGACCCCGTCTTCCATGGGTTGGCGCAAACTTTCCAAAACACTTCTCGGGAATTCCGGCATTTCATCCAGGAATAGTACTCCCAAGTGCGCAAGACTTACTTCTCCAGGGAGGGGATTGGTGCCGCCGCCGATTAACCCGGCTGCCGAAACGCCGTGGTGGGGAGCACGGAATGAGCGGCGTTTGACGAGGGCTTTTCCCGGACTCAATAACCCGGAAATAGAATAAATGCGGGTTACTTCGAGCGCTTCACGAGAGGAGAGCGGTGGTAATATTCCCGGGAGTGCACGAGCGAGCATCGTTTTCCCTGTTCCGGGAGGACCCCACATGAGGACGTTATGTCCGCCGGCCGCGGCGATGATGAGTGCGCGTTTGGCCTGTTCCTGGCCGGCAATTTCGGATAGATCAAAATCAACGCTAGGCGTATCTAAATCATCATCAACCGGCACGTGTTTGAGAGGGGGTATCATCTTTCCTCCAGAGAGATGATTGAACAGTTCTTTCACGGTTTTTACCGGGATAACGCGTATTTCGGAAACGACGGTGGCTTCGGCGGCGGAAGGGGCTGGCACGAAGATTGTCATTTTGGATTGTTTTTGAGCGTATAGTGCCAACAGCAATATGCCTCGCGTGGGTCGCAGTGATCCATCGAGAGAAAGTTCTCCATAGAAAAAGTATTTTGTCAGGTCAATCGAAGGGAGTTGGCCGCTTGACAAGAGAATCCCCACGGCAATGGGCATATCATAGGCAGCACTATCTTTGGGAAGATCTGCCGGAGCGAGATTGACGGTAATTTTTTTGGGTGGAAAATCAAAACCGGAATTAATAAGTGCGGTTTTAACGCGTTCCCTTGCTTCTTCAATTGCTTTCGAAGCCAAACCTACGATGGTAAACCCCGGAAAACCGACTGAGGCTACATCCACCTCAACATCGACGCCGACTGTTTCCAAACCAACATTGGCAATAGCGCTAACTTTGGTGAGCATGGTTGAGTGTATATTTTCCGGCTTGTTCTACAAGTGTTCCAGCAAGAGCAAGCAACGACAACTGCGCACCGATTTCTGAAACTGGTTGGTGTAAAGTTCTGGCTATTTCATTTGGCGTGAGCGCGTCGCTCGTTAATAATCTAAGCAAAGG
>ERZ1292629.3130-Hain-H43-01um-R1-3130-length-13068-cov-5_pt1 | contig 13068 bp, 8 predicted proteins | sample MGYA00564399_ERZ1292629 | MGnify/ENA primary metagenome ERZ1292629 (study PRJEB36523, sample SAMEA6512636) | groundwater metagenome | collected 2019-01-08 | study: AquaDiva: Metagenomics assemblies of 32 groundwater samples | reverse complement strand
TTTTCCGTCCTTGGCCCATTCAATATCCATCGGCTGATAGCGATTGTGTTTTTTGGAAAAATATTTTTCTATCTGGAAACACCACCTGGCAAGTTTAATGACCTCCTCGTTCGTCAGGCAAAATTTTTGTTGGTCCCGCAAGGAAACTCCCTGTTTTTTCGTTCCGTTTTTCGAGTATATAAGCTTTATATTCTTCTTGCCTATATTTTTTCCGATGATCGGACTTTTCCCATTTTCCAGAGACGGCTTGAAAATAATAAATTCGTCGGGAATGACTTCTCCCTGCACGATAAATTCCCCTAAACCATAAATGCCGTTTATAACGACAACCTTATTAAAACCGGTCTCAGTATCAATAGTAAAGGCCACACCCGAGGAAGAAAGATCGGAGCGAACCATGCACTGGATGCCAACCGAAAGAGCCGTATCAAAATGAGAAAATCCTTTGTCCACGCGATAGGAGATAGCCCTATCGGTAAAAAGAGAGGCAATGCATTTTTTGGTCGCAATCAAAACATTTTCAATGCCGTGTATATTCAAATAAGTTTCCTGCTGTCCGGCGAAAGAGGCGCCCGGAAGATCTTCAGCCGTGGCCGAAGAACGGACCGCCACATCCGTATTTTCCCCATATTTATCGTTTAATTCTGCATATGCTTCGGTAATCACACCCTGAAAATCCTGTGGCAAAACGGCTTTCAGAATCGCTTCTCGGACTTTTTTTCCGCGAACTTGAAGATTTTTAATATTGCCGGTATCCAAATCGGAAAGAATTTTCTTTATTTCCTCATCCAAACCGGTATTCCTGAAAAAATGGCGATAAGCGTCGGCTGTCAGGGCAAAACCGTCCGGTACATTCACGCCCAGCGGAACCAGGTTTGAATACATTTCCCCCAGCGCGGCGTTCTTTCCGCCCACAACCGGAACATCGTCAATCCCCACTTCGCTGAACCATTTTACAAAATTTCCCCCGCCCAAGCGGGCAGGTATCTTTTCTTCAGCCATATTCGCTTATTATAGCATAAAAAATAAATCCAAATTATACTCTGATTTCTTTTTCCAGCCAGGATATATGTTCATTTCTTCTTTTCCACCAAATGTTTTCCCAAACATAGTTTACCGCCAAACCTTTCCATTTCCCCCATTTCTTAAACCTCTTTAACATTTTTGACACCGGAATAAGATGTTTCTCATGATTCTTCTTGAAAAAAATATGAGTATAAATTTTTTGTTCCCAGGGTGAAATATTCTTCATATAATCCCAACGATGAAAGGCGTCAAACATAATGTAGCCAACCGAGGCCGGTCCAATGCCGTAAAGCGACATCAGGATTCTTTCTTGTTCCTGCGTACTTTGTTTTCTTAAATTCAATTCATCAATCTTACTGTTGGCAAAGGGTTCTGAAACCTTTATGAAAGATTTAGCCCGATAACCCATTTTTAAGTCTCGTAATTTTTGCTCTTTCGCGCCCGCCAGAACTTTCGGCTCCCAGTAGCACCAGAATTTCTGTTTGTCATATTCAACCAAACTGCCATAATTTTCAAAAAGAGACTGCAACATATTGATGCTTCTGCGAACGACAGTATTTTGTAGGGTAATACTAACGATAAGGTATTCGTAAAGAGAGTTGGGAGACATCGGGCGAAGCCCATAAAATTTTTTGATTATGGGTTTAAGCAAGGAATCTTTACTGACATACTTATAAAAACCGGCTAAATCCAAATCTAAATTAAATCGCCAGATTGTTTCTCGTTTTAATCCCTGAAGAAATTTTTTTGTAAGTTTTTTGTCGGAAAATATTTTAACTCTGATTTTCGGTTTCAATTTTGTTCCGGCATCTTGGTAGATTATACCGAGTTTTTCTCCTTGCCATAACATTGTTTGCCAACGTTTTCCTGATTCCCACTTAGTATCTCCGCTCGAAAAATGACCAGGTTTATAGAAAGTTGAATCAAAGTGGAAGGGTTTGGTAGGTGTAATTTCCAACCAACTTTTAATTTTAAGTTTTATCACTTTTTTACTCATCTAGTTATTTTCAGCTTCAGCTAGGCCTTTCAGCTAGGCCTTGCCTAGCTGAACCAGCTGGATTTTATTTTCCGGAAATTTTGATTAATCTGTCATATTTTACTTTTCTTTCGGGCTTGAACGGCGAGCCGGCCTTCAATCCGAAACATCCGAAAGCATAAGCCAGATCGGCGATGAAATCGTCATCGGTCTCCCCGCTTCTGTGACTGACAATCAACTCAATATTATTTTCGCGGGCCAGCCTCATGGTTTCTAGTGTTTCAGAGAGTGTGCCGATTTGGTTCGGTTTTATAATCATTGAATTTATGCTCCCCCTTTCCAGCGCCTTTTTCAAAAGCGAAACATTGGTAACGGTCAAATCGTCTCCCACCACCAAAAGATTCCGATGATTTTCTTTTAATTTTCTGAAACTGTCAAAATCCTCCTGGTCAAACGGATCTTCAATATAAAATAAATTGAATTCGGAAATTAAAGAGTCATAGATTTTCATCAGTTCTTCCTTTGAAATACTCTTACCGTCAACCTTATACGAGCCATTGCCGTAAAAAGAAGAAGCGGCAACATCCAGAGCCAATCTGACTTTCCCTTCCAAATTATTTTCTTTTATGGCTTCTGCTAAAAACTCCAATGGTTTTTTTATGTCGCTTATTTCGGGCGCAAAACCTCCTTCATATCCCAAAACAACGAATTTTCCGTTTAATTCCCTCGTTATTATTTTTTTTAACACATTCTGCACTGTTATCCCTATATCAACCGCTTCCGCAACATTTTCCATGTTGGGCATGATGAGATATTCCTGAAAAGTTAAGTTATTTTTTGCATGTTTGCCCCCATTTATCAAATTCATAAAAAGATAAGGAGCAGATCTGGAAGGTTTTATTTCGGTCAGAGTCCGTAGATATTCAAAAGTTTCCTGCTTGGAAACTTTTGCCGCCAGCTTGGCACAAGCGACGCTTACACCTATTATTGAATTGCCACCCAGATTGTCTTTATTGAGAGTGCCGTCCAATTCAATCATAGTTCTGTCGATTTCTTTTTGGTTCAAAACATTTTTTCCAACCAGCGCCGGAGCAATTACATCATTTACTTTATCAATGGCGCTTTTTACTCCCAGACCATTCATATCCCTTAGCTCATGGGCTTCATGAGCCCCCGTACTTGCCCCAGAGGGAACGGAAAAACTGCCTGAGATATCGCCAGCCCAGACCGTTACCCTGATAGTTGGGGTCCTTTTTGAATCAGTTATTCCCTCGGCCACTATTTTTGTGATTTTATTTTCCATTATTTTTTGTTTAAAAGAATCATCAGATCGGAAACATTGGCGCCGGTCGGGCCGGTCATAATCATATCGCCGGTTTTTCGGAAAAATTCATAGGAATCGAAACGTTCCAAATAGTCCTTCGCATCCAATCCTATTTTTTCCGATTTTTCTATCGTGCTTTTGTCAACAATTGCTCCTGCCGCATCGCTGTTATCCATACCATCCGAAGCGAACGGTATAAAAACGGAACCTCCATCTATAAGTTTTTTAACAATTGCAGAAAGTGCCATATGGAGACTTCGGCCTCCTTTGCCCGCTCCTTCTTTAACCACAACACTCGGTTCGCCGGCGGCCAAAACGACGAAGTTTTCTTTTTGGGAGGAAAATATTTTTTTAAGCGCTTCATTTATTTCATCATACAAGTCGGTTGAGATGATATTTATCCCCAAATTAAAATCTTGCGCTCTCTTCGACATTGCTTCAACAGCGGTTTTGTTCGAAACCAGAACGAAATTGTGAACATTGTCGAAATATTTTTCCTCTTTCGGCGTTTCGGTTAAATCAAATTTTCCAAAATCATTCTCTGCGATAATTTTTTTGGCATCAGTTACGGTAGTCTTGTCTTTATAGGTCGGCCCGGAAGCCACATTCTCAAAAATATCTCCCGGCACATCCGAAAAAATGAGTCCGATAACCGTGGCGGGGTAAGCAACTTTCGCCAAGCCTCCTCCTTTCAGGGACGATAAATGTTTCCTAACCGTGTTGATTTCCGATATTGTTTTTCCAGATCCTAGAAAACTGTCATAAAGACGGGCGCCTTGAATATACTCGCTTTCGGGATAGCAAAGCAGGGCAGAACCCCCTCCGGACACCAGAACTATGATCAAATCTTCTTTGTCGGAGTTGTTCACCAGCTTGTATATTTTTTTTCCGGCTTCAATATTGGATTCAGACGGCCTGGGATGGGTACCGGCAAAAGTTTCGATATATTTGGCAGGAACTTTTTGCAGACTGATGACGGCCCCGCCGGTAATCCTGTTTCCTAAAATTTTTTCCAAGGCCACAGCCGCTTCGCAGGAAGACTTGCCGAAACCGACGACTTTTATTCTTTCATATTTGGCCAGATTAAATGGCTTTCCTTTTATAAACAAGATATTGCCTATAACCGACACAGAAGAATCAACGACTTTAGTAGTATTGATGGCGTCAAGACCGGATTTGATTATTTCCAACGCCATCTTGCGGTTTGGAGTGGTGGCTAATTCATCAAAATTTTTTATCTGATTTCCCTCCATATTATTTGACCAAATTCTGCAGATTGCCCGATATGAATCCTTCTATATTTTCAATAGTTGTTTGCATTATCGAGACGACAGCTTCGTATGTATAGAAAGCCATATGTGGAGAAACCATCACATTCGGCATTTTTATAAGCTCGTGATTTAAGTCAGTCATTTCCTTCGTATTTTCCAGTACGTCCAGTCCTGCACCGGCAATAATCCCCTCTTTCAACCCCCAAACGAGCGCTTTAGTATCAATCAGTTCTCCACGGGCGGTATTTATCAGGTAAACTCCCTTTTTCATTTTTGAAATATTTTCCTTATTTATCAGATAGTGATTTTCTTTGGTATAAGGGGCGTGCAAAGTCAAAATATCGGCTTGCGCGATAACTTCGTCAAAACTTTTGTATGTAAAATTATTTTCTTTCGCAAAATCCTGTTCCGGGCGCGGGTCATAAGCCAAAACACTCATTTCAAAACCCTTGGCAATTTTTACGACATTTTTGCCTATTTTACCCGTGCCTATGACACCCAGAGTTTTGCCTTCCAAATTAAAACCTTCCATCCAAGGCAAATATTTATAATTAAATGTTTCTCTGAGATAAATATTCGCAGCAGAAATATTTCTGGAAAGATTCAGAATCAACCCGAAGGCAAATTCAGCCACCGTATGAGAACCGTAGGCCGGAACATTGGAAACCCCGATGCCTTTGGCGGAAGCATACTCGCAGTCAATATGGTTAAATCCGGTGGACTGCGTAGCTATAAATTTTAAATTTGGAATTTTATTGATAACATTCCTGTTCAAACTAGAATCCACGAAAACCGATATGATATCGGCATCTTTGGCAAGACTGACATTTTCTTCATTTAATTTTTCTTCATAAAAAGAAACTTCATCGTTGCCAAAAGACTTCGAAAAAAGCGACTGTTTTGATTTTGGCACTTCAAAAAATACTATTTTCATACCTCTATTATACTCCGTGGCATTTATTTAAACAAATTATCAAAAAAAGAAAAAAACCATGGAGAATCAGGGGGCTTTTGCGTCTGGGGAGAGTTTTTATCGTCCACAATAAGAATCATATTTTCCCCCTCCTTGGCCAAACCGAATTTTTCCCTGATATTTTCTTCTATTCCACTTTCTGTTTTAAGTTTAGTAATATCGGAGTTAAGTTTTTCTTTTGATTTTTCCAACTCCGCGATTTTATCTTCTATTATTTTCTTATTTTTTACGGTTTCCTCCATTTTATTCATAAAACTGAAAATACTGAAAGAGAAAACGATTATCACAACACCCAAAAAAATCAAAAAAAGTTTTGACTGCATCACTTGCCTCAATTTTCCTCTTTTTTGAAAACTTCTCATGATGTGATATTATTATTGCATGTTTTTCAATAAAAAACACCAAAAGAAAGTTCAGGTAATTTGGATGATCATTTCCGTATTGATGGTAATAGGTATGATCCTGCTTTATCTCCCATCTTTTCAATCAAGATAAATCAATTGTTCCCCGTGCGCATCATCTTTAAGAACACATCTTGCGGAATGTTCGCCTTTCCGCGTTCTTTCATTTTCTTCTTGCCTTTCTTTTGCTTTTCCCGAAGTTTCATTTTGCGGGTAATGTCGCCCCCATACATATGCTGGGTAACGTCTTTTTTCATGCCGGAAAGGGTGCGGGAGGAAATAATGCGCCCCAGCGCCTTGCCCTGGATTTTTAAAGCGAACATTTGTCGGGGTAACAAATCCGCCAATTTTTCAACCGCTTTTTCCGCTTCTTCTTCCACCCTTTTTCTGGAAACGACCCGAGAAAAAGCCGGAACGATTTCGTCGGCGACCAAAAGATCGAGCCGGGTGACATTGGCCTCGCGCATTCCGTCTATTTCGTAAGATATGGATCCGTAACCGGATGAAACGCTTTTTAATTCGTCAAAAAAATTGCGCATAAGCTCGCGCAACGGCATTTTAACCGAGAGGGCGGAACGATTATCCCCGAAATTTTCCGTATTCCCGATCTCCGCCTCATGGTCAAAGAGAAGCTGCATAATATTTCCGACATATTGAACCGGAGTAATGATTTTTAATTTTACCCAAGGCTCAAGAATTGTTTCTATGCCGCTATCTTCCGGAAAAAAATACGGCGAATAAACGTTTACTTTTTCCCCGTTTCTGGTCAGTACTTCATAAGTGATTGAAGGCGTAGTTATGACCAATTTCAAGTTGAATTCCCGCCTTAATCTTTCGGTAATGATTTCCAAATGGAGCATTCCCAGAAATCCGCAACGAAAGCCTCTTCCCAGGGATCCGCTCGATTCTTCCTCGTAAGAAAAAGAAGAATCGGAAAGTTTTAATTTTCCCAAGGATATTTTAAGCTCCATAAAATCATCCGCATTTTCCGGAAAAACGGAAGCCCAAACTACCGGCAGCGGTTGCATATAACCCGGCAAGGCAGGCAGTGGATTTTTTTCTTTGGTAATGGTATCTCCGACGGAGGCGATACCCGGCCTCTTGATGCCGGTAATGATATAACCCGTGTCTCCCGCCGAAAGATATTCTCGCGGAGTTTCTTCCGGCGAAAAAGTGCCGACTTCCAGGGAATTAAATTTTTCACCCGACACCGAAAAAATCAGATTTTCCCCTTTTTTAACTCTGCCGTCCAGCAATCGGACAAAAACTATGACTCCTTTGTGATTGGAATATTTAAAATCAAAAACAAGCGCGCGCAAAATATTGTCATTCTCCGGATAGCTTTCTTTAGGTGCCGGGACGCGTTTTATAATTTCATTCAGAAGATTCTTCACTCCTTCACCAGTACGTCCGGAAACCATCAGTATCTGGTTCGGGTCGCAGTTCAAAAGTTCTACAACCTCCTTTTTGACTTCCTCCACCCGCGCCAAAGGCGAATCGATTTTTGACAGTACTGGTATGATTTTAAGGCCTCCCTCGCGCGCCATATTGAGCGTAGTAAGGGTTTGCGCCTGCACCCCCTGTGTTGTATCAACTAATAAAATAGAGCCTTCTACGGCCTTTAAGGCCCTAGAAACCTCATAAGAAAAGTCTATGTGTCCGGGGGTGTCTATCAGATTAAGTACAAAGTCTCCGACCGGCCCTGGCCCGTTAGAATGGTACTCCATTCGCACGGGCTGCATTTTGATGGTAATGCCCCTCTCGCGTTCTAGCTCCATCGAATCGAGCACCTGGTCGCGCATTTTGCGCTCCGGAATAGTGTGCGTAATTTCAAGCATTCTGTCCGCCAAAGTGCTTTTGCCGTGGTCTATGTGGGCAATGATACTGAAGTTTCTAATATGTCTTAGGTCCATAAATTAAATTTCTGATGCTTGCCCCGTACTGAGCTTTGCTCTAGTATGGGGTGTTTTAAATCCATGAATTCATATTAACAGAAAAAGCTTTCGATTCCAAAATTAAAGTTCTTCCTGCGGAGCAACCAGAACTTTTGCGCGCCAAAATTTGGATTTGAGAGTGTTCATTAAATCTTTTAATTCCTCGCTCTTTAAGAGATACAATACCAGGAAACCGGCGCAAATTCCTAAAATCCCGGAAATAAATCCCTGCAGGAAAACTCCCCAACCGGTGGTGGTGCCGAAAATTGGGGAGAAAATATTCAAGCCGATATAGGATACGACTCCTATAAAAAATGAGGCGCCTAGACTTTGAAAAAAAGTTTTGGTGATAAAAGATTCCGTCGGCATAAAATCTTTTTTCACGTAAATCCAATGCAAAACAAAATTGAGGATCGTACCGGCAGAATAGGCAAGCGGCAGCATCAGTATTTCCGTGCCGGGAATATCATCCACTTTAAGCAATGATTCTATAAAATAGCGAAAAAACGCGAAGTTTTCAAAAACTTTCATAAGCAGATAGGCAAAAACGATAATCAACGCGGAACATATGAAATTGAGCACCAGCGGCCGCTTTGTTTCCCCTTTCGCATAATAAGCTCTTGAAACAAGAGAAATCATTCCCTGCGCCAGAACCGATACGGAGAAAATAGCCAGGCAAGCCGCCACCAGACGAGTGTCATTCCAGGAAAAGTGCCCCGAACCCAAAATAACGCGCACTATCTGCGCCCGCAAAACGATAAAAAGAAAAGTTGCTGGAATAGACCAAAAAACTATGGACCGGGCGGAGGCTCTCAGGTGCTGATTGAAGTGGTCATGCCTGCCTTCCGAAATAGATCGCGCCAAAGTCGGAAAGGTCGCCACCGCGTAAGAAACACCCACAATGGCAAGCGGAACGGATTGAAGATTGAAAGAAAAATTAAAAATGGAAATAGAACCGACGGCCAGAAACGAGGCAAAAACTGTCATCGAAATTTCGGCAATGTTGTTCAGAGCCAAACCCAAAGTTCTGGGTAACGAGATAAGAGCCACTCTTTTGATATCTCCAAAATTAATTGAGAAAGAAAGTTTCTGGCTAAAACCACAATAACGGGAGGTAATAGCCTGTATGGCAAAGTGCATAAAAGCTCCCAAGACGACGCCCAATACCAGGCCGGTAATTCCAAAAATCGGATATAACAGGATAACGCCGAGAATAATGCCGAAATTATAAAAAATAGGGCTCAGGGAATAAATAAAAAATTTGCGGAAAAGCTGAGTGACCGTGCCGAACAGATTTGAAAGCCCCATCAGAATCGGAGATAACAGCATTATCCGCGAAAATAAAACTACCTTTGCCTGCATCAAGGGCACGAAACCCGGCGTGATGAAGGATACCAGATGAGGCATAAGAACAAAAGCTATGACTGAGACGGCTATCATAGTCCCCAAAAAAACAGTAAAAACATCGTTTAATAATTTTCGCGCTCCATCTGTGACCTGGTCACCGTTCATTTTTTCCACGATAAAAGGAATGAGCACGGTAATGGAAGCCAGAGATGCGATTGAAATAAAAATCAGATCGGGTACGCGAAAAGCCGCATAATAGGCGTCCAGTTCCAGAGACGGACCGATAAAATGGGCGATGGCCCGATCGCGGAAAAGGGCCAAAATTTGGGAAAGAAGAGTAAAACAACCCAAAAGGAGCGCAGCCTGGTTTATATTTACATATTCCCTGCTGAAAATTCTCAATATCCTCTGCATCTTATCAGGCTAATTATTAGAAGGAGAAGTTAAGGAAGCGGGAGGAACGGCGGAACCTCCATTCTTAAGAGTATTAACATATTGTATCAGGTCTTTATTGTCGGGAGCGAGAGAAAGGGCCGTTTGCGCGTAGGAAATGGCCGAAGCAGTATTACCATTACTCTTTTCCATTTGAGAAATGGCAACCAGGGCTTCCAGATAATCGGGTTTTAAAGTAATAGCCTGAGTCGCGTAATCTATCGCTTCTTTTATGTTACCATCGGCAAAAAACGCGCGCGCTATGGAAAGTTTTATTCCCGGATTCAATGGGTTAAGAACTGATGCCGCTTTATAGGCTTCTACGGCTTTGCTATTAGCATCCTTTACGCCAAGCAAGCCGGCTGTGTTGTAGACGACTCCCAGTGAATTGTAATTAAGGTAATTTGTTTTGTCGTAAGCTACCGCGGATTGCGCGCCATTTACTGCCTGATCAAAACTTGACTGTAAATCTGCCTTATCCGCGTCGGATAAAGAGGAAGAACCTTTGGCGACTATAGAATTAATTTTTGTAAGATAAACTTGCGCGTAAGTGCGCAAATACAAATCATTCTGATAGAGTGACAGGGCTTTGACGATAGAATCTTCCGCTATCGGAATGGTCGAGGCGGAAAGCGTATTTCCAAAATAAGAAACGGAAGCCAATCTTTCCGCATATTTGAACCCCACTGATGCGGAAACAATCATAAGTATTACCAGAATGAGCATGCAGAAGAAACTTTTTCCCGGACTACCGAAGAATGAAAATGATATTTCTCCATTTGAACTAAAAGAGGACAAGCCTATGAATACTCCGGCAAAAGCAAAAGCCAGTAAAAATATAACTTCGCCGGTGGAATAAAAGAAAGATGAAACAAACAGGTAGAGAGATGCCACGAAAAATACCACTACTTCCCAATCTACATTATTTCTAATACTTGAAAAGAGAAGTTTCAGACCCGTAACTATAAACAAAACTAAGAACAGAAGCCAGGCTACAATACCCAAAATCCCGGTGGTGGAAGCGAAAGTCGGTATCAAACCCGAACCGGAATTAAAAGGGACATCCCAAAATTGGGTGGAATTAATAACTTGAGGTTTGTACATTGCCCATACTTCTCCGAATTTATTAGGGCCTACACCCAAAACAGGATTCTTCATCAGAGTTCCCTGCGTCACTGAAATCGTGGCTCCAAGGGAAGGCCTGACTTCAACATTAGCCAAACCTAAACGATTCGGGATAAGCCCTCCGATAAACTGGCCGGACATAAAAAACAAAAGTGAAATCATTACCAGGGCGAAAGAAAAGGCCGGAAAGTGGATTTTTTCTCCCTCCTCCTGTTTTTTATTAGAAAAAAATGAAACTTTATAAATAAAGATAATCAAAGCAAAAATCCCCAAAAGCTCCCAGACCAGCGCAAAGTTTACCGCTGCGGATAATACAATCGAAAATAAAATAAAAATTCCTAATAGCAATTTGGTTATCTTTGAAATTGAAAAAAACTCAACTATGAAAAGCGATATGACGCTGAAAAATCCGGTAAAAAGTCCGAACGCATTCCAGGAACCCAATATACTGTCGGTGCTTCCTCCTAAAACTCCGAAAGATAGAGGGTTGGGCAAGAATATCCGCAGGCTCTGAAATACAAATAAAATTAAGGAAGACAAAATAAGTCCCCAAAAAACTTTTCTGGCATTCTTTATATCTTTCAAAATGATGGAGGAAACCAGCATCAAAAGAAAGGCTCCCAATATGAAGTAAAAAGTGCCTATGTCGAGCATGGTGCCAAAGAGAGAAACTTGCATAGCCGAAGAAAATAACGCGGAAATAAGAAACGACACAACGACACCAAGACCGGAAAGTAAAAACCAGGATCTGGGCAGAGTGATCCTGCCGTCGGAAAACCTGGCGGCTATCCAAAAAATAATAGAAACAACCAGACCGATTACCAAAAGTAGACCTTTGGACGTTTCAACGGGAATCTGGGTAAAAGGCAAAAAGAAAATCGGCAACAACACAATCGTTAAAAAGAGCGACCAAAAAGAAATCCTATCCAAAATGTTTGATAACATATTATTTATTATTTTAAAATGCTGATAAAGCACTCAACGACCTTATTGATATCTAATAATACTATAAAACCCGCCTATTTGACAACCCGTTAATCAGCTCAAAATGTTGATAACTCTATTTCTTACATAAATTATCTTTTGGGGATTTTTGCCCGCCAGATATTTCAAAACAGTTTTATTCGCAAGAGCTTCTTTTTTGACGTTCTCTTCGCTTTCATCCATTTTAATAAGAATTTCGGTTCTGACTTTTCCATTTATTTGCACCGCAATCTTTATTTCCCGGTCTTTTACCAAGCTCTCGTCCCAACTCGGCCAACTCGAAAAACTGATAAATTTTTTTTCTCCCAGAACTCGCCATAATTCTTCCGATATAAACGGCGCAAAGGGGGATAATATTTGTAAAGATTTTTTATAATCTTCAACACTAATATGTTCCGCTTTTTCCATTTCGGTAGCTAGTATCATCATAGCAGAGATGGCTGTATTAAAACGCATATTTTCTATATCTTCCGAAACTTTTTTGACAGTTTTGTGTAGTAATTTCTGAAGCAAATTAGAATCTGAACTTCTTTCAATTTTGAGCTTCCCGAGGGTCCCGCCCTTGTACTCAAGGGAAGGGCGCAGGGACGAAAAATTGGAAGAAGTGAGGATTCTTTCACCAATTCTCCAAACTTTTTCTATAAACCTCCTGGAACCGATAATGCTTTCCGTACTCCATTGGGCTGATTCATCAAACGGCCCGATAAACATTTCATAAATACGCAAAGTGTCCGCGCCGTAAGTTTTTATGATGTCGTCCGGATTTATCACGTTGCCGACCGATTTGGACATCTTCATGCCTCCTTTTCCCAGAATCATTCCATGGGAAGTTCTTTTTTGGTAAGGCTCGATAGTAGGTACAAGCTTTAAATCATAGAGAAACTTGTGCCAGAAACGAGAATATAGCAAATGCAAAGTGGTATGCTCCATTCCCCCGTTATACCAATTTACCCCGCCATGACGCGGGTCGCTTCCAAGCCAATATTTTAATTTTTTCTTGCTTGCAAATTCTTTGTTATTTTTAGGATCTGTATATCTCAGATAATACCAGGAACTTCCCGCCCAATTCGGCATGGTATCCGTTTCCCTTTTGGCTTTGCCTCCGCACTTGGGACATTTTACATTGACCCATTTAGAAATGCCGGCCAGAGGGGATTCACCCGTATCCATCGGCTTATAACTTTTGACTTCCGGCAACTTGACCGGCAAATTTTTTTCCGGCACTGCTACCAGTCCGCATTTTCCGCAATTTACCACCGGTATAGGCTCACCCCA
>ERZ1292629.3128-Hain-H43-01um-R1-3128-length-13079-cov-6_pt1 | contig 13079 bp, 17 predicted proteins | sample MGYA00564399_ERZ1292629 | MGnify/ENA primary metagenome ERZ1292629 (study PRJEB36523, sample SAMEA6512636) | groundwater metagenome | collected 2019-01-08 | study: AquaDiva: Metagenomics assemblies of 32 groundwater samples | reverse complement strand
ATTTCATAAAATGAGTTAGTTCATGAGTTAAAACTTCATTCATTGCTTCTTCAGTTCCGATCCCATGCTGTTCAAATCCTTGTATAAATGGTTCACTAACTTTTATTTCTAAATTCTTTATATCAATACAACCGTTAGGAATGTTATCAACTAGTTCTGGCTGTGGCAATTGAGGATAATGAAATCTCTTTCTAGCCCTTTGCCATTCTTTTCTCATTGTTTGTTTTAAACTTTCATTTGTCATTTTTAGCTCCTTATTTTTTTTGCGATGGCGCCTGCGGCGCAAAATTTACCCGACCGCCAGCATCAGAGTCGACCAAATTCCAGTCCCCAGCGTCCAAATCGGAATACCTGTCCCGAAAGAGCACACGCAATCCAATGTCTTCAGTCTCATCGGGCATATACAAAGTTCTATCGCCTTTCTCAAGTTGTTTAATTAATGGAAGACCACCTTTCAAACCATAACCTTCAAAGTTTGGATCTTCTCCAGCTTTTTGTAAAACTTCATGAGTATATGCTTGTGTTACGCCCGGTAAAATAATTGGTTTAACACCATGGGGCATACTAGAATCTTTTTCTAGTCCCGGACTAACTATGATTAATCTTGCTTCTAAATCGCTTTTACTTAATCCTAACTCTTGTTTATGCTGTTTTAGAGAATCATGCAAAGCCTTTGCTTCTTTTGGATTATATCCTTTTGAACTTGTGTCATATAAAACTAAACCTAAATCTTCCCAATAACTTTCATTGTTGGTTAAAACTCCTTCTTTCAATAAGTGTTCCGATTGAATTGGTGTTATTGGCCATAAGTTATGACTTCTTAACTGAGGATTATTATATACTGCTGTTATTAAACCAAATCTTTTCAAAGAATACATATTCTCAACTTGCCCATCTCTACCAACAGGAATCTCTGCCTGAGTCCCCCTAAATAATTCATTAGCTTTTGCAATTAGTTCTTGATAAAATTGTGCGTGTTGTCCATCATAACTAAAGATTGATATATCTTTGATTTTATCAGGAAAAACAGTAGCAACATTTGTAGGTTGGGAAGCTTTAGGCTTTACTGGTTTATTAGCATCCGCAGGAACTTCTTTATTCATCCAACGTTCTGCAGTTTGTAGGAATCTTGGATTAGGCATTCTATTTACCTCCTAAATCTTTAACAGTGTCTAAGAAAATAGGATGACCTCTTCCATCAGCATAGAAATCTTTAGCTTCTTGTATTGCTTGTTCCATTTTACCGTGTCCAGCCAAATCAATTACTCTTTGATAGTTAGCTTGACTTTCAGCAAATCTTTTCTTTACACCAGGCATTTCTTGAGTACCTTCTTGTAAAAGTGTTTTCGCGATGTGTAAATCTAATGGATCTTTTCTATCAGAATCTTTAAACGATTGTTCTGTTTCAGGAGTCCATTTTATTCTATGCCATAAAATGTATGGAGCGACTTGACTAATGTGATCTAAGTTAACTTCGCCTTCTCCTTGCAACCAAGCTAATGATTTTGCATATCTTACTAAAGATTTTTCTTCTCTTCTACTACCGCTTCCTACAAAAGTTGCATTCAAGTATAAACCGTTTTGTTTATCTCCTTCTGGATTATCAATACTTCTCTTCTGACCATATTTTTGAGAAGAATTCATTTCTGCAACCAAGAAAGCAAAATATTGCTCTGCATCTCTATCTAATTTAACTCCTCTAATACCTTGCTCAATCCCAACCTTATCTTCAGCATTCAAAACAGAAAAACCAAAATCTCTTAATCTTTCCTCTTGCTGTTTAACTATCACTTCTAATTCTCTTTGTGTTTCTTCATAAGGTTTTCCAGAAGTAAGAATATCTAAAGCTTTTCTTGTAAGTTCAGGATTTTTTAATATTTGATCTTTATCATTATGATAATCTTGAGCAATGTGTAAAGCATTCATCACCCCTGGAAATCCAGCTTCAACAGAAACATCAAATCTATCTAAAATTGGAGGAATTAAACCATTGTTTCCTCTATCAGCATAATTACAAGTTGCGAAAAATGGTTGTCTTCCAGTTGATACAAAGTCATTTAAGTAATTCCATTCTCCTCTATCAACTCCGTTAAGAACAACTGCTTGATTAGATTCTGGAATTCTGTTAAATTCATCAAATATCTTTGGTCCAATCATTACAAAATGTTGCCAAACAACATCTTCCTCTCCTTTGTGCATTTTACCATAATGGGGTCTTCCCACCATTTTTTCTTCGGTTAATTGAGGATTACCCCTAATTGCAACTCTCTTAACTAAATCTAATGGCAAACCATTGAACACTGCGTTAAGATATTCCGCTGAAGTTGTTTTACCTCCACCATACTCTCCAAATAAAAGCATATTTCCTCTGCTCAATTCTGTTAATGTTCCAAAAAGCAAAGCCGAGTTATATCTCTGCCCATTAGCTTCAAAGTCATCTCTGTTTAAATAAAAGTCCTGACTAATTCTTCTATATAGTCCTTGAACTTTATCCTGTAATGTATCTTTTTTACTGGCCATTTTCTTTCTCCTTCAATATTTTATTTAAACTAAACTCAATAGCATGAGATTTGTTTCTAAATACTCCACCTTTTATGACATCGTCTAACAATTTAATAGTTTCTTCTTCTATCGTAATACTTAGTTTTTGTTTCATCTTGTAAAATAGTGTGAAATCGTACTTTATAAACCTTTCTATTAGTGTAACTATAAAGTGAATACATAATATCACGGTACATCAAATTGTGTATCTCTTGTGTATTATCCAGCACGATAAATTCTTTAAACCGCTTTTTCAATTTTACAATACCCTGGCTTTGACGTGAGGAAACCTATTCCCAGAATAGGCTAGTGAAAGCGTCAACTTGGGTTACAGCTTATCCATAAGGCGAAAGCCGATAAAATACAGCAACAATAGCTGGTAGCTATAAAAGGTGTGTGGGAAGCCCTTTCGCGAACGCTCAAGTTGCAGTGAATAATGATTATGGATAAGCCAGCTCGTGTGCTCATTCGGAACAGGAATTCCGATTTGAACGCTAGGAACAGGAATTTGGTCAACTCTAATGCTGACGGTCGAATATCCCAAGCAAGCCAGGGTATAATATTACCATGAAAACCTACAAGAACTTGTATCCCAAGTTATGTTCTTATGATAATTTAGAAAAAGCATTCTATAAAGCAAAAAAGAACAAACCTAAAAAGTTTTATGTTAAAGAGTTTGAAAAAGACTTAGAAAAGAACTTATTAGAATTAAAAAAAGATTTAGAAACTCTTAGATATAAACCAGAACCACTAACTAAATTTACAATCCATGATCCAAAGACAAGAGTTATAAGAAAATCGATATTCAGAGATAGAGTAGTTCATCATGTGGTTGTCAATATTTTAGAACCAATATTTGACAAAACTTTTATTTTTGATACTTACGCAAACAGATTAAAAAAGGGAACGACAACAGCACTTACAAGATATGACTATTTTAAAAAAAAGGTTAGCAAAAATGGAACAAAAATAGAAAATGCTTTTGATAATAATAGTGTTAAAGGTTATGTTCTGAAAGCAGACATAAGACATTTTTTTGATTCAGTAGATCAAAAAGTTCTTTTAGATGTCATCGCTAAGAAAATTAAAGACGATAAAGTTTTGTGGCTAGTTAATACTATATTAAAAAACTTTGATAACGACAGAACAGGTATGCCTTTGGGAAATATGACATCACAATTCTTTGCTAATCTTTACCTAAATAATTTAGATCAATTTATTAAAAAAAGATTGAAGATGAAATATTATCTAAGGTATGTAGACGATTTTGTAATCTTGCATAGAGATAAAAGAGTTCTGGAAGATTGTAAGGATAAGATTGGAAAATATCTTATGAATCTAAGATTAGAACTTCATCCAGAAAAATCTAAGATTTATTCAATGTATCAGGGAGTTAATCTATTAGGATTCAAAGTATTTTATCATTATAGGCTAGTTAGAAAAAGAAATGTGAAAATCTTCTTAAACAGACTGAAAGAATTCGAAAAAGAATACAAAGAAGGTTATCTGCCAAGAAGCATTCTACTGGAAAAATTGCAGGGGTGGTTTGCTTATTCTGATTGGGGAAATTCCTATAAGTTAAGAAAGAAATTAGCCAGAGTCATAATTCAGAAATTTGAGTTTAAAGAAGAAAAAGAATTAGAAAAATTAGCTAAAGCGTGTAAAGTTTCTAAATTATCTTTTTAAAGTCATACTAGTTCCATCTTGATAAATCTTACATTTACCTTCCTTAAATCCTTTTAACTTCTTTTGAAGAATCTGTGCCGTATCAATTAGAACATCTACGGTCTTGTCAATTTCCTTTCTAGTGGATTTAGAACCTTTTCCAGTTTTTACAGTTATTAATATTTTCATAATTATGAAAAATGATTATTCTATATAATTGTATCTCATTACCAGACCAAATTGTCTTCGGTTATTTCAAAATTATTATTAATATTTTTTAATTCATCATCACTCTTCATTTCATAACTCTCAAACTTATGTGCTTTGTAAACTGGCTGTGCTGATTGCAAGTAAGGATATGGTCCCTTTCTATTTTCTTTATCTGGGTTTCTCGCTATCTTTCGAGTTGTTCTTTCTATTCTAACAAACCAACCATTGTCAATCTTTAACATAAGAAAATTCCACATGCCTCTTCTTCCTTTCTTTATAGCGATGCACATATACTCACCATCTCCGAAGTTCTCAGCTATAAGTTTAGCCATCTGTGCCTCCGTTATTATTGGTCCACCCCCAATAGAGTTAAAGAGTTGCTTTGATTGCTCATAGTCAATAGTGCATTTAGTTTTCCAATCGCTTCGATAATGATGCCGATATTGTCTTCTACTCGGAACAGTTTCTTTCTTTTTAATTTGTAAAAGTATTGGCGAGTTCATCTTAATAGTAGCCAGTAGCTTTCTTAACACCTTCCTTTATACCCTTGTCTCTTTCCTTACTTCTTTCCGTTAACCTATCCCCAAACTTTTTATTATAAGTTATAATGAGTTTTCTTACTGCAACAGAAAATCTTTGAGCTTTGTTCTTACTCAAACTATCTAACTCTTGGTCTAAGTTTATGTAACCAAAGAACTTTTCCATCTCTTCCTTAAACTCATCGTTATAAAATATCGTTCTCCTGTTGAATCCTTTTTTCTCTTTTATCATAAAATTAAATACTCTACAATGTTTTTAATTATTCTTCCGACAAAATTGATTAGAGAAGTTAATGTTAGCTAAGCTAATCATATTATTCGTATCGAATAAAAAAGAACCCTGTTTCCAACATATATATGGGTAAAGTGTAAATTTTTACTAGCCCTAGCGCAAACTCTCTAACAGACTATCTGTCGACGGCAAATGGTCAAATTATATAAACAATAGTCTTTAATTATTAATATAAAAATTAAACAAATAGAGTCTTTATTTATTTTTTTGAATCATAAACTTAAACAGTTGTTTAATTTTTTATAACCTAAAATGGATGTTGAAAACATATTAAGCACAGCTTCAGAAGAAGATTTAGTTAAACTTAGACAAGCACTTAAAACAAAATCTAAGTATCAAAAGAAAGGTGTGTATAGGGAAAAAGAAAACAAGGTTCGCTTCTTTAATCCTGATGAGTGGGAGAAGTTTATCTACGCTGTTAATCCAGAGTGGCGCAACTATTACTGGATGCTTATGCTTACTGGACTGCGTTACAAAGAAGCCAAGCATGTTAAGATTGGAGATATAGACTTTGCTAACAAACAAATCATTATCTTAAAACCAAAAGGTGGAGTACAAAGATACTGCCACTTATCTTCTTACTCTACTAAGTTTCTTAGGCAGTGGAAAGCATCAGACAATCTTAAAGAACAAGATACTCTTAGCTTCCCAACCATACAACATCTTATACAACTAATGAAAAGAGTATGCAAAGATCAAAGCATTAAAGATTATTCAGACTTCTCAGTCCATAATCTGCGTAAGACTCACGAGAACTATCTTATAGCTTTAAACAAAGATGAAGTAAAGATAACGAGGCATATGGGACATACTCTAAAGACAGCACAACAACATTACATCTCTTCAGCATTTATTAAAGATAAGAATCAGTTAGATAAGATTAGAGGATGGTTGAGCGACATCTTTGAGTGAGTTAATCTTATCAATTACTACATCAAGATTCTTGTTAAATTCGCTAAACGATATGGGAAGGAATCTATAACCTCTCTTTTCACATATAGCACCTATTAACTTAGCTTTCTTTTCTATTGCAGGAGCTTCCATGAACTCTATAATTATTTTGTTCTGAAGGTCACAATATCTATATTTACCGATTCTTTTAATTAAGAGATTGTGTTTAGTCGAAGCTCTTCTCATCTTACTGCTTATTCTTTTAAGACGTTTTGGGATTTTCATTTTGTTCTAATCCGAAGAGTTTAGTTTGTTTATCTTTAGAATTAAATTCTTTTCTTTGGTCATAACGCTCAACTTCCGCAGCTTCTAAAAAATTATCTTTATCCTTACTCCATTCTCCAACAACTTTAACTTTCCATCCTACTCTTATTGTAGGAATAAAACCGTCACAAAATATAGTTGTGCCATCTTTTAAAATAAAACCGCACGTAGGATAATTATATTCAAACACTTTATGCCGATACTTTATTTCTTTCACGATACCTATAATCTCAATTCTTTCGTTCATTGTTTATGCTCTCCGTTTTATTGTCTTTGTTTAAGACTTTGAAAAGTATGGCAACTAAAATAATAATTAGCACAGTTGCCAAACCAGAATAAATAAACAATCCAATTACTACATCACCGAAAGCAGTTTGCATACACTCAGTAAAGCTAACCATTGTTACCTCCATAAGTTTTTATTTCCTCCTTCCTAAGGAATGCTGGAGTAAGAACACATTGGAGGTGTAAGGTGATGGCGCTCACCTTCTCCAGCACCCCAAAGGAATATGAATCATCTTCGAGAGAGTAAGAATTAGTTACCATCTTTCTTATCCTCCAAATATTTGTGAATTCCAACCTCATCATTAGAATTATTAGACTTGTTTAATGCGTTATCCAAAAATTCAGATACTCTAAAATCAACTTTAATATCATTCATCCAGATATTATTCTCTAAGCTTATGCCTTCAAGAGTTCTGCATCTACTTAGGGCAACATAGACATGACCATATTCCCAAGTGCCACTCGATATATCAATGTGAACTCTGTCTAGTGTTTGTCCTTGACATCTATGTATTGTTAATGCCCACGCAAGTTTTAATGGAATTTGATTAAGCTTTCCAATTACTTTTCCGACTATTCTTCTAGTACTATAATCATACTCATATTTTATTTTCTCCCAATCAAATCCAGTTACATCTACAATAGAATTATCTTCATCTAATTTTACTTTCACAAAATCTTTCCCTAATTCTTCAATCCTTCCCAATGACCCATTAACCCATCTCCCCCTAGAATCATTCTTAACAAAGATGACCTTTGCATTTTTCTTTAAGCTAATCTCCAAATCAACAGGAAGATTCGAGACTCCTAAATTAAAGTCTCCTTCTATCTTTGCATTGTAAGTAAATAATTTTCCAGCCAGTCTATTTAATCTATCCTGATTAATGGCACTAGCAACCTTATTAGTTGGTGTTAATGTAACAAAATCATCTCCTACAAGTTTAGAATTTACTTTTTTATTTATTAATTCTAAAGTCGCAGAATCTATCTCTCCAAGTCTAACTTTATCTAATAGTTCTATAAAACTAGCATCTTTTTGTCTGTAAACCTTTGTAAGATTAATAATCTCTAAAGGAAAATGACCCATAACTTTTGCATCAAAGAAATAAGGTGATTTGTAAATATGTTTCAAAAAAGCACCAACTTCATTCTCTACAACGGGAGGCAGTTGATATAAGTCTCCGAAAAGTATCATTTGAACTCCACCGAATGGTTTATTAGAATCTCTGCCGTTAAGTCTCATAAAGGCATCAATAGCATCAAACATATCTGCTCTAACCATAGAAATCTCATCGATTATTATAGTGTCAATGCGACTAATGATAGAATTATACACTCTTTTAATATCTGTATAATCCAAAACTTTAGGAGGAAATCTAAAAAATGAATGAATTGTTTGTCCTCCAACATTTAAAGCAGCTATGCCAGTAGGAGCAACTACTACGACGTTCTTTTTTGTATGACCTACAAAATACTTTAACAAAGTAGACTTTCCTGTTCCTGCTTTGCCAGTGACTAAATACGAGTTGTTAGTCTTCACTATCAGATCTAAAGTTCTCTTAAAATCATCATTTATCTCAATCTTTTCCATTTAACACTCCTTTTTCCTCTTCACTCTTATCATTTTGAGAATCACTATCTTCTGTATTAGGTAACCTTCGTAACGTTGGTAACGTATTGGAATGCCCATTAGTAAAATCGTCAGACTTTTCTTTGTCAATAGGTAAAAGGTTGTGAAGGTTTCCAAGGTTACCATTTTTATGAAAATTCCCGAAAATCTTGGATTTATCAGGGTCTGCCTTCTCTTTTGTGAAGATATACTCCTGTCTTGAAGATCTTACAGAGCTATCCTTAACTAGCATTTTAATGTCCGACAAGACTCTCCCTACAAATTTATTTACTTTATTCCCGAATTTCGTCTGATCTGAACGTTTAGTAAAGTCCAAATAGGAAAAAATGTCTTCAGCTTCAATTATTTGCTTTATTTCCCATTTTGTCATAGGCGTGTCTGGTTTTCTTTCATAGCAAAGTTCAAAGAGAGATTTCATGTCCATTGTTTCAGAATCTCCACCGAGAGTTATGCTTTCCCTATCAGGAAAACAAGGTGATTCGTACCCTGCTGCTTCCATTATTCCACCACATATTTTTGCCCACTCAGGAAAACTCGCAAAATTTATACTTCCATCCAAACGACCTTTTTCAATCCAATTTCTAACAAGGGCATATATAGCAGATAGAATTAGTTCTCTATTATCCAAAACCCATCTATGTAAGTTAGGTCTTTCAAATTTTCTAGCATTGGCATCTTCTATTTCCAAAAATAATCTTACAAATCTAGAACGATTAGCCAAGTCAGGAGTAAATCCAATTCCAACATTTCCAGACAAACTAAATTCAAGTTCATTGTCAAATATGGGAGATTCATTTCTACCAAGAATTCTGTCTGAGTATTTCTCCGAGGTAATTATAGCTTCAAATACGGCATTATCTAAATAACCTTTATTATTTGCAAAATGCAATCGTTTTCTTCCAGCTATAAAAGCAGATAATATCTTTTTTCTAAGTTCATCATCAGAAGTCCATTTCATTTCTGAATTGCATATCGGTGGTTCTTCCAGAGCGGTTCCTTCGTATATAAGACCTGTAATTCCAGCGAGATAATCTTTACCAGCTCTTTCTCTATTAGCAGTATAGAAAAAAACAGGAGTTCTACAATTAAATCGAGAATATAATCCTCTTAGGAATGGAGTTATTAAACCAGCAATAGCATTAATATAATCTTGATTGCTCTTAAAAACAAATTCTTTTAGTATCTCGTAGATAATTTCTTTCGCCTCTTCTAAACTCATCTCAGGATTTATTATTTTTGGAGAATTATAAGGAAGCCATGACTTAAACCTAATATCATAGCCAGTTTTAGGGAATGTAAGTTTACCATTATAGATTATGGGAAGAGGAACAGTAAATATTCTATTTATGTTTAATAAAGTTTCTTCAAAAATATATGATTGTAGAGAGATATTTGCCAAATCAGAAGTCATAGACTTAGGTTGAAACTCAAGAATGATCTCCTCGTCTTTTTTTACAGCTGATAAATTCCCTGGAATTATGAACTTCTCAGCTAATGTAATAAATCTGCTTGGTCTAACTGGAAGAAAACCCGTGTATTTTTGTTCTTTCTCATTTTTTATCTTACCTATTTCCACAACCTCTCTTGAATCAGCCCTAAAAAATAGAAGATTTTTATCTTTGAGAACATCAGCAACCTCTTGAGCAAATATTGATACTAGTTTACCCGATTTAGGAAGTTTTATCTTAACTCTTGTATCTGGATCATCAGTTAAAGCAAAATTTGATATTCCTGCCCTTTCAATTAGTTTATTAACAGCTTCTTCTCTGCTAATATTCTCTGCTTCAGAAACAAAGTCTACTATATTTCCTTCCTTACCACAACCAAAACACTTAAAGAAACCACGTTTGTCATCCAGACTTAAACTAGGGGTTTTATCATCGTGGAAACAACAATGATAGTTAGGAGTTCCTTTGCCTTTTTGCGCCCCATACTCCAAGGCTAAATCGCTAAGCTTTATTTTAGAAACAATCTCAGCAGTGATGCCTGAGGACTTTTGGACAATGAAATCTTTCTCTTTAATCTTATTTACATCAATAAATAATCCTTGTTGAGATTTTGCCATTTCTTTCATTGTTCCATATTTCCAATGTTCGACAAATGGAACTGCTACTAGATGAATGCCACATAAACTAAGGTCTGCAAACTCGAATGATTCTGAAGGAACATAATATTTTATTATAGCTTCTTTCTGTTCTTTTGTTAAATCTGTGTCAGAGGATAAAACAATATGTCTGCATTTGCCTTGATGATCGTGTAACTCATAACCCAGCTCATCCTTCTCGATTTTTGCGATTGTTTGATCTACCCATTTTTCTCTTTGTTCTTTACTTGACTTTTTACCTTTGTTTTGTTTATCTCTACTTTCTTCATCAAATTCAATAAATATTTTTTTAGGACTAATTCCTATTAAATTAATAGAAGGATCGTACTTCTCATCTCTATAATCTGTCTCCCAAGTCTTATTCGTATTTCCATCTCTAATGCCTTTGAGGTATCTCTGCCTTTCATATTCTTTCAACCATTCTCTATGTTTATTTTGTATTTCTGTCATTTTGTTATCCTGCTCCAGCTCGATTTGTTGTTTTTCCATCTTGTAAAAAAAATAAGCTTAACGTGCCGCTATAAGTTGCGGTACATGTTGAAGCATCGGAGATACACTTCTAGCAATGTTTACTAGAACAGTTTGGTATGCTCTGGTAAATCTTCGAATAGCCTTTGATCCAGGACATACTGTTCCGTATCGAGTTATTTCTTGCTTTATCTCTCTGTAACTATGGCCACGCATTCTCAATTGAGCACAGCGCACCATAACAGCTTCGCTATATTGTCTCGGCATTTTTTACAACCTCCTTATAATTCTTAATAGAAAGTCCGCTAATTTTCAGTAGTTGCGCCATTTTTTACCTCGTTTTTTTGTTCAATTTTATTTTCAAACATAAAAATATCAATTTTCTTAATGCAGACTTCAAGCAATTTTTTAGCTTCTTTAATAGGATCGATTTGATTAGTGTCTTGCATCTTTCCTCCTATAATCGTATCTCTTACATCGTGGACAATTGGCAGGCATTCTTTCAAGTCTCGAATACCAGACATGACCACAGAGGTTACATCGTATTTTTTTCGGTCTTCTTGTTTTATCCATCATAATGATAATAAAATTTAAATAGTATTTATTAGTTATTTATTTACTAAATAACATAAAAGTAAATATCAAATGACATACCTAAAAACAGAAGAAATAGAAAACTTAACTAAAGAGCAAAGAGACAACTTAGGAATAAAGTTAATTAGAGGTGATGATCAAAACGATAGAATTGAATGTCGTAAACTTGCATGGATTTTCTTTTTAGATTATCATAATCAGCCAAGTGCATTTAGTTTACTTCAACCAGATCAATACAAGGAGAATATACAGACTCACAGAATATCAAAACATGAACAAGAGTCAAAAAGAAAAGAGGTTCACAATAAAAGAAAAAAGTTGAACGACAACACAATCGATAAATGCTATAAGGTTTGGATAAGGACCAATTTCTTATCTACTAAAAAATGGACAGAAAAAAGAAAACGTGAAAACAACCGACCTAAGAAATTATTTACAATGTATAAGTTTAGCTTATCGCCGTTCTTTACATACTATAACAAAAAACTTACAACACCATTCACAAAAGAAGAAGAGAAAATATTAGAACTTATATTTCTACCAAATCCTGTAAGAAGCAATCTTTACAAAGATTATGGTGAGACTGATTTTTTAGAAGCATTATTAAAATATTATACTCGATTCTATATTTATTATCTTAGAAACCCTATAAGAAATAAAAGAGAACATTATTTTAATAAAGACTTTTTCAATGTATGGATTTATTCAAATGCAAAGAAAGGATGGAAGTATGACGAAAGAAATGATAGAATATACACGGTTACCGCAGCAAATAAAGAATCTAGGATAATTGACGCTTACGATAAAAAAATGCAGTTCTATGAAGATCCAAACAAACCGATAATTTTTAACTTAACGCCAATAGGAAGAAAAGTTAACAAATCAGATCGATTGATGAAGTTTTCTAACAATTATTATTCAGTTTACGAGTCCTTACATATTTTATATAAAGAGATTATGGAGAAATTAGATGCGAAGATGATAGAATTACTTTTGCGTTCTTAAAAACTTCCAAAAAAATAATTAGCGCAACTTTTCGTAGCGTCTAATCCAGCGTTTTATCGCTTTTATTTTAGGGCCATTAAGCTGAACCACAATCTCTTTAGGTTTCTTACCTGCTCTATGAAGCTCGATTGCCTGATCTTTTACATCTTTGGCATATCGCTTATAGTCTCGCTTAGCAAGTTCCTTCTTTTTAGGTTCTGGCTTAGTTTTAGCCTCTTTTGCCTCCATATTTAACACCTCCATTAATATGATGTAGAAAATCATTAGGGAAGAAATTATTCTTCATTAGCGAGCATTTTAGGAGCAATTTTAAGCTGTTTATAGCATCCTTATTTTGAGATATATATTGGAAGGTTGAAATTGTCTCGTTATTCTGTGTCATAAAAAATAAGCCAAATCTTAGCATATAAATGTCACTTGTAATTTCGCAGTCACAAGAAAAAGAGATAAGGACGCCAAGGCCAGGATTTGAACCTGGGAATCACTTGCGTGAAGAGTGGTTAGCAACCACTTGGAGTAACCGCTGTCCCA
>ERZ1292629.3127-Hain-H43-01um-R1-3127-length-13080-cov-5_pt1 | contig 13080 bp, 36 predicted proteins | sample MGYA00564399_ERZ1292629 | MGnify/ENA primary metagenome ERZ1292629 (study PRJEB36523, sample SAMEA6512636) | groundwater metagenome | collected 2019-01-08 | study: AquaDiva: Metagenomics assemblies of 32 groundwater samples | reverse complement strand
GGCGGCGGCTGCCTTGCGGGCGCGGGGCTTCTTCTCGGTGACGGGCACCTCGGCCGGCGCCGGGCTCGCCTTGAGGGCGTCCAGCACCCGCCGGAAGGCGTCCAGCACGATCTCCTCGTCCTGGGAGAAGTCGAGTTCGCCCGTGACCTTCCCCAGCTTCAGCGCCTTGGCGTCCACCGGCAGGATGCCGGGGCCGTCCACCGCCAGCTCGGCGATGTTGACCAGCCCGACGCTCTTCGAGTTGGCCACGTAGACCCGCGGGCCGCGGTTCTGGTCGCTGTGCGGGCCGAACACCTTCGTGAAGGCCGCCTGCTTCTCGGTGCGGAGGCCGCTCTCGGCCAGGATCGCCTCGAACTTCTCGTGCGGAACCCGCTTGATCTCTTTCTTCGCCATGGTCATCTCTCTCCTGTCTCGTTCTCGGTCACCTTTGCGGTCCGAGGGATCGTCCCTCCGCCGCGTCGTCTCGACTTTCCACCCTCTCACCCACCAACTAGGTCATATTACCACGGTGGGGTCAGGTCGTAAAGGAGTTCTTTTCCCGTGGAACCTCCCGTCCCGTCGTCATCTCGCGGAGGATCTCGATCCACGAGGACCCCGTGACCGATGCACACGCGGTGCACCAGCGGTCTCCGCGGTCCTCGGAACCACACGTGGCGCACGACGTGTGCCCGGTGAATTCCCCTCGTCGCTCCCCTGTCTCCATGGTCAGATCGTAAGTCAGAGAGATGATCTTGGGAAGGACAAACGAACCCGAGGATGGATCTCCCTGTCCGAGAGAAAAAGGATCCGCGCGTGCGCGGATTGGGGGCGGACCGTCACACCCGTGGTACCATGGTCTACAGGGGAGGGGACCGGATCGGACATGACGAGATGTCGAGATACGAGCGGTCGCTCAGGCGTTGTGCACGCAGGAACGGGGTGTCGCCGTCGAGGTTGCGAGAGTTCGTCGACCAGGCCTGTTGGTTCTTCGACGACCAGGGAGAGCGTGTCAGGTGGGTCGTCTTCAGCGTGGTCCGTGAGCGGGAGGTGAGGAAGATGCTGGTGGGAGAGGCGATGCACATCCTCCGCGGAGGCGGATGACCTTCCAATCGGCATGTCTCCGTGGTATGGTGGGTCCATGGCCAACGAGATGAGGATCGACCAGGAGTGCCACCGCCTCGGCCGATGTGGTTGGTGTGGACGCAGGGCCGACACGGTGCTGATCGTGCTGAAGAACATCGATGAGCCGATCCAGGTCCAGAGCCTCGAGCTCGACCTCCCGTGCCTGCGCGAGTTCCGGCGGGCGGCGGCATCCCTCGAGTGGCCCAGCGGAGGAGGGAGGTCAGAGTGAAGACGACAGCGCGAGTCGTGCTCGTCCACTTCGTGACATGTGAGGCCCTGTACGTCGACAGCGTACGGGTGTACCACGGACAGAAGGTCTCTCCGTCGCGGCTCTACGAGGAGCTGTCGCGACACCGGATCAACCCGTGCAACAACGTGTTCGAGGTCGTGGCTGCGATCGACGAGGACAGTCGCTGGGCCGAGCAGGACCAACCGCCGGTGTTGCTCGACGATCTCGGTAGCCCTCCGGCCGAGTCACGGCGTCTCGTGGAACCGAAGTGGCCGGAGAAAGTCACCGAGTGAGGGAGTTCGTCCTCAGGCTGTTCTTCGGTGAGGTCACGTCGTCGGACCGAGCCGCCTCACTCGCGGCCGCCTTGCGGCTCTCGGGCGGGATGGTCCGGTACCTCGACAGGAGGGAGAAGACCGGGCTGTCGACGTCGACGGTCGTGGTCAGAGATCCGGACGACTTCAGGGAACGTCTCGGAGCTACCTCATGGGGAGAACATCTTGTCGGGATCACGGTCGAGTCCGTGAGCCGCGAGCTCTCTCCGACGGGCCCACTGAACTGACTGGATGGAGGAGGGAGGAGACATGACCAACGCTTTGACCACCCTGACGTGGACGGACGTGGAAGATCTTGTCACGAAGATCTCGCGGATCCGGCTCACCCTCCAGAGGATGAGCGACGACATCGATCGCTTTGTCACGGTGGGGCCGATCGGCCGGCGGAGGACGGCCGATGGTATCATGTCCCGAGCCACAGGTGCGGTATCGTGCATCGACGAGCTCAACGCCAGACTCGAGAAGTTCTTCGGTGAGACTTCGACGAAGATCGTGGAGGAATCGTGAAACTGTCCTGGATGACTGTGCCCATCACACTCGGGAAGGTCTGGTCGCTTCCGAACACCCTGCTCGGCCTACTCATGGCCGTTTTCCTCGGGGCATCGCGACCGAGGTACCGTGACGGGGCGATCGAGATCCGCGTGAGGCGTATCCCGTTCCGCACGTGGTTCCCGACGACCGTCGGACAGACGTGGGGCACGGTGATCTACACCGATGCCAGGCTCGAGTCGTACGACCGTCTGTGGAGGCACGAGCTCCGTCACGTGAAGCAATCGCTCGTGCTGGGACCATTGTTCGCCCTCGCGTACCCGGTCGCGTCCCTGGTCGCGTGGCTGACCGGAGGGCACTTCTACCGCGACAACTGGTTCGAGCGTGACGCGACCGCTGCCGAGAGCGGAACCCCTTCCCAAGGGTGAACCACCGTGGTATGATCCGACCATGGCGTACACAGTGAGGAACTTCCGTTCTAAGAAAGAATTGAGAGAGGCACTCGGCCGCGGCGACCGCGTGGTCGTCTACAACCCGGGTCTGGGCGGCCTGGTGCGAGACGGCGCGTGTTTCCTCGAGGGCCCCCATTACCCCGAGTCGCACCGATGGGCCGCCGAGGTCCAGGTGAGGGACGGCGCGATCGTCCCGGGTTCGAGGGTGAAGTGACCCTCGTCGACTTCGCAATAGCCCAAGGGATTCCGGTCATCGGTGACACTGACTGGTGGTTGATTCGGGGACTACGGCGGTATGTCACGTTCTCACGTCGGCCCACGTCGGCCGAGCTCTCCACCGTGCGGGCGTGGATGGTCCAAGACGGAGACCTGGTCGCGGGCGTGTCCTCGTGGGAGGATCCCGGCCCGAGCGGTTCGTGGAGATACGAGTTCCGTACCTCGGACTATGATCCGAGCAGGGGGTGAACGATGGCCGAGAAGAGGCAACGGAGGACCGAACGCAAGGAACGTCAACGTGTCGACCGTGACCGGTCTGGACATCGGCGGTGTTCGTTCGACGTCACGTACGTCGACGACCGTACGAAAAAGTCCGTCCATGAGCAATGCTGGGCGCACAGTCACTGCGGGATCTGTGGGAACTGTGGACAACACTGCCTGCGCCACTACGGGATCCGCGACCATCTTCTCGTGCAACAGAACGCCCTTCCCCAGCCGATCACGGGCCCGTACGCGCGCCTCGGCCCGACCGACACCGAGTGGGTGATGGGTTCGTCTGACGAGCGCCAGGCGGCGTGACGTTCGTCCTGGCGGCCGCGATCCTCGCGTTGATCGCCGTGATGTGTTCGGAGGGTCACCCGGTTCGCCGGCCTGATCGTGAATTGATTCGGATATGATTTCTCACGTAGATGACGTGGGAGGGGGGAGCAGAGATGACGATCCAGCAGCAGAGACAACCTTCGAAGGACGACAGGTACCTCGTGGAACATCGCGTCACGGTCGGACACCCCGACGGGATGGACGATCGGCCGCTGTGCCAGTGTGCCGAGTGTGCCGAGTTCGACATGTGGTTCACGGGCGCGAGCTATGAGAAGTTCGTGACGACCCATCCGCCCGACGGTCGGTTGTTCGAGAAGATCGCGCGTCGTGACTCGGGTGAGCACCGACAGACGGTCGGGACCCGGCCGCGCTCGGCCATCGGGACATGGAAGAACCCGGGGTGCATCATCCAGCACGTCCATCGCGGCGCGGCCGTCGTGGGCACCGGCGTGCCGAAGGGCGAGTGATCCATGAAGTCCACGACGCGGCGGTGGAGGTGTGGAGTACCGGGGTGCAAGGGCGACCACATACATCCGGGTGAGGCGTTCGATTGTCATTCCGGGTTCCTCAGACGCTCGGGTTTCAAGATGCTCGGGCCGCGTGAGTTCGAGGATCCCGAGACGGGGGAGGTACGGGTGCTCACGAAGCGTTCACGGTTCGGTGGTCACACGTACCCGAGGAAGACCGGGGCGACTGGCCAAGGCGGTGGCAACACGATCAAGGCGGATGCTCGGACGAAGGGTCGTGCGAACGCCCTTCGCCGCCGCGGCGGTTCACTGATCTCGATCTGACGAAGGGGGACGACAGATGGACACGATGATCATGGCGAGGCGGCCCGAGCGGCCACGGCAGGATGCGGACGACGCACGTTACTCGTTGGGCGTGCGTACCCGGGAGGGGGTGTGGGTCCACTCGGACCTACGTGAGTCGCTCCAGGACACGCGCAACGCCGCGGCCATGGCCCGAGCCGACGGCGTCAGGGCCGCCGGCGTCTACGAGATGGGCCACGACGGGCGAGAGCTCCTCGTCGAGTTCGAGGCGTTCGACGTTCCCGGTCTCGATGACCGTCGGCGCGGGAGGGACTGACCGTGAAACCCTGGGAGAAGGACAGGGGAGCCCTACTCTGGAAGGTCTGTACCCGCGCCGGCAAGAGCTTCTACCGCGGGCCGGACGGCAAGAAGGTCGACTACGCCGCGGCGGCACACGGTAAGTCGAGGGCCGCGAGGACCGTCGCCGTCGCCGTGATCGGCCCCGTGGAACTCTGCAGCTCGACCGTCCTGCACGCGTCACGGTTCCTCGTCGACGCCCTGGATTTCGGGTACCTCTGCTCGCGTGAACGGAATCCGCACTTCTCGGTGTTCAGGGTTCGGGGGACGGTAGAAATCCAGGATTACGACAAGGTCGGGTGTCAGTCGCTAGAGGTGGTCGCGGGGCCGTACTCCGTGCGGGCCGCCCGGAAGCTCGCCGCGGCCGAGGGCTCCTGTGACCAGGAAATCTGAGGTCCTCTGGAAGGTCGTCACCCGGGCCGGGTGGAGCTTCTATCCGCGCCCCGAGCGGCGCGGGCGTGTGAAGTACGATGTCGGGAGGACGTACAGGGCGACGCGGGAGCCGTGGGATCACGACTACCAGCTCTGCTCGGGCGACGTGCTCCACGCCTCGAGGAAGCTTTTCCACGCCATCAGACACGGTCGGTACGCGTCGTGTGGTCCGGCGTCGAACGCCCGTTTCACGGTCCTCCGGGTGATGGGCGTCGTCCGTGTCTCTGACTACGACAAGGTCGGTTGCCGTCGACTGACGGTCCTGTCCGCCCACACCGTGACCGAGGCACGGGAGATCGCCCGGCGGGAGGGGACCGAGTGAGGGTGTACGTATGTTGGGACCCCGAGCTCGGGCGGCCGTTGGCCCGAGCCGTCATCTCTCCACAGGAGGCGGTCCGTCGGAACCGCGAGTCGGCGGGCTGGGGACTCTCGACACGTTGGAGGGAGGTCGCACGCTCATGACGACCCGGACTCGGGACATGTTAACGTCCGGCGTCGCGGCCGTGCTCGCCACGCTCGCCGTCCCCGTTGCCTACCTCGTGGGATCTTCACCGCGACAGATGGTGCCGTCGGCCGTCACGGCCGTGGTCTTCTGGGTGATCTACCTCCGCCTCCCGCGTGGGTGAAGCTCCTTCCCTCCGAGACGTTCCCGTGGTATGATCGGTCAAAGGGAGGGCACAAGAGCCATGTCATCTGACGACGGAGAGAACGTCCGGATCGATGGAAAGATCATCGTTGTCGACCTCGACGAATGCCGCAGGAAGGCGGAGTCGTTGAACCCGACCCGGCCGGCCGAGGCCGCCGCGTTCCTCGCCCAGCTCGATCGGGTGCTCGCCCGCACCCGGGCGGAGATGGTGGGACACCCTCGTGCATGAGAGTGAGTTCGGTCTCGTGTCTGGATGTGCCCATTCGGAATCGTGGGAACAGTTCAGGAAGTCGCATCCGGCCGAGGCGGTCGAGCTACTCAACGAGTACTTCGGCTTCTCGGTCGGTCCGGACGAGCTGAACTTCGAGCTCTTTCCGGAGGGCATCGTCGCCCACGGGCGGTCTCTCGGCGACCCGTGGACCTGGGATCCGCAGAACCGGCGCTGGTCGTCGTGAGGGAGATCTTTCTCAGATCGGGCTAGTTATCCTCATGAAGCTTCCGTCCCTGTCCGAGGTGTTCGACCGGTCTGTCATCGACTCGGAGATCCTCGCGGTGCTCGACGACATGGGGGACCTGCTGTTCTCCCGTAAGGGGATCGATCCAGATACCACCTCCACTACCTCGGTGCCGGGGCAGCGGGCGCGGCCTTCGAGATCATGGGAGGGAAGAGCCGGGTGTTGAAGGTCACGAGGGACCGTGACGAGGCTCGGGCGGCAAACATGATCAATGGGATACACACCGAGCACGTCTACCGTGTGTTCGACGTGTTCAAGTTCCCACGTCACCAGGGTTGGGGCGATGGGGTGTACGGGATCGTGTGCGAGAAGCTTGAAAAATTTCCGATCGGCAAGATCACCCATTCGTGGAACGCGCTCAAGGCACTCAGGAACATCGCCGAGGAAGCTACCCACCCGCTCACGTGGGAAGAGGTGGAGGCCGAAGCGAGGCTCGACGGAGTCGACCTCGCGCCGCTCCGCGACCTCGGCCTACCCGACGTCGTCGACGAGCTCGAATGGCTCGGGATAAAGTTCTTCGACTACCACCACGGGAACCTGATGGTCCGTCCCGGCACCAAGGGATTGGTCGCGATCGACCTCGGATTTTCCGACACGGGCGGTGCCGACCCGCCCGTCCTCGAGTCGAGATCTCTCGTCTGAGACATCACTCCTTCCATCTGTGTGTACTCCGTGGTATGATCGGTCCAACGGAAGGGAGGCGACGATGAGAGGTGCGGACGTCTCGCTCGAGGTCGAATCGGACGACGGTGAGATCACCTACCGGATCGACGCCAGCGGGTGGTACGATCCCGGACGTACCTGGGGACCGCCCGACCAATGCTATCCACCGGAGGGGGAGCTCGAGATCATCAGGTGCATCAGGCTCGACGACGACGGGAAGGACTCGGAGGAGGTCGACTACGACCTCACGTTCTCCGAGAAGCGGAGGATCCGGATCGAGGACGACCTGTACGACCTGATCACCAGTGCGGCGAACGACGCCGATTACGGTAGAGACGTCGACTGAGTCGGAAGTCCTTCCACCCGACCGCCCTCCGTGGTATGATCAGACCAACCACCGAGGGTGTGCCATGGCTACGAAGAAGATCAGGCTCACGATCGTCCTCCCGTCGGGATCGACCTACGTGACAGAGAGATTGAACTTCGCCGCAGCGGGCCAGCTCGTCGAGGAGTTCGTCTCCTCGTATGAGAAGGAGGGAGGGCCGCCGCGTGGTGGCCGTACCGTCATCGTCGTCGATTCCATCGTTCCGAGGAGGAAGGGACAGTGAGATGACCCGTCGACCTTCGATCCGCCGCCAGATCTTCGAGACAGCGTGCGACATCGCCCTCGGCAGAGTGCCGACTCGGGCCGAGTTCACCGAGAGGGTGAGGTCCGAGGAGACCCGGATGCAGGCGACCTGGGACGGAAGCGGGGAGACCGACTATTCGTTCTACTCTGACCCCGCGTACGCCTGGCTCCTCCTCAACTCGTGGACGGTACGGTCCGACACCGACGTGGAGGTCTGTCTCCGGTCGGGGCTGTTCTCTCGTCCCGAACGTGTGTTCGACTTCCACGGGGGCATGGGGATGTCCGCGGTGCGGATCGCCCTCGAGTTTCCAGATGCCACCGTGTTCAGCCACTCCGAGGTCCCGCAACACCGCGAGTGGTGTGCCGAGCTAGCCCGGCGATTCCACTGCTCGGACAACGTCGTCCAGACCGACGTCATCAGACCTGACTGCAACGTCCTGCTCGCCCAGGAGACCCTCGAGCACATCAAGCGGCCGTTCGATGTCCTCTGGGACCTGCTCGACGTCGTGAGACCGACGCGGTATCTCGACGGCACGAGCTTCACGTTGGTCAGCCCGGGGCACCACTCGGCGTACGAAGAACTCGTCGGCTACGATCACGAGTGTCGATCGGTGATCGAGGTGGTCCCGCGGGCTCGGGCCAAGCGTCGGTTGACCACGATGCTTCGTGCCCGTGGGTTCCTCCCGTATTGGGAGCGCCTGCTCGACACGAAGAAACCGTTCAATGGTCATCCGAACCTGTGGATCGGACGGTGATCGGACGGTGACGGTACACCTTCACTAGTCGACATCTCCGTGGTATGATGGGACCATGCAGAAGACGAAAGTCTACGTCCTCTCGGTGTCCCACGTGGGGACAGATACCCACGACACCTGCGGGGTGTTCGTCGATTTTTTCAAGGCGTGCGACGCGGCCGCGATCCGGAACGGGATGCCGCTCAAGTGGGAGCGGTACGTCAGCCACGGTCTCTGCTGGACCGCCGAGTGTTCGTCGGGACGTGCACGGTGGTGGTACATGATCGAGGAGGTCGAGGTGGACTTCGAGATCGTCCTACCCGGTCCGAGAGAGGAGAATCAGAGTGAAGAGTGAGCTGTTCTGGAAGGTCTGTACCCGTGCCGGCAAGAGCTTCCACCGCGACCCGGACGGCAAGAAGGTCGACTACCGTGCTGTGTGTGGGTCGCGGCGACAGGTCAGCGTCGCCCGGAACCGCCGCGGGTACATGCTGTGTACATCTGGGGTCCTGCACGCGTCGCGGGAACTGGGAGATGCCTTGTACTACGTCGCGGCACGAAACTCGTTCGTGTCGGGCCATCGGCGGCGGGATTTCACCGTCTACCGAGTGCGTGGTCGGGTCGTCGCCGACAGCGCTATCGGTCCACCGAAGGTGGGCTGTCACTCGCTCACGGTCGTCGGAGGACCGTACTCGTACCGGGAGGCCAGGCGGCTCGCCGAGCTCGACGGGTCGTTCTAGGGAGGAGGGTATCGTCGACATGACCTTCGAACGGGCGAGGAAGTTGATCTCGGAGATCCGGACACCCGCGGGGTTCGTCCGGCACGAGGGATCCGAACGTCTCTGGGGGGACGATCGCGAGTTTCCCGTGCTCCGCTTCGAGTCGGGAGACGGCACTGCCCTGAAACTCGATTTTTTCGAGGACAGCGACGACGAGTGGTCCGAGGTCGCCTCGGGACACACGTACTTCATCGTCGACGGTCGTCGTTTCTCGTTCGATCGGACGGGCGTCGACGACAGTTTCCACATCAGACGGGACGACGCGGCGGCGGTAGAGGCGGAGCTCGCCCGACAGATCGAGAGGGTCGCCAAGCGGAAAAAGTTCCACGAGACTTCTGTCTCGATCCCTCAGGTCGGGCACCAGGTCCAGCCGGAGACGGTGACAACCTTCAGGGAGAAGCTTCGCGCCGGCGGCCGACTGACTTTCACTCCACCCGGGTTCGGTGTCGGGTACGTCGTCTCGACGAAGAAGACCCGGTGGGCCAAGCCGGCGTCACGCGCCCTCACCGAGTTTTTCGGTGTCGGACAGCTCTACGTCGAGACACTTGACTGCGACTGATCCAAAAAGGGGAGGCATCGCGTCGACATGATCACCGATCCAGAAGTCACGCTGTCTTCCGACATGGGACGGGTCCTCGCGGAGGGACACGAGTCCCACTGGGTCCGCTCGGTCGAACAGTGTCCCCGCGGCGGTCCACGGTCCTCGACGGGAGCACAGGTCGTGTGTTCGTGCGGCGAGAAGTTCTTCCTGCGTGCGAAACGCCCGGACGAGAGAGGAGATGCCTGAAATGGTCCACAAGATCCAGTTCAACGTCACCGGCGGTGTCTGGTCCTCGTTCGGCAAGACTGAATATCCGACCAGGCAGGCCGCGTGGTCGGCCCTGGTCGAGGAGCTCAAGGTCTGTGAACAGTGTGCCGCGAAATACGAGTTCCGGGTCGTCGACGTGGTGAAGTACCGTGTCGAGGAGGTCGGTCTCCACGGCGAGTGGCTCGCTCTCTGCGACCTGGTGTTCGACGATCCTGCGTCGGCGTGGCATCACGTCGCGACGTTGTACGGACAGAATCGGATGTCCGTCGGTATCTCGCTGCGTGTCATCGAGTGCTGAGGACCATCGCGACGATCTCCCTGCTCGGAGTGATGCTCACGTTCGGACCGGCCGCCGCGCGTTATCCCGCACACGTCGACAGGGTCGTCGACGGGCTGTACGTCGGTGACGCGTACGCCGCGCGCCGCCTCCGCAGGGGATACGACGTGGTGGTGTACGCCGCGGCGGAGGTCCAACCGAGGCAGGCGTGGGATGTCCCTCTGTTGGTCCGCGCCCATCTGTCCGATGTCCCCCGTCCCAGCAAGAAGATGCTTGCCGAGGCGGTCCGGGCCGCGAGGGTGGCGTATCTCCGCTGGGCTGCCGGGGGGCGCGTGCTGGTCACCTGTGGGCAGGGACTCAACCGGTCCGGGTTGGTGGCCGGCCTGATGCTTCGGATGTCGGGACGTTCGGGAGCCGAGGCGGTGCGGATGCTCCGGGCCGCCCGGGGGCGGATGGCCCTCGACAGGAGGGCGTTCGAGAGGTTCGTCCGAGAGTTCAAACCGTGATGGAGGAGAGAGACATGGAAGACGCGTACGTCGACGTCTGCGAACGGCCGATCAGGGTGGGTGACTACGTCAGCTACGCCACGATGATCGGACACTCGGCACGGCTGAGGTTCGGGGTCGTCACCCGGCTCGCGGAGAGGTCTCACCGTTGGAACGGCAAGTCCGTCCCGACGCTCAGGGTGATCGCGGCCGACTGGCAACAGTACTCCCGACCGTCGGGGACGTGGTCCACCGGGTGGGCACCACTGAAGAACGGGGGAGAGGTCACGTTGGGCGAGCTGGAGCGGGTCGTGGTGTTGGGGCGGTCGAACATGCCGCGAGCGCTGCTCGAGGTGCTCGACGCCGCACTGGCGAAGTTCAGAGCTTCAGTGGTCAAGAAATAGTTTCTCGACGCTCTGACCGATCTCCCGTTCCAGGTCGTCGAGCTTCTCGAACAGCCCTCGGGCCCTCTCGGCCACGAGTTCTTTTGCGGCATCCACGATCCGGCGATCGACTTCTCCCTGGAGTCTCTCGAGCAGGTCGGAGAAGTTGCACTCGATCCCGTTGAGACGGAACTCGACGGTCAGCTCTCGACACGACTCTGGAGTCAGTTCCTTGAAAGACGGGTCGGCCTTCGCCGTGGCCACGAGCAACGCCCACGCGACGATCGACGTGCGATCTTTCCCCTCCGAGACCATCTTCGGCAGATCGAACTTCTCGGCCATCAGCGTCCTCCCTTCATCCAGGCGACGAGTTCGCGCCCGTCCTCCTCGTCGTCCACCGGGACCACCATCCCGCGTCCCACGACGTACCACCCGTCCCGGCGATGTTCCAGGTGCGGTTCGCCCGTCGTGTCGAACTTCACGCCGTCCGTGAACTCGAGCGTCGTCCGTCCGGAGTCTCCCATGGTCTTCCTTCCGTTGGTGTCCGTCTCACACCACGTGAGTTCGGTTGGGCCGGTGGCCCGGCCGACCAATGGTCCACCATCCCCCTCCACACGCTCGGCCGAGCTCATCCCGTCCGATCGATGAAGAGCGTCGAACGTCCGATCGGTGGGTCGCTCGTCTTCGCCAGGGAGATCAGCTTCGCGTCGAGACGCTCGAGCGCGTCGTCGAACTCGTCGGCCATCGCCCTGATCTCGGTCCCGTCCGGGAACCTGTGCGTGAGCACGTACTTCTTCGTACCCGAGAGGGAGGGATCGGGAGTGTCCTGGGTGAGCCGCATCGAAGACACGTCGGGTCCCGAGACGAGGTCCCACCCGTCCTCCGTGCCGTCGGCCAAGTCGATGGCCAGGCGCTCGGCCTCTGCCACGTCCGAAGCATCGACGTTGACCCGGAGCTCCTGCGTCCGGCGCATCGTGAAGTCGTACCGAGTCACGCCTTCTCCTTTTTCTCGTCGTGGTGGCCGGCCGCACCGAACAGCTCGGGATGTCGTCCCATGACGATCTCACGGATCCCGTCGATGAGTGCCTCACCGTCGGTGTAGTCGTTGAGCTCGTCGAGCAACGCGAGCTCGTCGTCGGACAGCGCCTCGGCGACGGCCGTGACGGCTTTCTGGGCGATGACCAGCTTCCTTTCGTGTTCTTCGCGGCTCACAGCCCGATCTCCACGCCATGATCCCGGCCGGTGTCGGGTTCGTGGTCGACGATCTTCTTGCACGGCTCGACGAGCCGGTCCCTCGCCCACGCCTCGGACTCCGAGAGATCGTCGTCGAGGTATCGTTCGCAGTCCCGGAGCTCCGCGAGCGTGTTCTCGAACCTGCAGTAGGACATGTTCGACATCTCACTCCCCCTCGTCGTTCTCGTCGTCGTCTTCGTCATCTTCTTCTTCGTCGGTCCCGTACTCATCGAGGACCCACTCCACGACCGCCTCGCAGGCGCCCGGGTTGTCCTCGAAGAACTCCAGCAGGTCGCCGACCACCGAGCCGTCGGGATAGATGAGCTGGGAGAACGGGTCCTTGTACCCGAGCCTGCGAGCCAGGGCACAGAGTCCCTGAGGAGTCGGCTTCGTGTCATCGATCTCCTTGCGCGGAAGCCGCCTCGGGGCATCGTCGTCGTGCGATCCAGGCATCTCGTCACCTCCTTCCACGGACGGACCGGCGTCCGTCCGCGTGGGGAGAGGGCGAGCGTCACTCTCCGATCTTCTCGAGATCCTCGTCGTCGACGGCGTCGGCCACGTGATCGGGGAACGTCGGTTCGAGCTCGTTCCACGCCGTCTCTGATGCCGCCTCTTCGGAGTCTGCCTCGACCTCGCACGTCATCTCGAACGCGCTGACGTAAAAAGTCACCTTGAACTTTGACATCGCCATCTCCTCCTCGGTGGTCCGATCTTATCACGGATCTACCACGAATGGAAGGACTCTGTCCACCGTCGCTCGACTCAGAACACGACGTGGTGTGCGAGGAGTGCAAGGGCGCCCGCGTGGTCGCGGTCCCGGACGAGGAGTCGTGTCCGACCAACCTGCTCGCGATGTACAACGGGAAACGCGACGACGACGCGGAGGTGTCGCGGGCGGCGGCCTATCAACGGAAGATGGGGTGGCCTGTCGAAGTGCGGATCCCACCTCTCGGTCAGGATGTCCTCGACCCGCTC
>ERZ1292629.1802-Hain-H43-01um-R1-1802-length-19784-cov-9_pt3 | contig 13082 bp, 15 predicted proteins | sample MGYA00564399_ERZ1292629 | MGnify/ENA primary metagenome ERZ1292629 (study PRJEB36523, sample SAMEA6512636) | groundwater metagenome | collected 2019-01-08 | study: AquaDiva: Metagenomics assemblies of 32 groundwater samples | reverse complement strand
TAGGCTTGTAAATACCATTGTCTTTGATCGGGCGTGTAGGACATTTCAATTGTCCATCGAGTAACTGTTTATGAAAATACTGTGGTCGGGACATCTTTCCTGGTGGAAGTCAGCCACTCCTTTGGCCCAAGACATATTTACCTTGCTGTTTTCCCACACCCCCAGGACGCTCCCATCGTCCTCGGAGTCCACCAACCCTCGACAACTCTGGCATATGACGGTGATAATTGCCACATCCGATGCCTGGTTTCTAGTCTCGATGGTCACTTATATTTATTTTCGGAAAGGAATTTCCTAAGTAGGTCCAAAAGTGCGTTTAAACCCCACAAAAGACCCGCCGCATATTTGTAATTGGCGGGGACGACTTCGATAAACGAAGCCCCCAAGACCAAAAGAGCTGGCCCGGCGAAAATAAGAGAATTCTTGCCCACTCTTAGTAAGTCTTCTTTTTTAATTTCAAATCTTTTTGAAACAACCACATTAATCACCTACCCTTCAGTTACCTTGACTATTTTTCCCAGTAGTCGAAACGTAAAAATAACTTTCGACTTCGATAGCTTTTGCTGACAAAGTGCCAACTCATTACCAAGCCTCTTAATCTCGCCCTGGACGGCACTTAACGCCACTAGAAGGCTTAAATCATCATTAAAGTCTCCTACTACCCCCTCGATGGCATCACGATACTTTTGTCTAGTATCTTCACTTAACAATAAACTCTTGGCTTCGGTCAATATTTCGGCCTCATCCGACCCTGATGGTAAGGCCCACGTTTGAGAAAGGTTATCAATTAACGCTTGTAGACGGTTGGCCTTGGAGGTCAGGTCGGAGTTTGACTGGAACGAAACCAACCACTCCCGAACAGTCCCTTCGAGATTCCCTCCGGTTCTGTTCTCTGTGACAAACTCCAAGGTTCGTTTTGCATCAAGAGACTGTGGGGGCAATGCTTTTTTCCTTAGCCATCCCAATACTCCGGCGTAGGTATGATCTTGGACATGGGGTAGGGATCCTGTGGGGAAGTTGCAATCAAATGACTTGAATTTTGTAGACGTTCCCTCGGTAAAAATGGCCACGTGGCCATACTTTCCTATTTTTGTACCCCAAATTACAATATCTCCAGGCTGCGGTACTCCGGTGGGGGTGTTTTCTGTTTTATCTAAATAATCCGTCAGGTAGTTATCCCATATGGCTACAGCGCCCAATTCTCCCGTAGCTGGTGATTGGGGGATCGCCAACACGTCTTGACAATAGTATCTATATAAGTCGAAGCATTGAGATCCAAACGCCCCGTCCCAGTCGCACTTCTTCTCTGTCCACTTGGCGATGAATTCGTCCAAGTTCATTAGCATAATTATACTCCTAACGCTTTCAGTAACCACGAAAGGACACTCCCTTGAAGGAAGTCATGGAAGACAAAAAGAAAGGCGACCACTCCGGTAAACATTACCAACCTAAATTGGTTTGTTTTAAGCTCTTGTATGGCCTGTCTAAGTAGTTGCATCTCGTCATTTACATGGCTTTTAAGGTCGGCAAAGTCTTTGGCGACCTCTCCGAATTTTTGCTCGAAGTATTTTTCAAAATAGGCGGGAAGTTTATTATTCATAAAAAGGCAAGAGTCCAAGCTCGGATAACACCTTGGGGTCAATGTTTTTGACTATTTTATTTAGGTATTCTCTCCCTTTTGGTCCAAGCCCCCTCTCGTCTCTCCCCGGACCCCGACCGACCCGCCCACCGACATTGTATGAGGCTATGGCCTGGGCTAAGTCTTGGCGCCGTTGTAGGTTCTTGGCAACGATTTTTGCCGCATAGGGAATAGCAAAATAGGGATCGTTTGCCTGGTTTCTGGTTACATTGGGATGGGCCGCGGTATTAAGTTGGGCAATCCCCAAATCTTCGGAAGTAACACCCTCCTGGCTTACACTACGGTTGTACGCCCCAGGATTAAACCCGCTCTCGGTTTGAATTAACGCGGCCAAAACCGCTGGGTGTATTTTTTCCGCTTGCGCCGATTTTATTGCTAATCCCGAAAGTTGGGGGGGCGGGTTCCAGGTCTTGAAACCCGGTATTTGGCCCATTGGGGTAGGTGTGGGCGGGGGTGGGGTTAGCGTCGGAAGGGGTGTATTGGCGAGAGAAAATCTAAGGGGCTGATGCTCTAGGAATCTTTGGGCGTAATCCAACACACCCGGAAGAGCCTTACCTTCCTCGGGCCTTTCTACCCGGCCCACAATCCTTTGGATTAACTCATTTAGTCTTCCCATAGGCGTATAATAGTTTCATGTTGTGGTTGTTTGTTGGTGTTTTGGTCTCGCTATACATTTTTGGCATCCTTTCTGGTTTAGAAGATTCATGATCTATTTTATATTGGGAGCATTGATTGGAATCTTTTTGGAGTTTTACGACCCTAGTTAAGCTACTGTCCTCCCATTAACTCCTTCATCAATTTATATCCCCCATATGAGGCGGCACCACCGATAATTGCAGGTGGAGCAAACCTTTTAGTGACATCTTTGGATTTATATAAGAACTTAAATAACTCATTGGCTTTAGACACCGCCGGTGCGTTTATCTTTAATTCTCCTTTGAGGACATCCCCGAGTATTTTATTGAACTTGGCAGTCGATGCCTTTCCCACTTTCCCAGCGGCGGTAAAAGCATCATTGGCAGCACTATTAAGTTTTACGGCTTGTTCTACAGACAATTCCTTCCCCGTGTACTTACCCTTCGCAATATCTAAGAAACGTCTGTAGCCAGCTTCGGCTGTTGGCGATACATCTTCCACCCCTTTCTCTAAAGCAGACACAATTTTATTTCCAGAAATAGTTTTTCCCGAAGCTTCAGAAATAGCGGCGGCACGCATTTCACCTACCGACCTGAATGGGTGCAACACTTTACCCCCAATATTCCAAGTACTCTTTAGAAACGCTGGTATCTCCGCAACGCTAGCAATTTGAACACCCGAAAGAAGGCCTCTAATAAGGGGGTTCCCACCGACTTCTGGAGAAAATGATTTTGAGATATCACCCGCTTCTTGACTAATCATAGATCTAATTTTATTTGCGTTTCCATAGTCACCGGCGGCTTCTAATTGTTGGGCTTGAGATTCCAATTTCTTCAGATTCCCCCGTTCCATTCTTGACCTAATTCCCGTTCCTATGTCTTGGGCAACGTTTGCGGAAGTCCCCAAAAGAAAATTCAAGATGGGGTTTTGGGTTATAGCGTCGGTTAGGGGATTTCCCGTACCTTCCCGAAGTTGTGGTTCTTTTCCGGTGAGGGGTCCAGTTCCCCCCTTTCTCGATATTAAATCTCTAAGATTGTTTAATTTCCTTTGAGCCAATGTGGGGTCATCAGACACTTTCGGTAAAAGATTTTCCGCCCTGGCAACATCTTTGTCCGTAAGCACACCAACCTCCCCAGAGATGGCTCGGGCAACTGGGCCAATCATTCCCTTTCTCAATGATTCATAATCGGCGATTTGTCCATATACGGCACCACTGGTTAGTTTGGAAATCAATCCTGCTCCCCTTCCCGAAATTGGACCCTTAGCTTCGACTTGTCCAAAGTTTTGTTCTAATACATCTAAAGAATTAGTGAGGTCCGAAAGTTTTTGTTTTTGCTTACTTTCCTCTGCTGACAATTCCACTTTAGGTTTTACCCCTTCTTGCAATAGTCTTAATGCTCCCCCTGGGTCAGTCTTTTGCAGTTCGGTTACATCCATTGATCCCCGTCTAACTAATTCTTCCCTCTGTTTTCCCTCGATGAAAGAATTTATCTCCTTGGCATATTTAGGATACTTTTTAGTTGCCGCCGCCCTAAAGCCTTCATAGTCCGGGGTTGTTGCCATATTAAAAACCAAACTGCTTAGCTAACGCTGATAGTCCTGCCGAAAAGTCTCCTGAAGACCCAGATGAGCCCCGGTTAGCGATAGTAGATAATATATTTTTAATACTTGCCTGTGATTCCGGTAGGGTAGTTTCGCCATATACTCTCTCTTGGAATGCCCTGGTTGCCGCCGCCGACTCTTCTTCCCTTCTAGAGCTCTCCGCTTGTTGCTGTTGTCCCATAAGAGAAAGTGCCTGTGTTATGGCTCCGCTTGGTTCCCCTGCCTGGAGTTGGGCGATGGCATTTAATATGTTTCTTTTAGCAGACGATTCTCCTTCACCCAGACCTGCTATTAAATCTTGAATCCCCCTCACTCCCTGTTCAGAAGCCAGGCCGATGTCTCTAGTAATGGGGTTTATCTTTGAAGTTAAGTCTTGTTCAAACATCCCCGAAGAAAGAGGAATTCCCCGTTTTCCATATTCCCTTGATAAATCAGTGCTTACTCGTCCTTTCATTTGCTCTAGTATCTGGTTGTATCTGTCTCTCAATGGCTGGATACCTGATTCCAATCTTTGCCTCTGTCCGGCGAATGATTGCCCCACTTCCCCCACCTGGGCTTGAAGAGATTGGACAGCTGGCTGATTGGCTTGCTGTTGAAACCCCAGAAGTTGTTTGGCTGCTCCCAAAACATCAAAATTAGACGAGGGAGTTTGGGCGGACAAAGATAACGGGGAGATTTGGCTCAATTGGCCGGGAGACCCTAGATATTCTCTAGCCAGATCTGTATATCCCCTTCCAGCAATGGCCCCCTTGGCGGTGGCCTCTGTATGACCCTTCTGGGTCATTGCTCTTATCAGTGCGGCTTCATCCATAAAAATAGACGGGGATTAACCCGTCTTCTCAAAATCGGTAGATAATGTGATTATATCATTGTTTGCTAGACAATCGAGTTTTCTTTGACAATTATAACTTTGACCTCTCGGACTCCGTGTTAATAGATATATCCCCCAAAAAAGAAGGATTAATCCAGATATTCCCCAAAAAATAGCAGCGTTGTGATTATTCATATTAAAAAACTATACCAGTTCCAATAGTCCCCAATATTCTTAGATCTCCAGTATTACCATTTAATGTCATTAGCGTTCCACCACCGACGTTTTTGGTCACCTTTAAAATTGATCCCGTCCCTATAGTAATATTTACCTCCCGATCGGTATATAAACGTATGCTGCCACTGTCGGTCTCTAAACGAAAATTTTTATCTAGTGCATCAAACAAAACTGTTCCTGGCGTTCCGATTATAGAAGAAATTAAAGTATCTCCATCTCCCCACCGAATATCTGCGCCATCGGCTAGCTTAAAATCCCCAGTTCCCGATATATTTATTCCACTATTGTCCAGGGTAACGACCGTTCCCCCAGTAGAGCTATTAACAATCAATCGCCCATTGCCGTTGACGGTCCCGCCCAAAACAGCAGTTCCACCCTCGATTTGACTAAAACTTAGGTTTCTAACCCTGGTTGATAAAACGGCTCCGCGGTCATTATTTGAATCAAAAGTATAACCATCTACAAAATCCTCCCTCTCAGCAAAACTATTATTACTATTTAAATTCTTGCTTAAATCGTAGCTCATCTTTGTATTAAATCTACATCTAACTCCATCCCATACCACTCGAATCTGGCAGCGCTTGAGTTATCAGATATTTTATAGAAAAGAAATCTTCCCCTAGAATCAGACGGGAAGTGATATTCAACAACCCCATCTTTTGCTTGGCCTAGACTTTGCCAAACCTTATTATTTTTTGTAAATGTATCCGTTAATGCCACTTGGACATTGGCTTCACAGCCAGGATTAAACAAAAACCTACCCCAATTCCATTTTTTCTCCATAAATGATCCTCCATGAATAAATCCTTCTAAAATTGATTGTATGGCCGTACCATTGTCTGTAACGGATGTTCCAGCCATTTGGTAGCATTGACCCCCTGAATCGCCAAACACCAGTTGTTGGCTACCCACGTTGTCAGCAAAAGACAGCCACGATGTTGGTCTGGTTGCCAAACTATAAGTTCTCCAGTCATTTAATCTGTAGTCATACAAAAGAACAGCGTTATTTATAGGTTCATTAGTTAAATCGTCGGCAATACTTCCAACAGAGAGTGCATAATCGTATCGATATGCTACTCCAGGAGCATTATCAAACGCCGTTCCCACGATTGCACTTCCTGCGTCATTATAAATTAGCCTCTCAACTTGGTTAGATACAATTTCCGGTTCAGCCCCCCCAAAACCAAACACCCCAAACCTATTGAGATAAAAACTGTATTTGCCCAAACTTGATAGAGATTGAGGAGAAGATGGTCCCCAATTTGTAGCTAGATCCATAAGGTTGTCTCCATCATAGCGAAGCATTACACCAGAGTTTTTAGGGATCACAAGTCGGTCATTAGCCTTAAATGTATGGTTTATTTTCCCCGGGCCAGGTATAGAAATTGAGGATGAATCATTTGTCCAGTCAGTGGGGGTACCCACGTTTGAGTAAAATTCCGAAGATGCGGTGCCACCAGCCCAGATCCTGTTTTGGAAGTCGGTAAAAAACTGGGCCTTGGGAGCGGAGGTAGTATCTGTAAAAGAGGTGCCGTTCGTGGTATGCCTAGTATTTGCCGTCCCATCTCCTAGTATCATTGTGTCCTCCAAAACCCCCGGCGAGGTAAATGCTCCAGCCGTTAAAGTTCCGTTACCACAAATAGTCCAAGCCCCAGTTCCCTGGGTTGAATAATATAGTGACCCGCCCGATATCCTGTATGTCCAGAGTTGTGTCCCGTTATTTCTTTGATAGTCAAAAAGGCATGAGACTGAAGCATTGTCAGGGGTTCCTAGATATGATATGAAGCCTGGGCGTTTCTTCCATGCGCCGATGTGGGTCGGGTCACAATTAACTACGCGCAAAAGATCCCCGTCAGTATTTAGGGGGTTCTGTTTTAAGTTAATGCCGGAAACATTTACAAGTCTTATATCAGCCATTTTAGGGCCAGAATTCGTCCTCGGACGATATCATTTCAACTAAGTCAATAGTCTGTGGCCCCGATTTATCCCTAGGGGAGAGTTGGTTGGCAAACACCGCTTTTGCCGCATTGGCCACGCCCATCATATCCCCAAAGAAGTCCCTTTTATTGTCTTTTAGATAAGCCTGGGCTAAAACGTAGTCAATGAACGACTTTGTATAAGGTCTAAGCGGGAGCGGTAATTCGTCCGTGTCGTTAACCATTGTGGTTCCGAATCGGTAGAAGCTGATCCTGGCAGTACCACCATTTTCCGGGGGTCTAACCTGGAAAATCGTATCCCCCACCCAGTTATGATACGGATGCACACTAGAAAATGTCTGGTTGGGCAAGAAGTCGTTAACCGTCTTTCTTGTGGATAGGTAGAAGTCGTTTCCGTTATATGTAACCTCAAATCTTCTTATTTGACTAAAATCTGTGGTGGTTATTGTTCCTAAACCTGCCGTTCCAAAACCAACGTCCACCGTCCCCATCGAGTAGTCTTCGTTCGTAGAGATCGCCGCCGTTACAAGTTCGTCCTTCCACTCGTTGATCCAGTTGTCTACCATCGGGTCGGAAAGATATGTTGAGCTCCACAGTTTTTCTTTAACCCGTTCTCTTAATTTGCCTAGGGAGTAAAAAGAGAAACCAGCGGAAGTGATCCAGTCCGATTCTATGGAGTTGACCCCCAATATGGGATTCCTAAAATACGTCCTATAAGCATAAGTCGAAGACCCGGAAGTATCATCAAATTGGGTTACGAATGAATCCGCGGCATAGGACACCGTACCGCTGGTCATGGGGGATGCGGTTCCTACCGTCCCCGTAATTGACCGTTCAAAAACGACTTGATTGAACTTTATCCCATAGATGGGGGCGTCGGCTGGATGGGCGTAGTTACAAGCGACTCCAGTTATCGTTCCGGCATTTGTAACGGTACCAACAACGACCTCGGTTTGTTCATGCCCCGTTTCTCCTATTTGAACCGCCCAACTTGTAGTAAAGCCCGTAGTGTTGCGAACGGGATATGTAGTACCCGAAACGGCGACTCCCGACGAGAGAAACGTTTTGGGAGCGTTTTCGGTAAGTAGATTGCGAGATTGAATTATCATATTAGAATCCTACATGTAATAAGTTGCGGTACGAAGGGGCCGTCGCACCAGAGGCGGGAGTGTATGTAACGACTAATTTTGGGTCTGTGGTTTGCAGCGCGGTATCGGCCGCAATTACCGTATATCCCTGGGGACTGTTACTGGCCCAAGTTAGTCCGGTAGTAGTATTGCTAAAATCCCAGCCAATTCTTGTCCCAAACTTTGTTATTCCCGTCTTTGATATTGCGGCCTGACCAGTGGCGTTAATGGTTATATCGTTATAAGCAATATCACTCCATGCGTCCTGTTGTGGACCAGCCCCAAAACTTGTACCCCCAAAGGTTCCGTAGTCAGTTCCTGTTAGAGAAGTGTTTGCAGCGGGAGTGGTGGCCACCACATGAAGAACGGAATTGGCAGACGCTTCACCACTAAGACTGTTTGATCGGCTTACCCCAAATAGGCTAAAGGTCGCAGCGGTAATAGTGGCCCCAGCGGTAAGGGCCGACGTATCAAACAAATACACCCCCCGAATTACTTGGGCGTATTGACCAGACGTTGTAGAGGAGCGGACCCATCCAGCCAATAAGGTAGCATCACTATCAACAGAGTAGTCTCCTGTCCCCGTAATAACATTTGATAGGGTTGTGTCTTCTGAAATATTTCCAACCTGTCCGTCAACCGTAGACACTTCAACGTTCGGGTCAGGATATACCGTTAAGGTGTCGAACCCTAAGTTAAAGTTAGGAATAAACGGGTTCGCGAAGCGAACGTCCCAAAGGTGCATCATTTTCCAAATGGGCTTAAGTGAATAGTATAGCCTCCTAGCAAACCGGTCCGCCATTCTAAATTCGGCCACAATTTCCCCCATTTTCGGCCCCTTCCAAAAAATAGCGTTGGGTTCGATCCCCGATATCTTGTTTTTTCCAACCGAACTTTTACTACCGTCGATGCACAACACACGCCGACCCAGTTCTGTATTAGCAAACCAAACAAGAGGCTTTTGGTATTTTATAAACCAATCTCTGTCGAAAACCATGTTTATGCCCCCTTCCAGTAATTAACCGTTATAAATGCGGATCCAGCACCAACGAAGTGGTAAATAAGTTCTGAGTTCGTTCCCGTAGCAAAAGCTGGGCTAAAGTGTTTTGAGATACCTCCCCCCGCAGGAAACTGTCCAGCGGCAAGAACACCCGTTCCTTGTATGGCCGACCCCGCCAAAACCCTAACGTCAGCCGTTCCTGACTGCATAACGACATCTACCCCAGAGACATAGTGTTTTGTACCCGCCCCCGACGCTGCGGATATTGTGGCCATAAACGACCCTCCAGCTGTTCCCAGAGTTCCGTGGGCTAAAACAGTGGGAATGGGAACGGGGTTTATTTGTACGGTACCCGCCTGGATTGTTCCCGCGTTGTGAACCTGTCCTAGGTTGGTGAGAGATCCCTGGGTTACCGTCCCCACCGTCATCACGACCGAGCCAATGGTCAAATTTGATACCACTGTCACCGTTCCCTTAACCACCTCTCCAACCGATGTTACCGTCCCCGTCACCAGGTTCTGCAAAGTCCCCCCAGTTATCGTACCCGAAGCGAGCGCGTTGATTGTTCCCGACACGAGGTTCCCCAGCGTTCCTCCAGCTATTGTCCCAGAAGCCAAAGCGTTAATGGTGCCACTAACCAAATTTTGTAAAGTACCACCAGTAAGAGTTCCTGAAGCGAGTGCGTTAATCGTACCAGATACTAAGTTGCCCAGAGTTCCACCAGTAACAGTGCCAGACGCAAGGGCGTTAATTGTGCCGCTTACGAGATTCTGTAGAGTACCTCCCGTAATAGTTCCGGTCGCCAGTGCGGTGATTGTCCCCCCGGTAATGTTTGTTATATCCCTTATCGTCCCACCAAAGTCGGCGAGAGCCGTTCCGGCTCCCACATCTAGCTTGATAACTTGGATTTCGGTTCCACCGTTGACGACGGTGTAAACATCAACAGCAGTCCCCTCATTTATCGTTACGGCCATATTTTATGGTGCTACAAATAAGTCTATGTCTTGTGGATAAGTTAGTGCCAACAATAGCCCGATTGGACTGCCCCCGCGAAGGACTCGCACTACCCCTGGAAGATCACCAACAGCAATTGTATTTCTAGGTTTTATGTCGAAAACGATGCCATTTCTAGGAAACAAGTCTGAGACAAGGTTATTCAAGGGCTTGGTGTCAATAATTCTGGCGTTGTTGGGCATTTTATACCGCCGACACCACCAGACTACCGGGGGTCAACGGCCTCCATAAACAAACATAATAAATATTACCAGAAGTGACATTTGTGGTAGTTACCGCTTCGACAATATTTACACCATTCACAATAACGTGGGGGCCAGTCATGTTAGCAAGGACTTCTGTTCTGAGGGCTGGCGATGCATCTATCCAAACTTCATTTGCATCAATTGCGGTAGCGGTTGTATCTGCAATAAAAGCTGCGGTATTCCCCGTTACTCCCACTTGGACCGTGGCGGTTGGAGCGCTTTCCGCTAGGTCAACAGTACACACCCCGAAAACCCTAGCAATTACCTCACCAGTTACATTAAAAAGTGTAAATGGGTCGTTGGTTCCGCCGTCGTCACCACGCGCGTCGGTTGTGGCTCCCGCAAAGGCTGTCGGCCTAGCAACAGCAACGTTAAAACTGTCCAGAGTAAAGAATGGTCGGGAGCTTTCTTCAACTAGCATGTTAGATGGCTGACACTACGTTGCCATCAACACTAAGCGGTCGCCATAGGCAAACGTAGTACATGTCGCCAGACGTGATATCGGTTGTTCCAATCGTCTCCAGAATATCGCTTCCGTTTACGACGATATGTGGGCCTGTCACGTTTGCATAGGTATCAGTTCCGACTCCGGGGGTAGTATCGTTCCAAATTTCACTAGCGTCGATATCTGTGGCCACAGTCTGCGCTATTAATCCGGCCGTATTACCAGTCAAACCAACTTCTACCGTGGCAGTGGCTCCGCCCAAAAGAGTAGTGCATACACCGAATATCTTTAGCAAGACATCCCCCGTCACGGTAAAGATAGTGAGGGGGTCTTTCGTCCCACCGTTATTTCCCCTTTCGTTCGCGGTACCCCCCAAAAAGGGTCCGGGTTTACAAACCGCTACGTTGAACGAATCCAAAGCTATATGTGCCTTGCCACTATTGTCTAAAAGCATTTTGCCACAAAAAAAGAGAGGTACCTTCGTCCTCTCAATTACGATAATAAAGTTATTATACCACCGGTGTCGAGGGGGTCAAGGGGAGAAGCTCGTCCTGCAATTGGGATAAAAACGGCACCCACTTGGTTTCTACCAGCGTGTCTATATTAAAGTTTTCTACCACCCAGTCCCTACACGCCTTAGCCACTCCAGCTTCGTCCTCCTTAACCGCAGCGAACGCCCCTTCCATACAATCGTATACAGACTTAGGATCAGCTACATTTACAAAGCTCAAATCAGATGTAAACCGCTTGTGCATCGTCTCGGCAATCCAACCCGTTTTCCCCTCGATAACCAGTTCGGGCATTGACTGACACCGTTGTATTACCGTAGGAATCCCGCACGCTTGTGCTTCTATAATGCCAAGTCCAAACCCTTCGGTCTGGGATGGGTGTAATTGGGCGTTACATGCCTGGTACTCGGTGGCAATTACGTCAGAGGTTGAATTAAACATTGATAGGTAGTCATCCACGAAAAACGTTCTATTTAGAACCCCCAAGTGATTCGCGAATTCCCGAATAGGGAACGCTCCCTGCGCGCGCTGCTGGGTGTGGAATAGGATTGCCGCTTCGGGATGCTTGTCGTGAAACAGCTTGAAAGCTTCTAGCGCCTCCTGATAGCCCTTTCTTGGGGGGTTTTCCTTGTTGGCGCCGACCATTGAGAAGTAGAAGTTCTCTTGTGGTAGGCCTAACTTCTTTCGGGCCGCCATTCTGTCTCCTGGTTTGAAGATCTCCACATCAGTCCCCTCAGTAATAAAGGTAGAACTAAAACCATTCTTTAGGAGTAGGTCGTATCCAAATTTAGAGAAACAGGCTATTTTGTAGGCGTATCTGAGTTTATCTAGTACGTTTGGCGGTATTGGCTCTTTGTCCACGGGAAACCAGGGGATGAAGGCCGGTAGTTTGGCCAGGTAACTAGGCTCTAAAACCCATACGTCTTGCATGCAAAACGTTGCGTTCGCTTTCCAGTCCCGACCGTGAAAGTACATCCCGTCCGATCCCCATGCCTCACTCATAACCGGATAGTGCTTCATTTTTAGACCTTTTAGTTTGGGGTTGAGGTGGTCGGGGTACTCTATTTCAGCAGGGCCACCCTGAACACCATAGAAAGCAGAAACGGCAATAGGCCATCCATCAGCGACTAGCCGGAAAAGTAAATCGCGAATCTCTATCCCGTACCCCGAATTGCTATGAGGAGCGTTACTTGAAAAAAGAATCCTTAAATCACGTCTCTTAGTCATGGCTTAACCAACGTATCTATGTAGTTAGACACTTCTTCTGAAAACCTTATCTTGTAGTTCATCTTATTGGCGATATTTCCCCCGGCCACATGCCAGCAGACTATTTCGCGGTCTTCGTCTAGGGGCCACTCGTCATTCTTTGGTAAAACCAACTTATCGTCTCGCAACCCCACTTGTGGTTCGTAGCCCTTGAACACAAGGCCGTGCCACTTACTTCCTTCGTCCAGATCTCGAATTTTGTATGGCCCCCCAAACTTATCGGACATATAAAAAACCATTAAATTAAGTAGATCCTGTTCTCGATATTGAAAGTTATTGAAATGTCCCGACATACACAATTTGAGCCAGTGTTCGACGAATACTTTTGACTTCATTACCACAAAGCCACAATTTGCGTAATGCGAGGGGGCGATGTCAAGAAGCCGGACGGGGTAAACCTTATCTTCTTTGGGGTTACTGTTTCGGACGGTGGCGACGTCGTAGTCACTCTCCCAGATATGGTCTAAATTACCTAGAATTATTTGGTCTGCGTCTAACTTGCACACCGCGTCGTAATCTCGAAGAAGACCACTTGCGATAATGGGTGTTGCTCGATAATAAAATTGGGGATCTCCCAGTCGGTTGATTTTTTCTTCGTCTATTAGAATTAGGGG
>ERZ1292629.3036-Hain-H43-01um-R1-3036-length-13370-cov-4_pt2 | contig 13083 bp, 11 predicted proteins | sample MGYA00564399_ERZ1292629 | MGnify/ENA primary metagenome ERZ1292629 (study PRJEB36523, sample SAMEA6512636) | groundwater metagenome | collected 2019-01-08 | study: AquaDiva: Metagenomics assemblies of 32 groundwater samples | reverse complement strand
ACAATGCTCAGCTCGCTTCTCAAAGATTCCTGCTTGAAGTGTTTGATGCTTTTTCCGTCAATAAGTATTTCTCCTTTGTTTGGATCGTAAAATCTGTAAAGCAATTTAACTAGAGTCGTTTTTCCTGCTCCTGAAGGTCCGATGATAAAAACAAATTCCCCTGGTTTAAGCTCAAAATTTACCTTATCAAGGGCAGCAACTTCGCCAAATTTTTTGCTAACATTTTCAAATTTAATCATCCTTCGTCGCTACGCTCCTCAGGACAAGTTCTTTTAAATCCCGGCGGGGCACTGGTCTAAAATTTTAACTCTGCCTACATCCATTAGCCAGCCAACTTTTTGGGCGGCAAAAGTTTCCCCCCAAACCTGAACGCATTTGCCCAAAAATTGGTTAAGATCAACCACAGAACTTGTTAAGTAGGCGGTTTGACTTGCTCCTCCTGGTCGAATTAGTTTATGAGAACCCTCGGGAATATTAGAATTCTCATTAACCTCAATTTTCCCCTCAGCCGTGTCTCGAAAAGTTTCAACATCTTTAATCCCTACCTCTTTTGGTCCCTGAATTAACTCGGCGCCACCGGTTAATTGTTTAATCTGAGTTGGACCAACCGGCAAACCACCGCGATTAGCCAAAAACCAGCCAGTTATCCCCCCGGCTAAAATGATGACTAAAATTATTCCCGCCGGTAACAAAATTTCTTTTAGGCGTAATTTCCTAGTTGGACCAGAGACCTCTTTAACTAAATCTGGTTCTTCTTGAGATTGAACGTCCATTCTCACCTCCCTTCAAGGTGAAACTTTCAGGGTGAACCCCTTCATCCACTATAACATACTCCGGACTTCTGCTTCAATTAATTCATCAATTTCTCCATCCAAAACTGCCTGGGCATTGGCAGTTTCATACCCAGTCCGTAAGTCTTTAACCATTTTGTAGGGATGCAAAACATAGGAGCGAATTTGAGTTCCCCAAGCAGCTTTGGTTCGCCCCTTTTTTAATTTTTGCTCTTCCTCTTTAGCTTGGGCGCTAGTGAGAGCCCATAACTTAGCTTTAAGCAAATCCAGGGCAATTTTCCGATTTTGCTCTTGATATCGCTGGGCCTGACAGGTAATAACAATTCCGCTGGGTTTATGACGTAAACGCACCGCCGTCGCTACTTTTTGAACATTTTGTCCTCCTTTGGCTGAAGCCCGGAAAAACTGCCACCCCAAATCTTCATCCTTAATCTGAACTTCTGGTGTCTCCTTAATTTGGGGTAATACCTCAACCAAAGCAAATGAGGTTTGCCGTAACCGGTCGGCATTAAACGGCGATTGACGGACTAAGCGGTGAGTTCCTGCTTCAAATTTTAGCCAACCATAGGCATACGGAGCATCAATTTTAAGGGTGGTGCTTTTAATGCCTGCTTCTTCTCCTGGAGTTTCATCTACAAGTTGATAATCCCATTCTTTTTTTTCAAAATATTTAATATACATCCTTTTTAGTATCTCGGCCCAATCCATTGCCTCCACCCCGCCCTGACCGGCGTGAATAGAAAAAATCGCTGGAAGTGAATCATATTTCCCAGAAAGAAATGTCTTAAGCTCAAGCTTACTTAGTTTTTTCTCATTAAAATTTTTCTCTAATTCCTCAGTTTCGGCAATCTCTTTTTGCAAATCGCTCAACTTTTTCATTTTTTCAGCCGCTTTTTGCTTGTTTTGCCAAAACTCCGCCTTACTTGACTCGGCCTCAATTTGACTAATTTCTTTCCGAAGACCATTGATATTAAGCTTTTGTTTAACCAGCTCAATTCGTTTTTTAAAATCGTCCATTTCTTCTTTTATTCTTTTAATACCTCCTGACAAAAATCTTTAAAAACTTGCTTTTTAAGTTGGTCCATTTGGTCTTGGGGTAATTGCTTAATTATTTCGATAATTTTGGTGGATTCTACCGTTGATGTCGTTTGCGTCTCCTTTTCGACTACTTTCTCTTTTAATTGACTACTGCCTGGCAGGATTTCAACTGCCTTTCCCAAGACATCCTCGCCAAATTCCTCAAATTTGCTAGTAACCGCCTCACCGGGCAATTGAATTGGCTCCCCGGTTTGTTTTTGAGACCAGCGGGCAAAAGCCTGACCTCCAAAAACCATCAAGCCGGCCACTCCAATGATAATTAAGATTCTTTTTAGCCTTTCCTCCCACATATCCAGTATAATTATATAACAAATGAAAATTATTAATCTTAAAAAGGAATTTGAAGAAAAAATTATTAAAGACACCCTGACTGTGTTAAAAAATGGCGGTCTGGTTATCTATCCCACCGAAACCTGCTACGGAATTGGGGCTGATGCCACTAATCCAAAAGCAGTAGAAAAAATCTTTCAATACAAAGGTCAATGGCGAGGAAAGCCAATTTTAATCGCTGTCGCTAGTAAACAAATGGCTCGGAAATATGTGGAAATTAACGAAATTGCGGAAAATCTTTACCAAAATTTTCTTCCCGGGCCGGTGGCGGTAGTTTCTAAAAGCGAAAGTAAGGTTGTCCCAAGAATAGAATCTACCACTCATACTTTAGGAATCAGAATTCCTGATTATCCGCTAGTTTTGACAATAATTCGCGCTTTCGGTAAACCCATCACCTCAACCTCTGCTAACACCTCGGGTAAAAAAACACCCTATTCGCTTGAAGATATTTTAAAATACACCTCCAAAAAACGCCTAGGCTTAATTGACCTTTTCTTGGATGCGGGAAAACTCCCGCTAAGACCAACATCAACAGTCGTTGACACCACCCTTAATGAACCAACCGTTTTGCGCCAGGGAGAAATCGTTATCCCTGATATCCCCGGCCAAACTTTTGTTTCTAACTCTGAAGAGCAGACAAAATTAATAGCTCAAGAAATTCTCGAAAAATACAAAAATCTTCTAATTTCCAAACCTCTAATCTTCGCCCTTCAGGGAGAATTAGGTTCAGGAAAAACTCAATTTGCCAAAGGATTAGGGCAGGCTTTAAAAATCACATCCAACATTCCCTCGCCGACTTTTATTTTTTTCAGGGAATACCCTTATAAAATAGCGAGCAACCAGGGTATCTTTTATCACCTCGATACCTGGCGGATGGAAAAAGGAGAAGAAATTTTAGACTTAGGGTTCAAAAAAATGCTAGGACCTACCAATGTTATTGCCATTGAATGGCTCCAAAAAGTCAAACCAATTCTAGAAGAAATTTCCAAAAAAACAAAAGTTTGTCTTGTCTGGGTAACTATTGAAATTCTTTCAGAAACCAAAAGAAAAATAAACTACTGCACAGCAATATGAAAAAGAATTTTACTATTTTAGCCATCGATACTTCTTGTGATGAAACTTCGGCGGCGGTAACTGACGATGACCACGTTTTAAGTAATATCGTCTCTTCCCAAGTTGAGTTCCACCAGAAATATGGTGGGGTGGTTCCTAATATTGCCCGGCGAATGCATCAGGAATTAATTAAGCCGGTAATCAATGCGGCTCTAAAAAAAGCGGGTAAAACAATTGACAAAATTGATGCTTTGGCAATCACCGTCGGTCCGGGGCTAGCGCCGACGCTGGAAGTTGGCATTGCCAAAACAAAAGAACTGGCAAAACAATGGCGCTTACCGGTAATTGCTGTTAATCATATGGAAGCTCATCTTCTCTCTGCTTTTGCCAAAAATTCAAAAGGAAATGGGTCATTTACTAAAACCAAACCCAAATTTCCCATATTAGGACTTTTAGTTTCTGGTGGTCACACTCAATTGGTTTTGATGAAAAATTTTGGCAAATATCAACTTTTGGGAGAAACGGTAGATGATGCTGCCGGCGAGGCTTTTGATAAAGTGGCTAAAATGCTTAACTTGGGTTATCCTGGTGGACCGATTATTTCCGAACTGGCTAAAAATGGCAAACCAAAATATGAATTACCAATACCAATGGTTGACTCAAAAGATTTGAATTTCAGTTTTTCCGGATTAAAAACCGCTTGCCTTTATAAACTTCAAAAAATTCCCCAAAAACAAAAAAATCGTCAGTTTATTTGTGATTTTTCTTCCTCTTTTGAAAAGACTGTTGCTCAAGCCTTAATAATTAAATTAAAAAAGACAATTGAAATTTATCAACCAAAACAAATTGTCTTGGGTGGAGGAGTCATTTCAAACATCACCATTAGAAGAGAAGCACGAAAAGTTGCTAGTAAATTTGGTCTGCGCGTTTTTGTCTCTTATACCCCAAGACTTTTCACTGACAATGCCGCTATGGTCGGAGTTTGTGCCTGGTATCAGGCTCAACGAGGTGATTTTGTCAAAAATATCACTACTTTAGACCGCCAGCCAAATTTAAATTTTTGAAGTATTTATTTACCAAAAAAGTGAAAGGTCGTCAATAAAAGTTTTTAGGATGCTTATCGGATTGAAAAAAGTTGAACGACCTGAAAGTCTTGGGTAATGATGAACTGGCACCTCGACAATCTTAAAACCAGCATCTTGAATTTTTTTAATTAACTCGACACAAATTGCGCCACTGTTTTTCTTAAGTTTAATTTTTTTAAAAACTTTTTTCCTGATTAAGCGAAAATCGCAATCAACATCCTTAATTTTTAAACCAAAGATTAACTTTATGAATTTTGAATAAAGTTCGCCACAAACTATCCGAAAAACACTATCCGCCCGATTTATCTTGTAGCCATTAACCATATCCACGCCATTTTTCATTTTAACCACTAAGTTTTTTAGTTCATTGAAATCATACTGACCATCGCCATCGGTATAAAAAACAAAATTTTTTTTGGCAGTCCGAAAACCGCTTTTTAAAGCTGCTCCATAGCCCTTATTTACCTTATGAGTAACTACCCTTAAATAAGGCATTTTTTCCTCTAATCTCTTCAAAACTGCCTCCGTGCCGTCTTTACTTCCATCATTGACTATGATAATTTCAAAATTGTTGGCAATCTTTGGTAGAAGAATACAAGCTTTTTTAATTAAAACAGGAATGGTTTTTTCATCATTAAATGCCGGAAAAAAAACAGAAAGACTGGAAAGCTTCATATGTTTAAGCGAATAGTTGGACTCTTTTTATTTTGGAAAATTATCCTCATTATCTTCGCCTTAATTGCTCCACTTTTTTTAACTATTCCTGCCCAAAGCCAGCAATATCTTGGCAACATTATTTTTCCCAACGCTCATTATCTTAATTGGATATGGGCCAATTTCGATGGTGTCCGTTACCTTTATACCGTTGAAAATGGTTATCGGGAATTCAATTTTGCCTTTTTCCCCTTTTTACCCTTTACTATCTATCTTATCCACAGGATTTTCAATATCTCCCCATTAATTGCCGGAATTGCCATTTCTAATTTAGCTTTTTTTGCCTCTCTGTTTGTTGTTTATAAAATTATCCTTTTAGATTATAACAAAAAAATTGCTTGGCAGACATTGCTTTTTCTGGCTATTTTTCCAGTTTCCTTTTATTATAACTCTGTTTATACTGAATCACTTTATCTTCTGCTTGCTACTTTAAGTTTCTATTATGCTCGAAAATCTAATTGGCTCCCCGCCGGAATTTTAGGTTATTTGGCTGGACTAACTAGATTTGTCGGAATTGCTCTTTTCCCGGCATTACTTATTGAATGGGCTCAGCAGAATAATTTTAATCTCCAAAAACTCAAGAAAAAATTTTTCAAATCTAAAGTTTTTTTCACTTTTTTAATTCCTTTGGCAATAGTAACCTATTCTACTTATTTGAAAATAAGGTTTGGGGATTTTCTCCTTTTTCAAAAATCAATGGCTAATTGGGAACAAAATAAATTTGTTTTTCCTCTCCAGGTTCTCTGGCGATACTTTAGGGTGCTTGTTGTTTTCCCTAACCGCTCTAATTTTATTTATTGGGTAATGATTTTGGAATTAATCGCCATCTTTTTGTATTTTGCTCTTTCCATTTATGTCTGGAAAAAAATTAGAATTTCCTATGGAGCTTTTATGTTAATCTCGCTGATTATTCCCGCCTGCACCGGCACTTTCCAAAGTATGCCTAGATATATTTTGCATTTATTTCCAGCTTTTTTAGCCATTGCCCTTTTGACCGAAAAAAATAAATTACTTTTTTGGGGTACGGCAATTATTTTCTTAATTTTGGGGTTTATTTTTACTTCCCTTTTTACCCGCGGCTATTTTATCGGCTAAAAATCATTGTGGGGTAAACATTTCTTCAACCGTATTTTGGATAGCAACACTTCTTGTATTTTTTCCCAGAACCACAGGGGCAGGGATCGTTGCGGCCGAGTTTCTTGCCCCTTCGAAGTCCCGAAACTTCGGGACGAAGAGGGGTTTGCCCCACTTCGCGAGGTCTTACTGCTGGTTGCCCCGCGACCTGAACCCGGAAAACTCGTCGAACTACTTCGGCATCAATTGTATTTATGAGTCTTTCAAATGATCCAAAGGCTTCTTTTTTATACTCCACCAAGGGATCTTGTTGTCCATAACCGCGCAAGCCCACTCCTTCTCTTAGGTCGTCCATCGCATCCAAATGGTCTATCCAAAGCCGATCAATTGTCTGTAACCAAACAAATTTTTCAATCTCCCTCATTACTTCTGACCCAACCTGCTTTTCCCGCGTCTCATAGGCATCATTTGATAATTTATTTAAAAACTTACTTAACTCATCTGGATTTGTAATATTTGAGACTTGCTCTTTTAATCGCCCTTGTGAACCACTGTCTAAAGGCAAAACCTCGCAAAAACCATTGATAATTTGCTCATATTCAATCTTCTGAAAACCCTGGGGAGCATACATTGTAATTAAATTAGCCGTCTCTTGTTTCATATTGTCCTGAATTTCTTTCTTTAACTCGCCATCTTTTCCTTCTTCCTCCAAAATCTGTTTCCTTTTCCCATAAATAATTTCTCTTTGTTTATTCATCACATCATCATACTCAACCACTCTTTTTCGCATATCAAAATTAAACCCTTCAACTTTAACTTGAGCCTGCTCGATTGCCTTGGAAACCATTGAATGCTCAATTGGTTGGTCTTCGGGAATCTTTAAAACATCCATCATATGAGAAACTTGTTCACCGCCAAAAAGCCTCATAATATCATCCTCTAAAGAAACAAAAAATCTTGAAGACCCAGGATCACCTTGCCGACCAGAACGCCCCCGAAGTTGATTGTCGATTCGGCGTGACTCGTGTCGCTCCGTCCCCACAACATGAAGTCCACCTCGTTTTACCACTTCTTTGTGCTCTTTCTCCCACTCTTTTAACTCTCTTCCTTCTTTTGACCCACCCAAAACAATATCGACTCCCCGTCCGGCCATGTTGGTCGCCACTGTCACTGCTTTTTCCCTGCCGGCTTCGGCAATAATCCTGGCTTCCCTCTCATGCTGTTTGGCATTTAAAACATTATGGGGAACTCCTTTTTTCTCTAAAAATTTGGCAATAATTTCATTTTTTTCAATCGAAGTTGTTCCCAGCAAAACTGGCTGTCCTTTTTTAAAACATTCCTCAATTTCCCTAACAACGGCTGCATATTTTGCCCGGGTGGTTTTATAAACCACATCCGGATTATCAAGACGAATCATGGGTAAATTGGTAGGAACCATCATCACCTCCAACCCATAAATTTTGTTAAACTCCTCTGATTCGGTGGCCGCCGTCCCGGTCATTCCCGCTAATTTTTGGTACATCCTGAAGTAATTTTGAAAAGAGATTGTGGCTAAAGTAATTGATTCTTGCTGAATTGTTACCTCTTCTTTAGCCTCAACTGCCTGATGAAGTCCATCTGACCAGCGCCGACCAAACATCAACCGACCGGTAAATTCATCAACAATAATCACCTGATTGTCCTTAACAATATAATCTCTGTCTCTTAAAAAAAGCGTTCGGGCCTTAAGGGCATTTTCAATATGATGAAGAGTATCAAAGTCTTTTTCATACAAATTTTCAACCCCCAGCCATTTTTCGACTTTCCTAATTCCATGGTCGGTTAAATTGGCAGTTTTTAATTTTTCATCAATTAGATAATCAGTATCCGAAGAAAGGGCTTTAATTAAATTGGCAAAATCGTAATATTTTTTTGTCGGTTCGGTGTCAGGAGCGGAAATAATCAAAGGGGTCCGGGCTTCATCAATCAAAATAGAGTCAACCTCATCAACAATGGCAAAATGATGGCCTCGTTGAACCATATTTTCCAATCTGCCAACCATGTTGTCCCTAAGATAATCAAAGCCAAATTCATTGTTGGTCCCATAAGTCATATCGGCTAAATAAGCCTCCTTCCGTTCAACGGGGCGAAGATGACGGAGTCTTTCATCATCTTGGCTTTTTTCGGTATATTCCAAATCAAGTAAAAATGCCTGTTCATGAATAATGCAGCCTAAAGACAAGCCGGCAAAGCTAAGCGCTTTTCCATACCAACCCGTATCTCGGCGAGCCAGATAATCATTAACAGTGACAATATGGACTCCATTACCAGCCAAACCATTCAAATAGGCAGTGATTACGGCTGATAAAGTTTTTCCCTCTCCGGTTTTTTGTTCAGCAATTTTTCCTTGATGTAAAGCAATTGCCGCCATCAACTGAACATCAAAGGCCCGTTCGCCAACTACTCGCCAAATTGCCTCACGGGCTAAAGCGAAAGCTTCAGGCAGCAAATCATCTATGGTTTCTCCAGTAGTTAATCTTTCTTTAAAAGAAGCTGTTTTGGCGGGAAACTCATCGTCTTTTAATTTTTTTATCTCCGGCTCCAGTGAGTTTATTTTTTCTACCATCGGAGCCATTTTCTTTATTTCTTTTTCGTTAAAATCCAAAAGCTTACCAAAGAATTTAAACATATTTCAATTTTAACACAAAAAAGAGGTTGGTCGGGGTTTCTATTTTTTCAATTGCAGGAAAAATTTTCTTTATTTTCTTTTCAAATTGTTTCTCACTTTTACCTTTTAACCAATTAAAAATCACCAGCCCTTTTTTCGAAAGCAGTTTTTTAATTTTCTTCAAAAACTTTTCTTCTTCAATTTGGTAAGGAGGTTCATAACCCGTATACATATCGACAATAATTAAGTCAAAATCTTCACTTCGATGATACGTATCATCGAAGTGCGAATAAATCCATTCAAAAGCATTAATGGTGATAATTTCTAAACTTTTAATTTTATCCAAACCAAAAAATCTCTTACCAATCTTAACAATTACCGGATCAACCTCAATTCCCACAATTTTTGCTCCTGGCCAATGTGATTTGATTAATTGAACCACCGTTCCCCCACCCAAACCCAAAACTAAACAACTTGTTACATGTAACTTGTTATGTGTTACCTGTTTTAATGGTTTCTCCCAAATCTCTTTAATTATCCCTCCTGATTGAATTAAATTTTGAACATGAAGAGTATATTGACCAAATTGTTCTTTAACCACAATTTCGCCGTTGATTTTTGTTTTCGTCTTAAAAACCGTCCGCGGAAAAATCGAAAAAGACATAAGTTTAGCGGTATCCCTTCGCTTGAAGTTTAAACATCCTGGCATATTTTCCATTGAGGTTAAGTAATTCTTGATGGCTACCTCTTTCGGTTACCTGGCCATCTTCAACCACAAAAATTTTATTGGCATTTCTGACAGTTGAAAAGCGATGAGAAACTAAAATCAAGGTTTTGTCTTTATAAGTTTTTTGCAGGTTATTAAAAATCTCATACTCGGCTTCGGCGTCTATGGCGCTAGTGGGTTCATCTAAAACTAAAAGGGGCGCTTCCTCATAGAAAGCTCGGGCAATAGCCAACTTTTGCCATTGTCCAATTGATAATTCTTCTCCCTTCTCAAATTCACGACCCAACACTTGATCAAAACCCTTGGGTAATTTCTCAATAAACTCATAGGCACCAGATTTTATGGCTGCTTCTTTGATTAATCCCTCATCTTTTTTGGTTGGGTCACCTAAGGTAATATTTTCTCGAGCTGTAAAATGGTATTGAACAAAATCTTGGAAAAGTGTCCCCATAAATTTGTACCAATTTGAAAGTTTTAACCTTTTAATGTTCTTTCCATTGATAAGAATCTCTCCTTTAGTAACATCATAGAAACGACAGATAAGTTTGATTATTGTTGACTTTCCTGCCCCATTGGATCCAATAAGAGCAATCTTCTCACCAGGATTAATAACAAAGGAGATGTCTTTAAGTACCATTGGGCCTTTAGGATAACAAAAGTAGACATTCTTAAATTCGATCTTGGGAGGTGAAAATTTTTTAAACACCACCGGATTTTTAACCTCCTTGATGATTTTAGGAAGTCCAAGGACTTCAAAATAATGATCCACATAAAGATTATGCTCATACATTTCACCAAAATTGATAACAAAACCCACAGCATTTCCGTTTAGCTGGTCAATCATATTTACCAAAAGTGTAAAGCTACCAATTGTTAAAATTCCTGAGAGAACTGCTGGTAATTGAGAAAAGGCAATAACAAACAGAACAACAACCTCTAAGATTTCAGGAAATGTAAGAATGCGAAGATAATTATCAAGTGGCTTCTTGTTAAGATTAAAAATGTAATCTTGGATGTTTTTGAATCTGGCAAGCAGAGTGTCTTGAGATTGAAAAATTCTCATTTCTCGAATGGCAGTATCGGTTGAAAGAAGCCACATAAAATACCAAAGCTTTCTTACCTGAGGAGCGCCAGAACCGTAGATTGACCACTGAACTGTGCCATACCTGGCCCGAAGAAAAAGGCGTGGCAGTGTGGTCAAAGTAATCACTACGGGAATCCACCAACCAAAGGGCATAAGAACGATAAAAGCAGAAAGATAGGCAATAAAACTACCAAGGGAATAGGAAAAATGCCTCAAAAAATCTGGGGGGCGCCAGGTAAGAGTATCTTTCGCCTTGGCAATTAAGTTTTGTGTTCCTGGGTCTTCGAAATAGGCGATATCTAAATGAGCAAGTTTTTGGTAAAACCGGCGGTTAAGTTCGTTCTGGAGTTTATAGCGAAAAAGGTAATCAAAATAGACACCGTTTAATCCCCATTGAACAAGGTCCGTTCCCATGACCACCAAATACCGAGCAGCCAAAACAATTACTATAATAAAAGGAATTGAGTTGGTTATCGAAGGAGTTTGGTGAACTAATAAATTATCGATTAAATACTTAAGGGTAAGGCTGGTTGCCAACGGTGCTAGAGCCCCAACCCCGGCCGTTAGGTAATAACCAATAGTCACCCGGTTATCCATCTGCCAAGCAAGGAAAAGCATCTTCCTAAGATTAGAAGCCAAATGTTTCAAAACAGCTGGAACACTTTTCACTTTCATGGCTTCATTCTACCTCAACTTAAAGATGATTGGCAAAGGAGAATCTTATTTTGGAGAAATTTTCTTAAACCCAGTATATTTTTGAAGGACTTTTGGCACCAAAACCGACCCATCTTTTTGCTGATAATTTTCAATTAACGGAATCAAAATTCTTGGAACAGCAATCCCGGTATTGTTAAGTGAGTGAACAAACTTTGTCGTTCCGTCTTTGACTCGATAGCGAATATTAAGCCTTCGGGTCTGAAAATCAAAAAGATAAGCATCAGAATGAGTCTCGCGATATTTTTTCTGTGAAGGTACCCAGGCCTCGATATCATATCGAGCCACCTGACCTGCTGCCAATTCTCCAGAGCAAACAAGAACCACTCGGTAGGGAATTTCAAGAGCCTGCATCAACTCTTCTGAAATTTTCACTAATTTCTCCCACCAAGAAAGAGACTCTTTTTCATCATTTTTACAGATAATTACTTGTTCTGTCTGCCAAAATTCATGAACTCTGAATATTCCCTTTACATCTTTCCCGTAACTCCCCACTTCTTTTCGGAAAGCAACCGAAATCCCGGCATATTTTTTAGGTAACTCCTCTTCTTCTAAAACTTCTCCTGCATGGTAAGCCATTAATGGAACTTCTGTTGTTCCAGAGAGAAATAGATCTTTGTCTACCGGATAAGAATCATCCTTTCCAAAAGGAAACATTCCTGTTCCTTCTAGCGCTGACTTTTTAACCATACAGGTGGGACGAAAGAGGGTGAACCCCTTTTTGACAAGCACATCAATCGACCAGCGTAAAAGTGATTGTTCAAGAATCACTGCTTCATTTTTAATCACATATTGACGGAAGCCGCCGATTTTCGCACCGCGCTCTAGATCAACAAGGTCTAAATCCTCCATCAATGAAATATAGTCCTTTGGTTTAAAACTAAACTTGGGTAATTTACCCCATTTCCTCATTTCCTTATTGTCATCTTCGGTTTTCCCTGGGGGAACATTTTCAGCCGGAGGAATAGGAATCTGAAGCATTAAATTATTAAACTCTTCTTCAACCGCTCGCAAATCAGGTTCTAATTTACGAAGCATTTCTTTAATTTTTTTACCCTTGGCCAGCGTAGCTTTAGCGAAGTTGGCTTGTTCTCCATGAGCCAGCCTGTTTCTTTCCTGGCGATATTTTTCAATTTCCCCAATTAATTGTCTTCGGGTTTCGTCAACTTTCAAAACCCGATCGACAATCTTCGGATCATAACCCTTCTTTTGGGTTCCCTCTTTTACTTTTTCTGGATTTTTTCTGATTAAATCAATGTTTAACATTTTATAATTTGAGCGCCAGCGAAAATTTCAAGCTCTGCTTATAATCCTAACTCATTACTAATATTTTGCATTGCTTTTAAACAAATTTTAACAAATTCTGGCAGGGGAATCCCAAGTTTTTCTTCACATAAAGCGATATCTTCTCTTCTTGTTCCTTTAGCAAAAGATTTTTCTTTAAAACGATTTAAAACATTTTCCACGGTTAAATCGGCTAACTTCCGGCTTGGCAAAACTAAGGTGGCGGCAACAATCAATCCTGTTAAACTGTCTCCGCAAAATATTGCCCAATCCATTTTTGATTCTGGTTTAACTCCAGTGTCAGAATTATGAGCGGCCATCGCCTGGGTAACATCTTTGGGAATCTCAAAGCCTCTTTTTCTCAAAATCTCCGTCACTTCGAGTCCTTGTCGTTCAGGGGGAACATTGGGAGTGTAGTCTCCATCATGTAAAAGTCCAACCATTCCCCATTTGTCCTCGTCAATTTTCAATTTGCGCGCCAG
>ERZ1292629.3124-Hain-H43-01um-R1-3124-length-13084-cov-6_pt1 | contig 13084 bp, 13 predicted proteins | sample MGYA00564399_ERZ1292629 | MGnify/ENA primary metagenome ERZ1292629 (study PRJEB36523, sample SAMEA6512636) | groundwater metagenome | collected 2019-01-08 | study: AquaDiva: Metagenomics assemblies of 32 groundwater samples | reverse complement strand
GTTATAACCGGCGTTTTTTCGCGGGCCAAGCGCAAATAAGCAGGTCTGTCTGTTTTGGCTAAGGCCATTGTAGCTTTTTTTGCTTCTATCGCATCGCAGGGAGAAATGACATCCATGTTCGGCAACGCTCGCATTAAGGCAATATCCTCAAGCGCTTGGTGCGTGCCTCCGTCGGCCCCGACCGAAATACCGGCATGCGAGCCCACTATTTTTACCGGCCTGTCGTTGTAGGATATGGTCGTCCTTATTTGTTCCCAATTTCTACCTGGGGAAAACATGGCGTAAGAAGAACAGAAAGGAATCTTCCCCATAGCCGCCATGCCGGAAGAAACGGTCACTAGATTTTGTTCGGCTACTCCCACTTCTATGAATCTTTCCTTGAACTTTTCGGCAAACAGATTCATCTGCGTTGATTCCGTCAAATCCGCGCAAAGAGCCACGACATTTTTGTCCGCTTCTCCCGCTAAAAGCAGACCTTGTCCGAAGCCTTTTCGTATCGGCACTTGTTCGACGTCGCTGTTAAAAATTTTTGGATTTAATTTTAAAATCGGATTTAACATTTTTTTTTACTTACTAACAGCTATGAGCTTGGCGCCTATTTCTTTCAATTCTTTGAGCGCCATTTCGCCTTCTTCTTTGTTTGGCGCTTTGCCGTGCCATTTATAATCCCCTTCAAATTCTTTCACGCCTTTACCGGGAATGGTATGCGCGATAATTACCGTAGGTTTGTCGAGTATTTTTTGCGCTTTTTCCACCGCTTCGTTTACAGCTTTCAAATCATGGCCCCCTACTTCTATCACCTGCCAGTTAAAAGCCCGCCATTTTTCCGCCAACGGTTCCAGCGGCATAATGTGTTCGGTATAGCCGTCTATCTGAATGTTATTTCTGTCCACTATGGCGATTAAATTTCTCAGTTTATTTTTTCCGGCCAGCATTATTGCTTCCCAAGTATTTCCTTCGTCGTGTTCCCCATCAGACATAAAACAATAAATAAATCTATCCCCGTCTTTTTTATCCATTCTGTCCGCCAAGGCCATGCCTACCGCTTGCGAGAGTCCGGCGCCAAGCGGTCCCGAAGAATTCTCCACAAACGGTAGATATTCCCGGTGCGGATGCCCTTGCAGACGCGTTCCCAATTTTCGCAAAGTTTTCAGTTCTTCCACCGGAAAATATCCGGCATGCGCCATGGTCGCGTAAAGCACCGGACAGATATGCCCGTTGGAAAGCACCAGCCTGTCCCGTTCTTCCCAAAATGGGTCTTTCGGATTATGCTTCAAAATATGAAAATAAAAAAGCGTAAAAATATCGGCCATGCCGAGCGGTCCGGCTGTGTGTCCGCTCTTCGCTTCCATCAGCATTTCAACAATACTCTGACGAATATCATTGGCTTTTTTTTCTAACTCTTTTATTTTTTCTTTAGTCAAAAGCATTACTCTAATTATAACACAAAAACTCTTTTGGAAGAGAGTTTTTGCTTGTTGATCATATTAATTTTATACCTTATTGAACAACCTGTTGCAAAGAAGTACTTGTACTTGGCGCCACAGTAGGAGCCAATGTTTTCATTTTATCAAGAGTGTCCTGGTCAATCAAACCCGTTGACCTAAGTCCTTGTTTTGTCTGGAATTTTCTTACCGCTTCTTTAGTTATCGTTCCATAATTGCCTGTCGCGGTTGGATAAGTAAACGACCCTTCCTCCTTCAAAAATCTTTGTATTGCTTTTGTTTCCGTTGGTGATATAGCCGGACAAGTTATAGCATCTCCGGAACATGTACAACCCGATGGGCAGACTCTTCCTGGTAATGGTGGTGTTGTTGGTGTACCTGGTATTTCTTTTGATTCTAGGGCACTCAATCTTTTTTCAAGATTTTTCACTTTCTCATTTAGACCTAAAACCAAATTATAAACACAAGCAAGCTTGTTTGTCAGCGTTTCAACTTCCGTATTTCCAGGCGCAACTACCATACAACCTCCGATAGTATTCGTATTATCGGTCCCTGTCGTGCTTTGGGCTAATAAAATCATCGGCAAACCGATTGCTAAAATTCCGACCAAAATTAACAAACGTAATTTCATAATGTTTTACTCAATATCATTACTCTAATAAAATGACCTTTAAAATACACACTAAATACTATACCTTTATCACCAGTTTTACAAGCTAGACATTTTTAACAGCATCAGTCAATTCTTGAGGTTGTGAGGCCTTGCCTAACAATTTTATATTTTATAAGATATAGCTATGTCTATAAGAAGAACGGTGTTTGTGCCTGATGAGTATTATCATATTTATAATAGAGGAAATAGTAAGCAAAGAATTTTTCTTTCTAAAAAAGATTACGAGCGCTTTATCGCCCTACTGTATGGCACAAATACGAATAAAAGTTTTAACTTTTTTAATTTCAAAAAAGGGGGTGGAATATTTTCAAAAGAGATAAGGGATCCATTGGTGTCTATCGGTGCATATTGTCTTATGCCGAATCATTTTCATATTTTAATTACTCCTCTTTCAGAAGAAGGATTGAGCAAATTCATGCAAAAATTATCTACGGCTTATTCTATGTATTTTAATGAAATGTATAAAAGAACTGGCGGCCTTTTTGAGGGTAAATTTAAATCAATTCATGTGGAAAATGACAGACAATTGAAATATCTTTTTTCGTATATTCATTTAAATCCGGTAAAACTTATAGATAGTAAATGGGAAGAAAATGGCATAAAAAACTTGAAAAAGGTTTTCGAATATTTGGATACTTATTTATATTCAAGTTTCTTGGATTACAATGGTCAAAACCGGAGAGAAAAAGCAATTTTAAAACTTACAGATTTTCCAAATTATTTTCCCTCCAAAAATTCCTTTAAAGCGGAAATTATCGATTGGCTTAAATATAAGGAATAAAGTTGTTAGAAGTTGTTAGGCAAGACCTCGCAACTTAACTTTCAAATATTTTTTACGGCCTCAACCAACTCTTCAAAACTGGAAATTATTTTCAACGGATTGCCTTTTTGGAGTCTTTCCCTTTCAATATGGATATTGCCTTCATAAAATTTTTTGTGCTCTTCTCTGGTAAGATAAACGAATTTTTTTCCGCTCAGCTCGAAATTCAGTTCATAGTTGTCGTCTATGACTCCGTCGAAATCGAACATGATCATTTTAATCATACGCTTCAGCCTAAATTTTTAAACTCTTCTATTGTTCTTACGATGTCCTGCGTGTTAAAAATAGCCGAACCGACCACCAAACGAGTCGCTCCGGCACCTAAAAGCGCGAGTGCTGTTTCAAAATTGACTCCTCCATCGACAGATATTATAAGATCCGAAAACTTTTCCCTTAATATTTCTATATTTTCTAGAACTTTTTTATCAAATTCTTGGCTTTGAAAACCTACTTTATCTATGCCCATGCACTGTACGAAATCAACATCATTAACCAAGGGGAAAATCCATTCCAAGGGTGTTTTTACATTAATAGCTACGCCTATCTCCATCGCCTCCCGGACATACATATCTATGCCTTCCAAAAAATTTTTGAATTCTTTCAGGTCCCCCACTGCTTCAATGTGAAAAATAATTCTTCTCCCTCCCAGCTTCGTATAAACATCAAAATTCTCCACCGCGTCGGAAACCATCAAGTCGAGCTCAAAATCAATATCTTCCCAAAAAGGCATACCTTCCTCCTCGTTCATAATTCGGTGAAAATTGTAATCATCGGCTCCTCCGGTGGAAAAAGGCCAGCTTTTATTTGGCACAAAAATCCCGTCGCAAATGTCTATTTGCACTACTGGAACTACTCCCCGCACCAGCGCGATTTTATTTTTTAAATCCTCGTAATTTTTCGGCAGTATCGCTGGAATTATTTCCATTTAATTAGCCCAACTTTTTGATTCTTCTAATGTGCCTTTCTTCTCCGGAAAATTCCGTTGTCAGAAAAAGTTCAACAGCGAATTTGGCTTCATCTTCCGTTATAAATCTCACGCCCAGAGAAAGAATATTCGCGTCATTGTGTTTTCTTTCCAGTAAAATGATTTCGAAAGGATCCACGCTTTTCCTGCCAGTTATGTCAGTCGCGCTCTTGGGTATGACCTGCCCGTAAAAAAGCGCCGCCCGAACATTTTTGATTCTGTTGGCGCAAATTGCTTCCCCCTGTCCCGAACCGCCCAAAAGTATTCCCCTACTGTCCGGATTGGAAGAGACTGCTTCCGCTACCGGCCGCACAAAATCGGGGTAATCGTCATTCTGGTCATATTTGAAAGAACCCTTGTCTTCTGTTTCGTATCCGAGCTCGTTCAAATATACTTTCAATCTTTCTTTTAATTCATAACCCGTATGATCCGCACCAATAAAAATTTTCATAAGATTATTTATTTCCGGCCTTTATAACATGATCCACTAACGTATAAGTGTATCCCATTTCGTTGTCGTACCATCCCAACACCTTCACAAGATTTCCCCCGACAACGCGGGTCATTTGAAGATCCGCGACACAACCATATTCGCTTCCCAAAATATCGCTTGAAACAAGCTCTTCCTCCGTCACGGAAAAAATACCTTTCCATCTTTTGTCTTTTGACCCTTTTTTCAGAATTTCATTAACCTCTTCCGCCGTCGTACTTTTTTTCGAAATAAAAGTGACGTCAACGATTGAGCCGGCAACTATCGGCACTCTCATAGCTATGCCGTCAAAAAGTCCCTTTAATTTCGTGAAAGCTTTGGTTACGGCAATGGCCGCTCCAGTGGAAGAAGGAACGATATTCTGCGCGGCGGCCCGGCCTGCGCGAAAATCTTTTTTATTGGGAGAATCAACAATAGACTGGCTGGCCGTGTAGCCGTGCACAGTATTTAAAACCGCTTTTTCTATGCCAAGCGCCTCATCCAAAATGGCGATCAACGGACTGCCCGCATTCGTCGTGCATGAGGCGTTGGAGGTTATGACACAGGTATCAAATTTTTCTTCGTTAACACCCATCAGGACCGTCGCCCCTTCTATGCCCGCTTGCGGTTCATCTTTCATGGGAGCGGTCACCACCACCTTCCGCGCCCCCGCCTCCAAATGCATTTTTGATTTTTCATAACTGGCGAAAAGTCCGGTTGATTCCACCGCAATATCCACCGCCAAATCTTTCCAGGGGAGTTTGCTCGGGTCCTTTTCAGTCGAAATTCTCACTTTTTTTCCGTCGATTACCAGATGATTTTCTTCTGTTTTTATATCGTGTTCCCATTTTCCATAGATAGTATCGTGTTTGAGCAGATAAGCCATATTGGCGATATCGCCCAGTTCATTTACCGCCACTATTTCAATTTCCGGTCGTTCCCAGGCTATTTTCAAAAACGCCCTACCTATCCTGCCGAAACCATTTATCGCTACTTTAATCTTTTTCATGGTTTTATTATACCAAAAACAAATAAAACAACAATCAAAAATATGCTATTATAGTGAAAATGGAAGAGGCAAAAGCAAAATTTATACATCTTCATACTCACTCCCACTATTCCCTGCTGGACGGGCTTTCCAAACTTAAGGATCTGGTGGATCTGGCCAAAAAAGACAAAATGCCCGCTCTGGCTATTACCGATCACGGCAATATGTACGGAGCCATTGAATTTTATAAACTGGCTAAAAAAGAGGGCATCAAACCCATTATCGGAGTGGAAGCGTATATGACCGCCGGTTCCCGCAAAGACCGGACAGTCGAATCGGATGGAGGCAAGCGTTATTACCACCTCACTCTTTTGGCGAAAAATTTGCAGGGATATAAAAACATGATAAGGTTGGTTACTATTTCAAATCTGGAAGGATATTATTACCGGCCAAGAATGGATAAAGAGATACTACAAAAATACAGCGAAGGCATTATAGTCCTCTCGGGATGCCTCGGCGGAGAACTGTCCCAAAGCATAGTTCGAAACGATTTGGCAAAAGCGGAAAAAATTATCCGAGAGTATCAGGAAATTTTCGGCCGGGAAAATTATTTCATAGAGATTCATTGCCATCCATCGGTGGAAAACGACAAACAGGTACGTGAGACATTAATTAAACTCGCCAAAAAACACGATATACCGGTCGTCGCGACGCAGGACTCCCATTATCCGTGCAGCGAGGACCATGACGCGCATCATACATTACTTCAAATAAATACCCAGGGTGACAGCAAGGAAGCGTCCAAATTCGAGTTTTCAAATGATGATTTTTCTTTGATCAGCACCGAGAAAGCGCTGGAAATTTTTAAAGATATACCCGAAGCCGTGGCAAATACCCGGAAAATCGCCGATATGTGCAATCTTGAACTGAAACTGGGCAATTGGGTCTTTCCTTTATTTAAGATTGAGGAGGAAAAAACTTACGACGAAAAATTACGCGAACTTACCTATGCCGGTTTTAAAAATCTCGGTATAAAGGAAACGCCAGAAATAAAGGAAAGAGTGGAATATGAACTTAAAATCATTTTCGAGAAGGGGTACTCTCCGTATTTCCTGGTGGTTGACGATCTATTGGATCATGCCAAAAATAACGGAATTTTGACGACAATCAGAGGCTCGGTGGCCGGCTCTATGGTTACCTATCTTTTGGGTATTACCAACGTAAATCCGATAGAGTATAAACTCCCTTTTGAAAGATTTTTAAATCCGTTTCGCCCGTCTCCTCCGGATATCGATATGGATTTCGCCGACAACAGGCGAGATGAGATGATAGAGTACGTCAAACACAAATACGGGGAAGATAAGGTGGCGCAGATCGGAACTTTTGGCACAATGATGGCGCGGGGCGCGGTCCGCGATGTAGCTCGCGCTTTGGGATACCCCTATAATGTCGGCGACAGGATTTCAAAAATGATTCCCCTGGGCTCGCAAGGCCTTCCGATGACCATAGATCATGCCATGGAAATGGTGCCGGAATTAAGGGAAGCATACAAGGAAGAAAAAGATACCAAGGAAATAATCGATCTGGCAAAAAAACTGGAAGGGTGCGTCAGGCATATCTCGGTGCATGCCGCCGGAGTCGTTATCGCTCCGAAGCCTCTTTATGAATATGTGCCCACCCAGTTCGATCCCAAGGGAGGAAAAATAATTACTCAATACGATATGTACAGCGTGGAAGAAGCCGGACTTTTGAAATTTGATTTTCTAGGCATCAGAAACTTGTCCATTCTGGCCGATAGCATAAGTTTGGTAAAAAGATTCTATAACATAAATATAGATATAGAGCATATCCCACTGGACGATAAAAAAACTTTTGCGCTATTGGCTTCCGGTCAGACTGAAGGGCTTTTCCAGTTGAACGGCGCCGGCATGACCAGATTTCTGAAAGAACTTAAACCAACCTCGATTCATGATATTAACGCGATGGTTGCCCTTTACCGTCCGGGGCCCATGGAATCGATTCCAGAATACATCAAGCGCAAACACGATAGGAAACTGGTGAAATATCTGGATCCGCGGATGAAAAAATTTTTGGGCGAATCGTACGGACTTATCGTTTATCAGGATGACCTTCTCTTCTGCGCCATAGAACTGGCCGGTTACAACTGGGAGGAAGCGGACAAGTTCCGCAGGGCCGTCGGCAAGAAAATCCCGAAGGAGATGGCGGCGCAGAGGGAAAAATTCACGCAGGGAATAATTTCGAACGGACAAACTCCGGACTTTGCCGAAAAACTTTGGAAAATTTTCGAGCCGTTTCAGGCTTACGGCTTCAATAAAGCGCACGCCGCTTCGTACGGAAAGGTCGCCTATCAAACGGCCTATATGAAAGCGAACTATCCGGTCGAATATATGACCGCCATACTTACCGCCGAATCGGGTGACGTGGAAAAAATATCCGAAATAATCAACGAATGTAAAAATATAAATATTCCCGTTCTTCCTCCGAATATCAACGAGAGTTATGGAGGCTTTACCGTAATCAGAGACCAGAAAAAAAATACCAGTGAAAAAATAAGATTCGGACTTTATACCATTAAGAATCTGGGCACCGATATCGCCGATGCCATAATAGCCGAGAGAAAGCTGAACGGCAAATTCAAATCTCTTACCGATTTTTTGGACAGAATCAAGCACAAAAACTTAAATAAAAAATCAATGGAAGCTTTGATCAAATCGGGCAGCATGGACGAGTGGGGCGATCGTGGAGTTTTTCTTTTCAATCTCGAAAATATGCTTTTATATAATAAGGAATTCAATAAAAACGAAAACCAAACCTCCCTCTTTGGCGGATTGGCGCAATCCGATGCCTCGATTTTCAAGTTAAAGGACGCTCCTCCGGCCACTCAGGCGGAAAAATTGCTTTGGGAAAAAGAATTGTTGGGACTTTACATTTCCGGACATCCTCTCGACCGCCTGCGCGACAAGCTGGAAAATCGGGATATGAATATCAAAAAAATAAAAGAAAAAATGGGCAATGGAATGAAGGTGACTGTTGCCGGAATAATTGAAACAGCCAGGGTTATCATTACCAAGGGAGGAAACGACCGCATGGCCTTCTTAAAAATTTCGGATTTGACCGGTTCGATAGAAGCTGTCGTTTTCCCGAACATATTCAGGGAATCCGCCGAGATGCTTGTTCCGGAAAAATGCATCGCTCTTTCCGGCAAAGTTTCCCTGCGCAACGGCGAAAAGAGCATCATCATTGAAGCAGTAAAAGAGATATGAGACAGAAAATCAGTTGTACAAACTCATTGCTTTTTCTTTGCCTTCGGTAAAAATTACTTCCAGCGCTTCCGCCACTTTTTTGGAAAGTTTTTTGAGCTCTTCCATTTCGCTTTTCTTATATTCGCCGAGCAGGAAATTGAGCACCGCTTTCTCCCCTTTTGGTTTTTTTATTTTCCCCGACGGCGTAGCAGGCGAAGTGCCGATCCTGATACGCAAGAATTCTTTGGATTTTAAAGCCTTGATAATGGAACCCAAACCATTGTGCCCACCTGAAGACCGATTGAAAGAAATTTTCATTTTTCCTATAGGCAAATCGATATCGTCATAAATCACCACCAGGTCTTTCAAATCTTTCTTTGATTTTATCAAGGGTGCAACCACTTTGCCCGAATCGTTCATAAACTTGTCTGGCAACACGAATTTTATCTTATCTTTGGGATTCAGTTTTTTTTGAACCATCCCAACCATAATATAACCGGTATTATGCCTGGTGCTTCCGTATTCTTTCCCCGGATTTCCCAAACCTACGACTAATTTCATATACTTCAATAATATCATCTAACTTTATATTTTCTGTTTCATGTTTATTAAGAAACAAAAATATACATTGTGTCAAGATTTTTTTATGTTAAAATACGAGAATGGAAGAGAAAAAACCAGAGCCTGCTTCGCCAGTTCAAGCCGGGGAAAAATTCAACAAGCAGTCGTTCTGGGAGCTGGCGCGCTTTGCTTTGGTAGCGGTGGCTATAGTTATTCCTGTACGCCTATTTATTGCCCAGCCCTTCGTGGTTTCGGGTTCTTCCATGATTCCCACGTTTGAGAACGGGCAATATTTGATAGTGGATGAAATATCTTACAGATTAAATAATCCGCAAAGAGATGATGTTGTGGTTTTCAAGTATCCGAACGACCCGAAAAAATTTTTCATTAAAAGAATAATCGGACTTCCCAACGAAACAGTAGATATAAAAGGCAGCACGGTTACTATAACTAACAAAGGGTATCCGAACGGGCTTACTCTCGACCAATCTTACGTAAAAAATACTTCAAACAACAGCACACATTTTGAATTAAAAGACGGCGAATATTTTGTAATGGGTGACAACAGATCCGCCAGTTCCGATTCAAGATATTGGGGCGCGGTTCCCAGAAAACTTCTGATAGGAAAAGTATTCCTGCGCTTGCTGCCAATAAATGAAATAGGCATTTTGCCGGGCGATTATAAACAGGCCGAGTAAAAATACGAACATGAAAAAAACAAAACAACGTGTGGTATCGAAAAGTTCCAAAATCAAAAATCTGTCGTCCCCGAAAGGAATGAGAGATATTATAAACGAAGAATACTACGGCTTCCAGGGATTTTTTGAAAAAGCTCAAGAGGTAGCCGTTTATTACGGTTTCAAACCGATTGAAACTCCAATGTTGGAGCACGCGGAAGTTTTCACTTCAACCATTGGCGCAGGCACGGATATCGTGGATAAGGAAATGTATTCCCTGAAAACCAAAGGCGGAGACCACTTGGCTTTAAGGCCGGAACATACGGCTCCCTTGATGCGATCCTACATAGAACAAGGGATGCAAAATATGCCCCAGCCGGTAATGTTTTATCAATATGGCCCGGTCTTTCGGCATGACAACCCCCAAAAAGGACGCTACAGGCAATTTTGGCAATTTGATTTGGATTCTTTAGGAAGCGAAAAAAGCATAGTTGACGCGCTGGTCATCAAGGCCGGTCTGAGTATTTTGGAAGAAGCGGGAGCCCAAAATCTTTCCGTTGAAATTAATTCTATCGGCGATAAAGAGTGCCGGCACACATATGTAAAAGAACTTGCCAGTTATTACCGAAAGCACATTAATAATCTGGCTCATATCGACCGCGAACGCCTAAAAACGAACCCGCTCCGCGTTTTGGATTCCAAAGAAGAAAAAACGAAAGAAGTGAACGAGGGCGCTCCGGATGCGGTCAGTTTCCTCTGCGCCCCCTGCAAAAAACATTTCAAGGAAGTATTGGAATACCTGGAAGAAATGGGAATAGGATATAACATAAATAAAAACTTGGTGCGGGGACTTTCTTACTATACCCGTACTGTTTTTGAGATATATGCCGAAAATGAAGAAGAGGGCGGATTGCCAGTGCAAATAGCCGGGGGCGGGCGATACGATTATTTGGCGCGTCAGCTTGGCAGTAAGAAAGACGTGCCGGCGGTGGGTTTTTCAATCGGAGTCGACAGGATTATTTCGGCTCCCTGGTACAAAAAACTTTCTCCGCGCATAATGAAAAAGCCCAAAATATATTTCATTCAGCTCGGTTCCGAGGCAAAACTGAAAAGTTTGAATATAATAGAAATATTGCGCAAGGCGCACATTCCTATCGCTCAATCGCTTTCAAAAGACAGTTTGGGTTCTCAGTTGGCGGTTGCTGAAAAATTGGATGTTCCTTATGCACTTATTTTCGGAGTAAAAGAAGCCATCGAGGATTCGGTAATCGTCCGTGATATGTCCAACAGATCCCAGGAAACCGTAAAATTGGGCAAACTTTTGGACCATCTGAAGGAAATTAAATAAGAAATGATAAAGATAGTCCAAAAAAATGATAAGGTCCTGCGCCAGAGCACAAAAGAGATACCCGTGCACGAGATTACCACTCCAAAAATAAAAAAAATACTGAAAGAAATGTCCAGCGCCTTGAGAAGCCAAAGCGATGGGGTGGCTATCGCGGCGCCGCAAATAGGATACAAGCTATCCGTTTTTATCGTGTCCGGGAAAATTTTCCACAAAGACTTTGTCAGAGGTGAAAGAGAATTGGAAAAAATACCTAGAAAAGAGATACCGAGGGGTCTGATTTTTATCAATCCGAAAATTTCCAAATTGTCCCGCGAAAAAGAATGGATGTCGGAAGGTTGTCTTTCGGTCAGGTGGCTGTACGGCAAGACCCATAGATCAAAAAAGGCCATGATTACGGCCTATAATGAAAATGGTAAGAAATTTCAAAGAGGCGCCTCCGGTCTTTTGGCGCAAATTTTTCAGCATGAAACGGAACATTTAAGAGGCATACTTTTTATTGATCATGCCAAAGATATAAGGGAAGAGTTGCCGAAATAAAAAAAACATGAATAAGAAATTAAATTTTGTATTTTGGGGAACGCCGGATGTGGCATCCGAAACTTTGGAGATTCTGAAAGAAAACGGCTATATTCCGTCGCTTGTTATTACCGCGCCGGACAGGCCGCAAGGAAGAAAAATGCTGATAACTCCCCTGCCAGTAAAAGTTTGGGCGATAGAAAACAACATTCCATACATACAACCTGAGATTTTATCCGGCAAGGATTTGCTTTTAGCGGGTGTCTCGCAGGCTGACGAGCCGAGAGGCAGCGCTGTGCCAGCAGGCACAGACAGCGACCCGATAAAAGTAGAATCCTTGCCGGATTTGTTTTTGGTTGTTGCCTACGGAAAAATAATTCCGGAAGAAATTATAAATATGCCAAAACTTGGCTCCATAAATATCCATTATTCCCTATTGCCGAAACATCGCGGAGCTTCTCCGGTAGAATCGGCAATTTTGAACGGAGATACGGAAACGGGTATTACCATACAAAAAATGGAATATAAAATGGATTCCGGCGCAGGAATCGCCCAGCAAAAAGTAGAAATAAGTCCGGATGAAAAAGCCGGAGATTTGCGCAAGCGCTTGATAAAAATCGGCGGAGAGCTTTTGGTAAAAACTTTACCCGATTTTATAGATGGGAAAATCAAACTAACTCCACAGAATGAAAACGGGGTCACTTTCTGCAAGAAAATAAAAAAAGAAGACGGGCTGATAGACTTAAATGATGACCCTATAAAAAATTACAACAAATTTAGAGCTTACGCAGTTTGGCCCAGAACTTTCTTCTTCAAAGATGGCAAAAGAATCATAATCACAGATGCTAAGCTAGAAAACGGCCAATTCATCATCAAGAAAATAATTCCCGAAGGCGGAAAAGAAATAATTTATAAAAATCAGTAAACTTCTTTCTTGTAGCAATCCTCGCAGTAAATGATCTCTGACCTGTCGGGAGCATAAGAAGTTTCAAATTCGTTCTGACACCTCCCTTTGTGTTCGTGATTTTCTTTATTACACATACAAGACCTGTGCCATAGTTTCCATGGATTCTTCCATATTTTTCGTTTGTAATAACGGCAATTCGGACAATAGTGTGGCAAAGGTATTTTCATAAGCCGATAAAAACGCAATTCATCCGGCACGATACGGTATGCAAAGGTGCATTTTGTTTCAATCTTTCCTTTATTGGGACATGTAATTATTTCCGAAAGTATGCTGTCTTTAACATCATTGATGCTATCAGGTAATTTATCACTTTTAATTGTTGTTTCATATTGCTTTTCCTCTATATCACGCCAAATATATCCTTCCTCTTCAACCTCTTTTTTTGACATAGGA
>ERZ1292629.3119-Hain-H43-01um-R1-3119-length-13098-cov-5_pt1 | contig 13098 bp, 12 predicted proteins | sample MGYA00564399_ERZ1292629 | MGnify/ENA primary metagenome ERZ1292629 (study PRJEB36523, sample SAMEA6512636) | groundwater metagenome | collected 2019-01-08 | study: AquaDiva: Metagenomics assemblies of 32 groundwater samples | reverse complement strand
ATTTTTCCAGCGCGTCGTTCATAAATTTCAAAAAGTAAGGCGAACTCTCCAAATCGTCTTCCATGACAATTATTCTGCCGTATTTATTTACAACCTCTGTCACGCCAGCAATAATAGATTTGGCTAGACCAATATTTTTCTCGTTTTCTTTTATGTTTATGCTTTTGAAACCGGAAATTGTTTTTATGTACCCCTTCACTTTCTCTACTTTTTCTTTGTCTAAATCGTTTTTATAATTATCTGCAAAAATAAAAAGGTCGCTTTTGGCCGCTAACGAGTTTTTTTGCAACGACTCAACAGTTTTCTTGGTGTGTTCTTTTCTGTTATACACAAAAAGCGTAATTGGAGCGTTCATTTAATATATTTGTTTACCCATACTTCAAAAAGCATTATAGAATATAAGAATTTCATATTCTTGCCCATGTCTTTTAAAGCTTCCTCTATAAAATCTTGGCGAATTATTTTTTTATTTACCAAATATCCTTTTGTTAACTTATCCTTGTACCTTTCAATCAGGTGTTTTGTCCAAAGGGTAACGGGGGGAGTGAAGCCCATTTTCTTTCTAGTCAGTATTTCTTTTGGCATGATGTCTTTCACTGCTTCTATGAGCCAATATTTGTATCCCAGCTTATAATCATCAGGGTTTTGATCATGTATATTTTGAGCGTGCTCGTAGAGCTTGTAATCAACAAGTGGCAGGCGCAACTCTATAGAATGGGCCATACTCATCCTGTCACCTAGGTTGATGCAATTTGACAGAAGCCAAGTTTGACTAAGAATCTTTGTCAGAACGCTACCATTTTTGTCGCTGATTTTAGCTTCTTTAATTTTATCAGGCAATCCTTTGTCTATTGTATCTATAAATTTACTTTCAAACATTTCTCCCTCATATTTTTTCATATAAACCCACAAAGGATTCAATTCAAAAGAAATAATTTTATTTGAAAATGATGCTTTAAGTACCAATGGTATAAATATAAAAGGTCTTTTGATCAAATGTCTAAAGTAAAAATTGGAAAGCTTAACAAGGGCCACGATCTTTCCCATCACTCCTTTTGCTTTTAAGTCATTTATATTTGCGGCGTATCTCACCCAGTCGTATCCCCAAAAGAATTCATCTCCACCAAAACCAGCCAGCAAAACTGGCACATTTTGTTCTCTGGCACTTTTGGCTACTCTGTAATAGCCATATGAAGCAATGTCGGCTATCGGGTCGTCCATCTTACCAACCATCGTTTCAAAATCACTGACGAATTCTTTTTCTTTAATCTCTATATCGTGAAATATCATACCCAAAGAGTCTGCTAACTTTTTAGCTCGCGATCTCTCATCGTTTATTGGGTAATGGAGGTAGCCCACCCCAAAAGCATGCAATTTATCTTTGCTGTTTTTTGCCGCAAGGATAGCCACTAGGCTCGAGTCTATACCCCCAGAAAGGGAGACCCCGACCGGCACATCCGATCTAACCACCATCTCTTCTATTTTTTCTAAAGTTTTTCTTATATCTTGAGATTTGCTACCTTTTGTCTCAAAATCTTTTTCTTTGTGCCAATAATTTACTTGCCTTTGAGATCCATTGTTCAAATCTATTTCTAAGTAATGTCCAGCCGGAAGTTGGTCTACATTTTTTATGATCGATTTTGGATCTGGTATGTAGCCATAATAGAAAAAGAGATATAAACTATCCAAATCAATTTCCCTTTTTTCTTTCGGGATGTTTTCTATAATAGACTTTAATTCTGATGAAAAATAAATATCTTTATCTTTTTTGTACAAATAAAGAGGTTTTTCTCCCATTCTGTCTCTCGCTAGGATAACTTTGTTGTTTTTATAATCGTATAAACAAAAAGCAAACATGCCTCGCAATTTGTCTAAAAAATTTTCTCCGTATTGTTCGTAGGCATGGATGATGGTCTCGCAGTCGCTCTTTGTACTAAACGCATGACCTTGCTCTTCCAAATCACGCTTAAGTTCTACGAAATTGTATATCTCCCCATTTGCTATAAGAGCCATGTTTTTTGCCTCGTTGTATAGCGGTTGATCGCCACCCTCTAGGTCAATAATAGAGAGCCTTCTCATGGCCAGAGCTACTTTGTCGTGATCCATGTATCCTTCACTGTTTGGTCCACGATGAATCAGAGATTGGTTCATTCTCTTTACTGCCCCCAGATCATCGGGAAGTATATTGTCTGCTTTTATCACACCGCATATGCCACACATAACGATAATATAGATTATTTTTCTATTAAACTTAAAATTATTTCTTTCATCTTTTCTTTATTAGTTTCCATATATGGAGATTCTTCATTAAAATTAAAATCTTTTTTTGTCAATTTTAATATCGTTGTTATCTCTTGATGGGAAGAGGCATAACTAAACAAGCCATTCTCGATGTATTCCTTAAATGCCTCTTTGCCATTGTAATGAATGATAATGGGATGAACCATAAAGAGCAACGCTTCATAAGCTATTCCTGACCATGCGGTGACAAGAAAATCAACTTTTTTTAATAGACTGAAGAGTGGTATATCGCTACTATACTTAATCTCAATATTTTTATTGCTAGTATTTTTCAACTGATCTTTAATCTCTTCTACTCTTTCGTATATAGCTGGGTGCATTCTGACAAGCCAGTTCACATTTGCCGGAGAATTACTGATTGCTTCTAGAAGAGTATTGGATAAAATAGGTTCTATGGGTTGAAGAGCCACCAAAACATTTATTTTGTCTTTTAATATAGCATCCAACTTATCATTGTCAGCATAGTCAATTTTGTAATCACCACTTATATTTTTTGCTATCCATGGATTTCCACCAACGATACCTTTGTGTTCTCCATAAAATCCTTTGGACCAGCTATTGATACCGCTTGCAGATTTAGCTCCCCAACACCACCAGCGGGATGGTAAAAGCAGGTACCCGCCTTGAGGTAATTTGGTCCAGGATATACACATCAAGTCTGATTCTTGTTGGGAATGTTGGATTTCGATCGTTTTAATATTCAAGCTCCGACAGGCTTTTATATAACCCATACTTATTGGATTGTAATAACAGACGGAAAAACCGATCTTTGGTCTTATTTGTTTTAATATTTTCTTAAACATTCGCTCGCAAAAAAGTATTTTATCTGCTCTCTCTGTTATAAATTGTCTGCCGAAGACCAACTCGGGGTATTTAGATTTAGCAAATTTTATCAACTTATCCAAGCTGTAAATTTGTTCTGTTTTTTCTAAATGTAAAGATGTCTTTAAAAAATCTATGATTCTATACATAGAGCATATATTCTCAATTTCTTCTAGAATAAAATGAGTTTCTCCATAAACAGGATTCTGTTTTTTAGGCGCTATATCAAGGATAATAGATTCAACTTTTGCTTCTTTTGATATATCTTGCAAGCTATTTGAAAACGGTCTGAAATATTTTCCATCAACTTTTTCCCATCTGTTATTTGGAGAAGAAAGGAAAACTACATCTTTCTTTCCATACTCTTTTTTATATAAAATGTATTTTATATAGCTTAAGACCACCCCCATCTTTGAAAAAAAGTATTTGATCGCGTATTTTTTAGATGATCTAGCCCCATCTCTAGTTTCGCTTTTATTTTCTAAACTAGTTAATTGTTTCCAAATGCCAACTCTGATGATTGGCCAAATTTTCATTGCTTTATACTCAATCTCATCTACCGGAACAGACCTTTCAATATCAAGTATTATGTCCAAAATTTCCTTATTTGATTTCATAAAATGCAAATATACCACAACCAGAAGTCTTTCTCTATGTTGAAATTTTTGATTAGACATGGTAACAATAAGTTGTTATTAAAATGCGAGCTATCAATAAAAAAACCAAAGTTCTGATTACCGGAGGCAGTAGGGGAATCGGCCGCGGTATTGCGCACGTCTTGCATGAAGCTGGCTACGAAGTCATCGTTATCGGCCAAAGCAAAGAATCCAAATTTCTAAATCCAGAAATTCGATATATAAAAGCTGACCTATCTACTCCAAAGGGGATATCTCAAATTTGTAAATTAATTGACGAAGAAACTCCTCCTGTTTTGATAAATTGTTTAGGGATAGAACGAAATAGTAATTTCACCGATATGACAATGAAAAATTACAAGCTCGTGATGGATACTAATGTGACTTGCCATGTCGAACTCTCTAAAGCCGCCATTCCGCATATGGTCAAAAATAAATGGGGTCGAATCATTTTTATTACAAGTGTTTGGGGTAATATTGGAACAAGGAGGCGGGCAGTATATTCAATGAGTAAGTTTGCTTTACATGGATTGGCTATGAGCTTGGCGGACGAATACGCCAAAGATGGTATTAGAGTTAACTGCGTGGCGCCCGGTTTTGTGTACATAGACGAAACATCAATACCAGGTCGCGGTGAAAAAAGAAATCAGTTTCTAGCGAGTAAGGTCCCTATTGGAAGACTTGGCCGACCAAAAGAAATCGGAAACACTGTTAAGTGGCTGGTTTCCAAAGAAAGCGATTATATTACCGGCCAAGTTATTGTAGTGGATGGCGGATTTCAAAACAGTGGCTCTAGAGGTGAAGCATTCTGATATATTATTGAATTATTTCAACCAGTACCCTCGCCAGAGATCAGGGCGGGCTCGAAGGTATTGAGGGGGGTAGGAAATAGTTGCCCCAAGCTTTTCTGCCGCATGCCATACCCAGCGCGGATTATCGAGAAAAGCTCTAGCGATGGCAACCATATCGGCTTTTCCGGAAGCAATAATTTCTTCCGCCTGTTTTGGGTTGGTAATGAGCCCGACTGCCTGCACTAAAATATCAACTTCTTTTTTTATCTGTTCAGCAAGTGAAATCTGATAATTTACATCTGTTGGCATATTTGTTATGGGTATAATGCCGCCGCTTGATACACAAACATAATCTAGACCGGCTGATTTTAATAAACTTGCGAATTTAATGGCATCTTCCACCTCAAGCCCGCCAGGCATCCAGTCACTGCCTGTAATACGCGCCCCCATTGGCTTGTCGGCCGGCCAGACAGCTCGTATGGCCGTAGCTATTTCAAGAGGAAGCCGCATCCGATTTTCAAAACTGCCTCCATACTGGTCATTCCTGTGGTTTGAGATTGGAGATGTAAATGTATGGAGAAGGTAGCCATGTGCAACATGCAATTCTAAAAGGTCGATACCCAGTCGATCGGCGCGTACTGTGGAGTTTACATAATCCTCTTTCAATTTATTTATTTGCGAAAGAGCCATCTCTTTTGGCGTAGGCCATGCTGGATCGCGGGGAATTGGAGATGGCGCCATAATATCCCAGGCGCCTTCGCTCAAGAGAAGTGGTTTGCCACCTTCCCATGGTACATGTGCGGAGCCCTTGCGTCCTGAATGAGCAAGCTGTAGCCCAATGGCGGTACTGCCGCTGTATTTGCGGGCTATTTTGAGTACTTTTCCGAGAGCTTTTTCATTTTCGTCTGAATACAGTCCGAGGTCATTGAATGTAATACGACCCTCTGAATTCACGGCAGTGCCTTCTATCATCAATAAACCGGCGCCGGATAGGGCTAAGTGGTTGAGATGAACAACATGCCAGTCCAGGGCATTTCCATCAACAGCGCTGTATTGGCACATTGGCGAAATTACAATTCGATTCGGCAAAGTAAGTTCACGGAGAGAGATAGGACTAAATAATTGACTTGTCATAAAATATAGTATAATCCATCACATGAAATTATGGAAGATTTTGGAAAAAGCGCCATATACCAGTGGTTCAGAATATTGCAAGGCCTTGACAGAGAAAGGTTATAGAGTGAGTGATTGGATAATTGATGTAGTTACTAAACCAAATTTTTTAATTAATGAAAAAAGCTGGCCTTTGCCACTTGTTCGAGTAAAGCTCGAATCACTTGGGTTTAAAGAACCTACGACTTTAGAAAATTTTTATAAAACAGCAACGGCTGCTGGCTTTGAATTATGTCCCCCCGAAGCGGCGCTTGCTCTCCGATTCAATTATGACGAACAGCCGACAGGCGAATGGCTCCGAGTCGCAATTGGTATGGACAAAATGATCGACTCTGACGGCGTACCTCATTTGCCAAAGCTCGGAGCGGCTCTCAAAAAGTTTTACCTGGAAACCTACTGGGCATATCCGCACGCGGTATTTCACCCTCATAATGAGTTTGTTATGATTGATCGAAATGCAAAAAAAGCAGAATAATATAGAAAGCGAAGTGGCAGAGCTTCTACGGCTTGAAGCTGACGCAATTCTGAATGTCCCTCTCTCAAATCCATATAAGAAGGCGCTATTTTTAATACACGGTGTAAATAAGAGGGGCGGTAGAGTTTTCGTTACTGGTGTAGGTAAAGCCGGGGATGTTGGGCGAAAAGTCGTATCGACCTTTAATTCGACAGGGATTATTTCGTCTTTTCTGTCTCCTCTCGATGCGGCTCATGGCGACTTGGGAGCGCTTTCGGCAAGGGATTTGCTCTTTGTGATTACAAACTCTGGCAAAACAACAGAAATAATAAACTTGATTACCTTAGCTCGTCGGGTACATAAAAGTATTTCCATCATTTGCTTGACTGGGAATCCTTTATCGCCAATCGCGAAAACCGCAGACCTAGTCCTTTCAACTGGCTGTCCTGAAGAAATTTGTCCTCTCGGTCTTACTCCAACCACATCGGTCATTGCCATGCTTGCCATAACTGATGTACTAACGGTGCTCAGTATGCGCGAACGGGGTTTCTCCGCAGAAGAATACTATTTAAGACACCACTCTGGCTATCTTGGCTCTAAAGCCAAACAAATTGCAAGAAAAAGAAAGATATAGATTTTCTTATTGAGATATGATTTACTTAATTCAGGTCTAGTACCTTAGGAGAACAATATGCCACTTACAGTACCCGATCTTCGGATCGAGCAGTTCAACGTGGAGATTGCGGGACCCTGCAACCTCCAGTGTGTAACTTGCCCACAAGCAAAAATCAATGGCGGACGAGAAAGGGACTTCCGGGTGATGATGACTCTGGAAGAGTTCCGAAAAGTTCTTGACGATGCATATCAGTATCGTCCGAGAGACCGGGCTATGTGCATTTCTTTGCATGGGTCGGGCGAACCGACTCTTAACCGGAGTTTGCCGGAAATTATCCGGTATGCAAAGTCAAAGGGCGATACATATGTTTCGTTCTTTACCCACGCCAACAACTTGACCCCCGCTCTTTCGCAGCAGGTGATTGCAGCTGGGGTGAACGAAGTAACCGTTTCGCTTATCGGCTATAACAGGGAAACCTGCAATCAGTCGATGGTCGGGGGTGACTTCGATCGGGTGATGGGGCATATCCGCGCTTTTCAGGAAATTCTCCGAGAGGGGAATTATCCTAGTTCGAAGATTAACACCCGACATCTCACTCTGGACTTCGCCAAAAGGGAGTGGGAGGTAGGAGAGTATCGCCGTAACATCATTGGCCCATTGGGTGTGGAGGCCGAAATTTGGCTTCAGCATAACTGGGACGGGAGATTTGTTACCCTCACTTCCTCCCGCGAGGAGATGGCGAGGGAAAGAGGTCTCACTCGCAGGTCTTGCGGCAGGCCTCACGCCAATTTTCTCGAAGTTCGCGCCGGGGGAGTGAATGAGCATCGGCTTGCAGTTGTCGCCTGCGCGATTGTGCTCGGGCGTGACTCTTTGGGCACCTTGGGACACTTGGATACCCAAACAATCGCAGAGGTAGTCGCGAGCTCTCGTTATGAGGAATTGAGGCGCTCTCATGATGAGAAGGAGTTCAACGGAACTTTCTGCGAGGGGTGCGATTACCTGTACCCTGACCTTCAGGAGGTCTTGGTTTGGTCAAACAAACCGGGACGGAAAGTGGGCCAGAGCCAAACGGCTCGCCAACTGGTCTATCCCGAAGCCACTCCTGTTACTGTTTAGTTTCAATGCCCTGTCCCGATTCAGTTCGGGATGGGGCGTTCTTTATAAGAAAATCTCTTACTTTTTCGATGTCATTGCGATAGGGGGAGGAGTCGATAAATTTTGCGTTCTTGTTTTCTTGCCACCTTTCTTTTAGATATACATATATATTTTTCAGAAATACTCGCACCTCATTCTCCTTAGAAAGAAAGTGTCCCATCCGCACCAATAGTTCTGGCCCATTTTTAATTTTGTTCTCCATTTTGTCTCTGATCATCTTCTGTCCGATAATAAAGCACAAATAATACTGCATCACTTTATTGCGCGCCGATTCTTCCGGTGTGCCGTCTATTTCAGATATTTCTTTAGCGGTGATATCGAAAATTTTGGAGGCATCTCTTGGCCAGGACTCCGTCAGCATCCATTCAAATGTATCTCTTCTCGCAAGGACATGCCCAAGTCCTGCTCGGTGCGACTGGTGAAGCATATATAGACCTTTGCCACGATGTATTTTGCCTTCTGCAGAGAGATAATAATTTATGAGCCGGTCCGAAAGATCTAGGTCAACAATTCCAGAATCGACCAAGAGCCGGTAGCTTTCCTTTAATTTATCTGTGCGGGTGATATCGTGCCATAAACTATTTGAAAATTCTGAAAATGTGCGGACGCGCTCCAGCGCAGTGGCGCCGGTGTTGGAGGCGTTTGTATAGAGGTTTATAACATTCACCATCTTGCCGTATACATCTTCCTCGCCGCCTTTTTTGTCTTGCTGTCTTACTCGGAAATCATAAACATCTCCTCGGGATACGACATAATCTTTATTTTTATTTAAAAATTCAACAGCCCTTTTTAGAGCTCCCGCTACATAAAAGTCGTCATTGCTTGCCATCACAACATACTCTGTTTTTACTCGCGAGACGGCGTCTAGCACTTTTTTGAAGAAGGTGGCAATATCCTTATCGTAGGGGTACCTTGTATATTCATAATTCACATTTGGATATTTTGACTTATCTTTAAGTATTTGTTCCACCGATTCATCTTTACCCCCGTCGGCTACCAGAACTTTAAAAGGCAAAGAATTTTCATTTTGGTATTTGAACCAGCGCCAAGTAAAGTTAGCTTGGTCTTTTAATAATAAGACGATTGTGAGATTTTCGTTCATTTATTTTATGCGTCGCAAGTAGCCATTGGCGTTACAGCTGATGAGAAGCTTGTTTTCTAGAATTTTGTCTATTTCAAAATTTTTGTTTTCATTCATAAAAGCTCTACGGGCAGTTTCCGGATTGTTACCAGGGCCCCAAGGGCGATTGGTATTTATTCTCGATTCACCCTTAACCTGTTCGACGAAAGTATCATCACATATCATATAATAACCCTTGCCGACCAGGTCAGAATATAATCTAAGTTCGCTTAAAACATGATCGTGGGTGTGGTTGGAATCGCATATTACAAGAAGCTTTTGATTATCTCCTATTATTCTTTTGATTTTATTGATCGTTGTTTCTTCAGTAGACGAACCATTAATCAAGGTTATTCTCCTCGATAATTTTTTGTGAGAATTAATTCTCTCTACCAAATCTGGTGGTATGTATATATCTACCCCTATTATTTTCTTCCCCCCCACGATCTCCATCATGGTCGAGTAAAATAGAAGAGAACCTCCCCAGGCAACCCCGAGTTCGATGATATAGTCGGGCTTTGTTTTGTAAATTATTTCTTGTCTCGCAAACATGTCCTGGGCTGGGTTTAAGGTTGGTTCCCCAAACCACTCGGTCTGGTTGTACCAGCCATATTCGGCAGATTTAATAAACATATCCATGGCCTGATTTTGGAGCGCCTTATCGGCCGCCATTTTTTTGGCTTCCTTGATAAGATGCTTGCTATACCACTCTCTGGTAAATAATTTTTTCTTGATCGGTTTATCTTTCATATTTTTTAAATAAAAGATTGCATGCATTTTTCAGGCGGTACTTTTTAGGAAGATTGTGCATTGGCCTATCCTGCTCTTTACCCAAAAAGGAGCCGCGAAAAGTTGATTTGTGAACAAGTTCGAACCCTAGTTTTTTGAACTCCCTCACGATGTCGCTCACATTGAAATACCAAACCGGTATCTTCGAATCATAATAATTTTGAGAGGTGACAAAGGTAGGGTTTTGACCCGCCTGAAGATCGGTAAATAATATATACGAAGGCTTCAAATTAGCAAATTCTTTGAATAATTTCTTCCAATTTTCTATATATTGCAAGGTACTGCCTATGTGTATTACATCTGCTCCAGCATTCGCTTGAGGCAGGATAGTTCTAAATTCTATCCCTTTTTTCCCCTTGAAAAGCTTTGTCCCTATAGCACAAACACGAGCTCCTTCAACCACAGTGTATTTTATCTTTTCCGGTCTTAAGTTAGTGCTTTCTAAAATAGAAAGATATTCTTGACCAAGATTGCCTCCGAAATCAACAATTTTGAGTTTTTTCTTTTTTGATATAAGAGCGATCAAAATCGGAAGCAAGTTTTCACGATAAACAACAAATTCTGGAATCACTCTTTTCTCCTTTGCAAGTTTAATTATAGCTGTCATTTTTGCCAAAGATCTGCTACTCCAAGTATGCCCCGAAAATCCCGACCCCACCCTAGGAGCGTCTTCAAATGTTTCATAGATACCTTCCCAGATGTTAAATTTTTTCTTAGCCACTATATGGATTTTATAATCTTACAGATTTGCTCTACATCCTTAACAGTTATTTTTGGGTTTAGAGGCAGGCAGACATATCGACTTTCTAGCGCGTCCATATTTGGGCATTTATTTTTGTGTCTGTTAAATACTGCCACATCATCGATCCTTGCGTGAGCCATGCTCACCTCTACCTCGTGCTTGTTCATATGGTCAAAAAAACTATTGCGATTGTCCACCAATATCGTGTATAACCAATTGTCGCTGTTACTGTTGTCTACTACTTCTACTCCGTCCACATCAGTTAACAATTTATTATATGTATCAACCAGCTTTTGCCGATACTTCAGATCTGCTTTGATATGTTTCAATGCGGCTAACCCGAAACACGCGTCAATATCAGTCATTTGATACTTGTAACCAACTTCGTCGACGCTCTGTGCCACCTCTCTAGTATTTTTTTCTTTAAAACTTTTATTCCTGTCTATGCCGAACCATCTTAGTCGTTTACCCCTCTCGCAATCTGATTTGGTCTTGGTGACTAGCATCCCGCCGTCACAAGTGGTCATTATTTTTATAGCTTGAAATCCGAAACAGTTATAATCAGCATCTTTCTCGTATGATAATGATTGCGCTTTATCAGCAATAATAGGAAGACCGAATTTCTTTAATTCCTTGTAATCACAACTCTTCCCCCCATAATCGACAGCCACAATAGCCACCGTTTTTTTGGTTATTTTCCTCGCAACATCTTTCGGGTCAATAGTAAAATCATCTTTAATATCGGCAAACACAGGGGTGGCTCCGGTGTGCATGATGGCATGAATAGTGGCAGAACAGGTGAATACCGGAGCAATCACTTCCGTACCTTTCTTTGCGCCAGCCAGTAGGTAGGCCAAATGGAGCGAGGAGGTGCAAGAATTGACGGCGATCGGATATTGGGCGCCCAAAAATTCCCCAAATTTCTGTTCGAAAACCTTAACCTTGGGACCTTCCCCAATCCAACGAGTCGAAAGAGTATGGTTGATTTCCTTCAGAATATCTTCTTTATGAATATTTGGATAAAATAATGGATATTTCATGTGCATGATATTAACATTTTTTTAATTTTCAGCAAATACAAGTTCTTGTTCGCATATTTTTTTATAGTATTATTTACGAATATGCAAATAAATTATAAAGATTGGATGGCTCTTGCAAATAGAGTTTTTGGCCAAGAAATAGTGCCAGTCGAAGCAATATTCGTGCACGGGTTCGAGGACTTGCATGATGAGATGATTGATTTTGTGGCAGATGTTTATAAAAAATCTGGAGCTAAATATGTCGTATTGAATGGAGAAAAGGAATTTGAGTTTGAAGCGCCTGGGTTTGCGTATTGGAAAGAAAAATTAAGCGAGAGGGGAGTGCTGGAGAATTTAATTTCAGGGGTAACCCCGGCTCATCAGACCAGAGAGGAAGCGATTGGGTTTATGAATTTTGCAAAAGAAAATAATATTAAGAAGGGTATCGTCATCTCTGCGCCGACTTATGTCATAAGAGCATTCCTAACCAATCTTTCTTTAATAAATGAATGGAAGCTTGATATAGATTTATACCCCATGACAATGAAAGACATGGATTGGAGAAAGGAGATTGTGGTTAGAGGGTTGAGCAATGATTCTCCAAGCGAGCCGGGTCCGCGGTTTGTAAAATTTGCCGGCGAATGGGGCAAAATTATCCAATACCGTCAGATTTACGAAAATGGTAATGCCAATTACTCCATCGCTTCTGTCAAAGAAGGCTTGGAATATTTGAAAAAATTATCTGATTAACTTATTTTTTTTGTTTCCCAGATTAGATTTCTATAAATAAAACCGGGAAGGTCGGGGTGGTAACTTTTGCTAGTTAAGTCTATTTTTGTATTTATGATATCAAATTTGATAATAGCGTTTGGATCAGAAATATTTTTGTAAGTGCCTATTTTTATTTCAATTACATAAGTACCTTCCTTAAACATTCCTGTTGGTAATTTGACCCTAGTCCCAAATGTCCCAGCTTTTTTATTATATTTAAAATTTTCATCTATATCTATATCAAAAGTGTAAAGTAAGGGCAATCCGTTTTTAGAAATAAGGACGGCTATATCCATGGTGGGCAGGTCTTTCTCAATTTTGTACTCCAGATTTAAGAAAATGTCGGAACCCATCTCAATGGTTTGGATTTTTTCGTCAGCTTCGCTTGTGAGCCATATTTTGGTAACAGCCGCGTCGCGATTGGTCGGCTCGAGTTCTACCACCTCGCCTTTTTCTTTCGGCGCAGTATAAAATGAAATGACTTCTGAAGTTTTGCCCTCCTTAACCACTCTGCCTTTTTCGAGGAGGATACATCGGTTGCAGATGTTTTGTATAGCGCCCATATTATGACTAACAAAGAGAATGGTGCGGCCTTCTTCCCGGGTGATTTCGTCCATTTTGCCGAGGCATTTTTTTTGGAACTCGGCGTCGCCGACCGCCAGCACTTCGTCCACCAAAAGAATATCGGGTTCCATATGGGCGGCCACCGA
>ERZ1292629.3118-Hain-H43-01um-R1-3118-length-13104-cov-6_pt1 | contig 13104 bp, 17 predicted proteins | sample MGYA00564399_ERZ1292629 | MGnify/ENA primary metagenome ERZ1292629 (study PRJEB36523, sample SAMEA6512636) | groundwater metagenome | collected 2019-01-08 | study: AquaDiva: Metagenomics assemblies of 32 groundwater samples | reverse complement strand
GTCCCATGGTGTGCCGATTGAAATTGCTCTGCCGATCATCGCTGATTGTGAATCTGGCGGAGGAGTACCAGGTGCCGCTCATCATTTTGGGCCAGATGGCAAACCACTTCGAAATAAGGAGGGGTCAACGGCTATCGGCAAGTATCAAATCCTTGCTTCGGATCATGAAGAGAGAGCAAAGAAAATGGAGTTTGATATTCAAACCGAGGAAGGCAACGAGAGTTACGCAAAATATCTTTACGCAAACGAGGGTGGCACCAAGCATTGGGAGGCAGATCCACGATCAGTCGCCTGCTGGGAACCAAAGTTGAGAGCTTACACTTGGGGGGGTCATGAGATTTCTTTGGTTATAAGGGCTCCAATTGGAAATGAGTGGAGCGACATAATTCCCCTGCCCCGCAATGGTGGTTATCACTCACTCGACGGATTCGGAAAGAAATATATCGCTCGATGGAATAATGGGCGACTGGACCAAACGGACGAAGAGTTGCCTCGTCCGGAAGGAGTACAAAAAAAGAAACCGGCAATTGTCTACGACTTTTGTCTCAAATCAAGAGAGACAGAAGTTGTGCCAATTACAGTTAAATTTTACTAAGGGGAGCCACGCTCCCCTTCTTTTTTTACCATTAAAAATAAAATTTTACTTGCAGAAAAACATACCTCCGCAGGGAATATTAAAAGTATTTAAAACTAAATTCAAAATACCATAAACGGAAAACATTATAAAAAGACCGACTATCCCATACATAACATTTTTTTTGCTTGTTTCGTCTTTGCTGTCCGATTTCCATATCATCTCGGCTATGCCATAAAATAAATAAATAGTGGCAATGGTAAAGCCCAAAACAATAAGCGGGTTCAAAACAAGATCAGCTATTTTACCTAAGAGTTCTTTTACTTCGGGCATGTCTATATTTTAGCAAACAAACCCAACTTCGCGCAAGGCTTCGCTGGGCAAGTAAAAACAAAAACACGAGGTGTGCATTTCACATCCCCCGTATTTTTATTAAAACAAATAAAACAGATTATCTGGGAATAAGAGGGCCAACCGGAGGAGCGGAACCTTGGTCAACCCCGACAGCAGTACCTATAAATCTGACCAAACCCCAAACTGAAGCCATGACGAAGAGGGCAATCACTCCATAAATCATTGTCTTTTTGGCGCCGGCCTTATCCTCATCGGCCCCAAATATGTATTTCACCAAGCCATAGAAGAAGCCGAGCAAAGCCACAGCAAAAAGGATTGGAATAATCAAATTTACTATCCTGCCTATGGACTGCACTAAGGTTTCAAGGTTGCCAAGCTGTTGGGCAAAAGAAACGAGAGGTAGGGCCAAAGCTCCAAATGTTAACGCTATTTTTTTTATCATGTTTATAATATTACTTTTAATTTTTAATAATTAAAACAAACGACCATTTTTAATTTAACTTATAATATAACTTTTTTGATTTAAATTCAATTAGTAATCCACAACTAAATCTGAGGATCTGTCCAGCCATCACCAGCAGTTCCGGTGGGACCGCTAGAAGAACCGCCAATATTTGGTATTTTCATATTCGTTTTAGTATCGTCTATACCGAGCTCTTTTTGTATAAAATAAACAATACCCCAAACAGACGATATGACAAAAAGGGCCACCACTCCCCATGTCATTATGCTTTTGCCTTCGGCCTTGCCTTGGCCTTCTGACCATATATATTTGGCTACGCCGTAAAAAAATATGGCTAGAGCCAACATAAAAGCCAAAGGAATAAGGACATCCACTATTTCTTTGGCTCCCTCGGCCCAATCCTTAATACCTCCTAATCTTTGGGCACTAACAAAAACCGGTAATATTGTTAAGGTTATAGCAAAATAAAATTTTTTAAACATATATTTTAATTATCATAATTAATTAGTAAGTAGCTTTTGGTATTTGCATGGGGATCTCGGAACTGGATATATTGAGTTCGCTTTCTATGAGATAAATGATACCCCACACAGACGATATAACAAATAACCCCACTATGCCCCAGACCATCACTTTTTTACCCTCATCTTTACCTTGCCCTTCACCCCAAATAAATTTGGCCACTCCATAAAAAAAGCAAACCACGGCCAAAGAAAAAGCTATGGGGATGAGCCAGTTTATTATGTTGGCGATATCTCCGATCAGGATCGTTGTGTTTCTCAACAAAGCATTAGCCAAAATCGGTAAAGTTGTTAAAACAAGAACAAAATTAACTTTGTGAATTTTATTTAACATAAATTTTAATTAATTATTATTTTTTATTAACATTTTCAATAGGCGGTATGCCAAGCTCTGCTTGTATAAAACTAATTATACCCCATATTGAAAAAGCGACAAAGAGACCGACTATGCCCCAGCCCATTACCCGCTTGCCTTCTTTGGCGGCATTTTCACTCACCGCCCCCGTTCTTATATATTTGGCCACGCCCCAGAAAAAATAAAACAAACACAAAGCAAAAGCCAAAGGTATCAGTATGTTTTTCACTATCTCAAACGCCGCATTTATTAAATCAATCATAATTTTATTGGGATTTGTGGAATAAAGGGTTTATCACCAAAACCAAATTCGCCCTGGAAAAAAGCCACGATGCCCCAAATGGTAACAAGAACAAACATGCCCACAATGCCCCAGATAATTAAATTTTTACTCTCCCCTATTTCTTTTTCACTACCGGCCGATTTTATGAACCTCGCCACTCCCCAAACAAAAACCAAAAATGCCGCGGCTCCCAAAAGAGGTATCAAAGCAAGTCCTATATCAGTAAACATTTTTATAATTTCGGTTAAATTCATTTTTTTATTTTAATTGCTGAATGGTTTTATCTATGGCTACAGAAATAATTTTAGCTCCTAAAAGTATGGCCGCGCCTATGACTGCGTATTTCAGGGCCTCAGTTGCTTCTCCAACTTGTTTGGAATCACCCCTCGCTGTCACATACTTAAAGCCGGCCCACATGATCATAACGACAGCTATGACTGAGCCAATGGGTATTAAAATGTCATCTATTATCGTATTAATTAGTCCCGGTATTGTATCGTGTTTGAAAGGGTTTATTATTTTTATGTTCATTGAAACAGGAGACGGATTTTTGCCCACATCGTCTGACCCTGGGTTAGGTTCCCCAAGCGTACCACTACCCTGAGCCATTAAAAACAGAGGGACTATAAAAATGATTATCAATATTGTTCCCGAAATAAAATGTTTTAAAATGTTTTTATAATTTTTCATATTTATTTTATTTAGTTCCTTCTACTGGTACTGCGCCTTTAAAATCCCGTTTTAATAAAGTATTGGTTATGGTATTAACAATAATCCAAGCCGAGAGTATGAACACAAAACCCCAAAAAACTTTCCAGAGCATGACTTTGGCGTCCGATTTTTTATCGGCAATACCTGTGGTCATATACAAAATCCCTGCCCAGGCAAAAACCCCCGCCGCCACAGGCACTGATATAATTATAATCCACTTTATTATATCGTTCACCATTTGTAGCAAATCTTGATAACCACAGTTGGGACTGCAATTTGGTACAAACGGCCCTTGAGCAAAAATTAAAACGGGAATAAAAACAAAAAAAAGTGGGAATAAAATAAAAATATTTTTTAAAAAAGTTATCATTTTGGCAATAAATCAGAGAGCTCCCTGTTGGCCCTAGTTACCGCTTCACTCGTTCTGGCTCGGCCGCTTGTAATTGATTCTATCATGTTTTTGAATATGAGATCGGTATCGGCTGGTGACGGATTAAGCCAGCTTCTAGCCCTGATGGCGCTATCATAAAAAATGCTTTCATAAGCGTTCACAGGTTTTTGGCCCAAAAGATCGTTTCTGGCGGGAGGCAGTTTTAATATTTTGTTAAAGGCCTTAGCGCCATCAGCGCCGGAGAGAATCAAGATAACAGAAAAAGAGGCGTTGGCATTTTTTGATGATTTGGCGATGGCCAAAGCGTTGAATCGGGCGAAAGAAATATTAATACCACCACCGCGGGATATCGGCATTACAGCCGCATCAAAATTCAAATTTGGATTTTTTAGTTGTAATGATGATATTTCTTTAGCAAAACCGAAATACAAAGCCAAATCGCCACCCAAAAAATAATTAGTGGAATTTGGTAAAGAGCGATTCCAGGAATATGACGGCTTAGAGGGGTTGGCAAATTCGGTGTAAAAATTGACAGCCGCCTCAGCCGGAACTGTCGGTTTGTTGAACGAATTGGCAAAAACACTTTGTACTTTGTCGTCATTCCATGTAGTGACAGGCGTACCGGCTTGCATAGCTAAATTCAAAACTATTTCTTTAGCGTGGGAAATATTGGCAAACTCCCCAAGAGCTGTCGCACTTTTTGATATGTTCAAAGCGCCATCTTTTCTGGTTATTATATTGGCCAGATTGTAAAATTCATCCCAATATTTGGGCGGCTGGGTAAGTTTGGCTTCCGTAAATATGGTCCTGTTCCAATACATCACCAAAGGGTCAATCGATACCGGCAAAGCCAAAGATCCTTCCGGGGCCATATAAATCCAGCTTCCCTCCACGAAAGAATCCTTGAATTGCCTGGTTGTAAAAACATCATACGGTATGGCAAAAACTTTATTGCGATGTTTCAATATCTTTTCGGAGGGTAACATAAAAATATCCGGTCCGTTTCCGGAAGCCAATGATTCTATAAAATCGGCATCAAAATTTTCCTCCGATTTTTCAACATATTGGACATTATAGTCCTTGCTTTGGTAGAGAGAAGTTTCTTGGATAATATTATTAAAACTGGACTGGGGTATAGTGCCCCACACCACCACTGTAACCGCATTTTTGGAACTGCCTTTGTAAGCGGAAAAAATGATCACCCCGCCGATTAAAAACACCCCAAATATACTCATCAAAATTATTTGGAATTTTGTCATGCTCATATTATACAAAACCCAGCAAATATCCGCACCCCAAAAAGTGGACTGCCGAGATGGGCATCTTCTCGGCAGTTTGTTATAATCTACTTTATGAATAATAGAGACTATAGAAAATCAGGTCCAAATTCTTTTCATCATATTTATAATAGAGGTAATGACAAGATGAATATATTTTTAGATGAGAATGATTGTTACTCTTTTCTTGGTTTGTTGGAGGAAAATATATTGGGTAAAAAGGAACATTTTTCTTCAAAGGTTTTTATTCTCTCTCCAAAGTCATCCCACATGATAGGCAAAAAATATGTCAGGAAACTTTTACCAGCGGGAAGTTTTGAAATTGTATGTTTTTGTTTAATGCCAAACCATTTTCATTTATTGGTAAAACAAGTTAAGGAATTGGGAATAGGCAAATTATTGAGCAAAGTTTGTACAAGTTATTCTAAAAGATTCAATAAAAAATATGGGCATATTGGGCATGTTTTTCAGGATCAATTTAAATCTGTCTTAGTGGAAAACAATAATCAACTGCTCCACTTATCGGCATATATACATTCAAATCCAAAAGTTAGCGAGTTAGTTAAAGATCTCGAAAATTGGAAATTTAGCAGTTATCTAAATTTTATAAACAAGGAACAATATAATCTCTGTAGTAAAAATATTGTTTTAGAACAATTCAAAGATGTTAAAAACTACAAAAAACTTGTAGAGGACAGTGTAGAAAAAATAAAATCAACAAAAGATTTAAATTATGCACTCCTTGATTCAGAACCTTAATCTGCCGAGAAGATGCCCATCTCGGCAGGTTATTTTGTTGATTTACAAACAAATGAAGGAGGCGATGGAGTCGCCAGGATAAAGCTTCATAATGCGGACGCCTTGGGTAGAGCGGCCGAGAGACGGGATTTCAGAAAGACCGAGGCGGATGACCTGGCTCTTTTTTGACATGGCCACCGCTTCTTCTTCTTGGCCGGTAACTACGGCCGAGGCGATTATTTCGCCGGTTTTAGCGGTCACTTTGCTGGTTTTGATGCCAGAACCGCTTCGTTTTTGAATTTTGTATTCTTTTATTGATGTCTTTTTGCCATAACCATTGGCGCCCATGGTTAACAGGGCTGACATTTTTTCAGTTTCTTTTGGGACAGAATGGGCGCCGATAACCCTATCCCCTTTTTTAAGTTTTATGACTCTCACCCCGGCGGCGGTGCGACCCATTTCACGAACATCACTCTCCTTAAACCTGATTGACTGGCCTTTGGAAGTGACTACCATGCAGGAATCGCCTTTGGTCACGGCCGAAACAGAAACTAGTTTATCGCCATCCGAAAGTTTTATGGCAATAATGCCGCTGGCGCGTACATCATGAAAACTGGCCGCCGAGACCTTCTTGCCCGTTCCATCTTCGGTCACCATCATCAACGAAAGATTTTCCCAAGGCCTCCCCTTTGGGTCTTTATTTCCTAAGGGGAGGCCTTGGGAAATAGGCAAAATAGAAGTAACCCGCTCCCCCTCCGAAAGAGAAATGAAATTCATAATTGATTTGCCACGAGTAGCTCTTTTGCCTTCCGGCAATTCATACATTTTTATTTGGTAGGCTTTGCCTCTATCGGTAAAGAAAAGCAAATCAGAATGAGTACTAGCGGTCAAAAAATTAGTAACAAAATCTTCCTCTTTTGTATCTAAATCAACCACACCCACCCCACCTCTTTTTTGCTTTCTGTATTCATCCGGGTAAGTCCTTTTGACATAGCCGCCCTGGGTCAGGATAAGCGTATTTTCTTCATCGGCAATCAAGTCCTCCATTGATAAAACCTTAACTCCCCCTTTGATTACTTTGGTTCTGCGAGCATCTCCATACTTTTCGGAAATATCCGAAAGCTCTTTCTTTATTATAGAAAGGACTTTTCTTGAATTGGCTAAAATGCTTTCAAGTTCAGTGATAAGCTTTTGCACTTCAAAAAGTTCGTCTTCTATTTTTTGCCTTTCCAAACCGGCCAGTTTTTGCAAGCGCATTTCCAAAATAGCATTGGCTTGCAATTCGGAAAATTGAAATATCTTCATTAAATTCTGCCTTGCATCATCAATATCTTTTGATTTCTTTATCAGCTTTATAATCTCGTCAATATGGTCCAACGCCTTTTTGAGTCCGATTAAAATATGCTCTCTGGCCTTTGCTTCTTTTAAGTCAAATTCAGTTCTTCTTCTGACTACGATTTGCCTATGTTTTACAAACTCCTCCAAAATGCCCTTGAGAGAAATGGTCTGCGGCACCCCATTAACCAAAGCCACCAGGTTCAGATGAAAAGTATCCTCTAGCTGGGTATGTTTGTACAAGAAATTCAAAACTTTTTGAGGATAGCTGCCGCTTTTAAGGTCAATCACCACCCTGATATCCTTGGTGGATTCGTCACGAATGCTTTTTATGCCTTCTACTTTTTTATCCCGCACCAGTTCGGCTATTTTCATTATTAAATCCGCCTTGTTCACTCTGTAGGGAATTGAGGTAATGACAATTTGGGAACTATTTTTATCTTCTGCAATTTCAGCCACCCCGCGCGCCACAATGCCGCCTCGGCCGGTGGCGTAAGCGTGATGGATATCTTTGGCGTTAAAAATGATGCCGCCAAGAGGAAAATCGGGGCCCTGCACAAACTGCAAAAGATCTTCGGTGGTGGCATCTTTATTATCAATGAGATAGGCAGTGGCATCTATAACCTCGCGAAGATTATGCGGCGGAATATTGGTGGCCATGCCAACAGCAATGCCAAGAGAGCCGTTTAACAAAAGTTGCGGCGCAGTGGCAGGTAAAACAGAAGGTTCTTTTTTTGTGGCGTCATAGTTTGGCGCCCAATCCACTGTCTCTTTATTAATATCGCGCAGAAGCTCGCTGGCCACTTTGCTCATCTTGGCTTCGGTATAGCGCATGGCCGCCGCGCTGTCCCCATCCACCGAACCGAAGTTTCCCTGCCCAATCACCAGAGGATAGCGGATGCTGAAATCCTGAGCCATTTTAACCATTGCTTCGTAGGCGGCGGCGTCTCCGTGCGGATGATAATTTCCCAAGACCTCGCCGACCACGGCGGCTGATTTTCTGGTCTTGGCCGAAGCAGTCAACCCCATAGTGTGCATGGCGTAAAGAATGCGGCGGTGCACCGGCTTCAAACCATCGCGCACATCAGGCAAAGCCCGGTCGGTAATAACCGACATGGCGTAGTCAATGAATGATTTTTTCATCTCGCTTACAATAGAACGCGAAATAACGCCCGTATGAGCGCTTAAATTATCATCATTTTTGTCCTCTCTTTTGATCATTTATGCTTTATATTATAGCAAAATTTGACTTTGCATACAAGCTTAAACAACTCACCCTAAATCCCTCTCTTATAACAAGAGAGGGACTTTCGAAGCCCCCTTCCCTTGTTATAAGGGAAGGGGGTTGGGAGATGAGTTACTTCCTCTCATACACTTCAATGCCCGTAAAAAACGGCACTAAAACATTGGAAACGGAAGTTTTGAAGTCCTGATATTGCTTATTTATTTCCCCAAAAGCGGCTTGAAAAGTTTCTTTGGTATTCTGAATCGGCGAAGGAGCCAGGTCGGCCGAAATGACATTTGCCACTTGTTTTTTAGGCATTAGGTTGCCACCGTTAAAACTTAAGTAGTCCTTATAAAAAGCAAAACTGATAAATATAATAAAAGAAAAAGAGACAGCCAAACCCAAGGCCCATTTATTTCTGTGCGCCTCTTCTCTTTGCATTATTGAATTATATTTTTTTAACAGCATATTTGAAAATTGAAAATTGTGAATTGAAAATTATTGTTCTGAAAGAATAATTATCTCCCCTTCTTTTCCTTCCAAGTCCTTTTTTTTGATGGTTAATTTTTCAACCGCTTTTACTCCTTCTTCTCCTCCCTCTTTCAAAAATAATTTGAGGGATTTATCATCAAAGTTCATGGGAATAATTATAGAAGGTTCCAAAGATACCGCAAATTTATAGGCCTCTGTCGGATTTAATGTTCCATTGCCCCCAATAGGCACGAAAAGTATATCCACTCCATCAATGCCCGCTTTGGTTTCGCTCGGTATCTCCGCCTCTGCCAAGCCGCCTAAAAAGCACAGGTTCATATTTTCCAGATTGACCGTATATATTGTGTTTATCTTGTCCTGAGCTTGTCGAAGGATTTTTTCGTCATTTCCATAATTAGAAATTGACGGCAGTCCCTTTATAAAAACCCCCTGTATTTCGTACTCGCCCGGTCCGTTAATTATGAAGGCCTGTTTGTCTCCCCTGTTCACTTGATCAATGCCGTTCATGTCCGGATGATTTAAAGAAATCAAAGCGATATCGGCCCCAAAACTGCCTGCCTTAAATTTTGATTTTTTTGAAACCGGATCAAAAGCCAAAACCGTGTCCCCAAACTGGACCTTAAACGATTGCGCTCCTTGGTATGAAATAATCATACTCTTATTTTAGCATAAGTATTAGAACGGCTCAACGACAACTTGTGTTGAGCCGTTCTTCTTTTCCGCTCAAATTTTCTCGTAGTAGACTCCGGATCCGGTATCGCCCATCTGCTTCACTTTGCCTTCTTTCTCAAGCTCATCCAAATACCGCTCTGCCGTAGCGTCAGAGATGCCGAGCATTTTTTCTATATAGTTATTAGAAAGCTTGTCCTGAGTTTCTAGAAGTCCTAAAATACTTTTCTTTTTTGTGCTTTTTTCTCTTGCCTGTATTTCTATGAGTGATTCTTTCTTTTTCTTTTCTGGAATTTTTTTCACAAACCAAACAAGCGCTCCCCCAACAACTGCTCCTAAAATAAAAATCAAAATTTGGTTCATAAGGATATTTTAACATTTTTTAATTACGAAAGTTTAAATTTTATTCCTTCTTTTACAGCATCCGTTACTTTTTCTGCTATCTTAAAGATGGGAAATTCTTCATCACTACTATCAAGTTTCGGGGCAATATAAATTTTTTCAATTGAGTTAATCACAAATTGTTGTGTGTTAGATTTTCCATCATCGCTTTCATCTATTTCATTAACAGTTTTGCTAAAAGCAGAAAGTGATTTTGCTTGTGCCGCTTTGAACGCGTAACGTTCAAGAATAAAACGTTCTTTGTTGTATTGTCTAGTAGCAAACCATTCAGCGTAAATAAATGGTAGAGAAATTGTTAGTTTCAGAAAAAATTGTAAGTTTAATTGAACGAAAAAAGAATAAATAAAAAAAGTTAAACTCACAAATATCAGTCCAATAGTAGTACTAGCAAGAATAAAAAACCATTTTTTAAGTTCTTTCTCTATCTCCCCCTGACGTAATGAGAAAGCCAGAGCTAATGCCCCTGATCCCGCGCGTCCTAGTTGTTCCGTAATCTCTAACTCAAACTTTTTTATTTTTTCCTCTATTTCCAACAAAGTTTTATTTTGTGTTTCAAATGTTTCCTTACTTTCTTCTGCACTATTTACAAGTTCTTGTATTGAGCCCTCTAATGTAGAGGCATTTGTGTTTTTTTGTTTAAGTTCTGTTATTACCGTTTCCGCTTGTTGTTTCAGAATGTCAATTTCATTCTTTAATTTTGTTGCTTCTGACCGTCTATCTTGTATGACTTGAAATCTGCCATCTGCTGTGTCAGCTAATTTATGCAAATTACTAAAACGCTCCCCTAGTACATTCAGTGCATTTTGTAGTTCTGTTATCTTGCTCCTATTATCTTTTGCCATGTTATTTTTAATTATTTTCTGCTAACTTTCATAGTATATCATACATACCGAAACAAAACCGAAGTTATCCACAGGGTATCTATATTTTATGTAGTATAATGTATTAATGCTTCCTACAAAACAAAAACAACTTCTTGATTTTATAGAAAAATATATAATCCAAAAAGATATTGCCCCATCTCTAAAAGAGATGGGCAAAGGATTGGGAGTTAAATCTATATCTACCATACATCAACATTTATCTGCTCTGGAAAAAAAAGGATATATTCAAAGACTCAAAAACAGAACAAGAAGTATTGAGATTAAAAAACAAGTAGATATGGCTCGCATTCCTATACTCGGATTTATTGCCGCCGGAGAACCAATAGAGGCAGTAATAAATAAAGAATTTATTAGTGTCCCGAAATTAAAAATTGACAGAGAAAATGGTGTCTATGCACTTAAAGTAAAGGGTAACAGTATGATTGATGAAAATATAAAAGATGGCGATATTGTGCTAGTTAGATATCAAGAGACCGCAGAAAATGGACAGAGAGTAGTAGCTCTTATTGATAATAATGAAGCTACATTAAAAAAGTTTTATGCAGAAAAAAATAGTATTCGCTTACAACCAGCAAACAAATCTTATGAACCTATAATTATCAGGGGTGATAGAAATATACAAATTCAAGGTGTAGTCGTTGATGTTATACAAAGCACTCAAGAAACTTATTTTGAACCGATCATAAGTCCATTTTACGAATCTGAAAAAAAAATATTACCCAAAAACAAAATAATTTTGGGTGATGCCATTATTGAATTAAAGAAACTGCCAGATGAAAGTTGTGATGTTGTTATAGCCGACCCCCCATATAATATAGGTAAGGACTTTGGAAATAATAACGACAAAAGAGAACTTACGGATTATGTGCTTTGGTGTAAAGAATGGATAAATGAATGTATTCGTGTACTAAAACCAACGGGCACTATGTTTATATACGGGTTTAGCGAAATACTTGCCCATCTTTCCGTTGAAATTCCAGTAAACAAAAGATGGCTTATTTGGCATTATACAAACAAAAATGTTGCTTCGCTAAATTTCTGGCAAAGAAGCCATGAAGCTATAATTTGCGCGTGGAAGAGTGGGCCGATTTTTAACAGAGACGAAGTGCGAGAACCATATACGGAAGGATTTTTGAACGGAGCTGCTGGAAAGATAAGAAAAGGAACATTGGGAAGATTTAGCAGCAGCGGTTTGGAAACTATTTATAAAGCCCACGAGGGCGGGGCTTTACCAAGAGATGTTATAAAAATTCCCGCTCTTGCTGGCGGAGCTGGAATGATTGAGAGATGGTTTTTATGCAAAACCTGTGATGGTGTTTATGAACCGCGACAACTAAAAAATCATGATGGACACGAAACAATGAAGCATCCGACACAAAAACCATTTGAACTTTCGCGAAAATTAATAAGATCAGCCATGCCCAAAAAAGATGGCGTTGTATTAGTACCTTTCGTTGGTACTGGCTCGGAATGCGCGGCAGCAAAAGAATTGGGGCAATCGTATATCGGCTTTGAGATCAATCCAGATTATGTAAAATTGGCAGAAAAAATAGTGGGCAATAAAAAAATGGTTGCTAGATTATTTTAGGGTTTTGTCTATTTCTTTTTTCTTTTGTTCAAAAGCATAAGGAGTAAAAATAACAAAACCATTCGGGAATCTTTTTAATTCTTTGTTTTCTTGAAATCTTTTGTACGGTAATTTAAGTTTTCCATCTTTTTTCTTTGGGTTTTCAAAATAATCGCTGCCCGGAACTTCATAGTTAATATTAATAAATTCACCTTCTATTTTGTTTTTAACCCCACCCTTACCGCGCCTGACTTCTCCACTAAATGATTTCTTTTTAACTTGATAATTTAAGATTTTCTTTTTATATACAACTTGGAAATCGGCCCCCCGATGGTCAAGTTCGCCTGACATTGCGACTGTGCCCTCGCCAAAGACCGACTCCGCTACATAGCCAGCATGTATTTGAGTAATAATACTCGCCCAAGTCCTATAAATTCTTGCGGGTAATCCTTTATTGAAACATCCTTTACACATACCGGTTTTTTCTTGAAACTTTTTAATGTCCGTTCCGTACTCTTTTAGATATTCTTTATAAAGTTTTTCAAAACTTAGAAACTCTTTCTTATCCCAATATACTTTATAGAGCAAATTGATAGCCTGGATTTCTTTTGGCAAATCCATTTCCACGATTTTAATAGGCCTATATTTATCACGATAGGATTTAAGATCAACTGATTGTAAAAAATTTTCAAATCTGTTTAATAGCATGCACAAAACCTATCATCTGACCAATAAAAAATCAAGGTACGAGAACGGCTCAACTCAACTCTCGTTGAGCCGTTCGTTGAAAAAAAAGAGTATTTTGAAATCATGACCCCACGGAGAGTCGGACTCCGCTTCCAAGCTTGAAAAGCTTGTGTCCT
>ERZ1292629.3116-Hain-H43-01um-R1-3116-length-13107-cov-7_pt1 | contig 13107 bp, 20 predicted proteins | sample MGYA00564399_ERZ1292629 | MGnify/ENA primary metagenome ERZ1292629 (study PRJEB36523, sample SAMEA6512636) | groundwater metagenome | collected 2019-01-08 | study: AquaDiva: Metagenomics assemblies of 32 groundwater samples | reverse complement strand
GGTATTGTAAGTCTCGGTCTTGGTTATTCGGTTCCGGTAGACAAAGTAACTTCAGCAAAATATATTGAGTGTGTAAATTCTGAAGAAACTATTTATGCAATATATACTGAAAACTTTAAAAATATGGGATTATCTAAAGAAGATATGCTTGAAATGGCAAAAGTTCCCAATTTAACACCAGAACAAACAAAATTGGCTACAAAACAAACCAATGAAATTTTTTCTAAAGAATATAAATATGGTTTTGCTTTGGAAGTTCTTGTGGATTGCCTAAATAAATAATTATGTCGTTTAAGGGTGCTGATGTAAGTCCCGAAAAGAAAACAGGATTTACTTATCAAGGAAAGGAAATAATTCTTTCCAAGACTCGGGGTGCTCCAATGCATGGGATAGAAAAGAAACAAGGTTGGTATCCCGACGAGAAACGAATTGAAGTAGCTACTATCTATGCTGTAACAGGGTCCAAGGATCGCGCTGAGGTGCTCACAGGCGTTCCGGTAAGCACAATTGGTGGTTGGATACACAAGACCTGGTTCCGCGATCTCCTTGAGGCTATACGGGCCGAGAATGACTATCTTATTGATGCTAAGACAACGGAGATTGTCAATAAATCCTTAGAGGCTATTCTTGATCGAATCGATAATGGTGATTATGCTATTCTTCGGGATGGCACCCTTGTTAGAAAACCTGTGGGAGCCAAAGACCTTTCTTTAGTTACTGCCATTAATATTGATAAGCGTCAATTACTTAGAGGCAAACCTACCTCTCGTTCAGAGCAAATTGCCCCAGAACAAATAAATAAAAAGCTTGAGGACCTTGCTGCAAGCTTTCGCAAGATTGCTTCACGACCAATCAAGGAGTTGGATATACAAGATGCCGAGATTATTAGTGAGGCAGACAAATCGGACGTGGAAGTGATTACGGAAATTAAAATACATGATGACTGATGCCACAAAAACAGCAATAGATGGGCTTTCAATAAGCACTATTCTATTATCCTTGTTAGAGAAAATGCCTGAAATTGCTGCTTTAGTGGCTCTTGTTTGGACTTTAATTCGTATCTATGAAACCCATACAATCCAGCGTTGGTTAGGTAAACGAGAAAGACGTAGTTCAGATAATAAAAAGGAAGAATAAGTGAAAAATTTAATTATAATTTTATTGGTTCTTTTGTCTGGTTGTGCGACAATAGGAGAACAAGTATTAAAAGCAGGAACTACTGGAGCAATTAGATTTACAGCAGAAGATATTAATGCGGCTATTGTAATTGCTCAAAATGCTAAGGATGTATTAGGAGAAACTTGTGCTAAATCCTTACTTCCATATACCACTCCAGGAGTGGAACCAGAAACCAAAGGCATTGTTTCTGTTTATATGGCAGCTAGAGAAGCTAGGAAAGCCTTGAAGGCAGGTTTGGCAGAAGATGTTAAAGTTGCTTGTGCCCCATTAATTATTGATTCAGCAAGTTTTGCACGGCATCTTGGAATTGTGCTTGTCCCATAATGAATTTAAGAGTTCTTTCATATGAAGATTTGTGTGCTTTTACAAGCACGTTATCAACTCTTGATTGGCATAAATTAACAGAAAAGGATTTTGCTAAAATTGGACTATTTATTGCTTCTGATGGTTGTAGTGGAGTTCCCGATTTTTATTTGAATTGTTGCATTCTCCATGATTGGTTTTATAGAACACATAGACATCTTGATGGAAGTCCAATAACTAAATTACAAGCAGATAAAATATTAAAAGAATGTGACCAACGGAAATCTATTTTAGGAAAAGCTTCAATAATTGCTCGTTTATGGTATTGGGGTGTTAGAAACTTTGGTAAAAAAGCATGGCAATAAAAAAACAACCCTTAATTATTATTTTATTTATTAAGGCGGCATTATGGACGATGAGGTTTATAAAGCCAATCGGAAAATTAGTGGATAAATGGAATGGACTTCGATAAAGCATTTGATAGATTGCTTGGACATGAAGGTAAGTATGTAAATGATCCTAATGATCCCGGTGGGGAAACTAATTGGGGCATTAGCAAAAGATCATATCCAGATTTGGATATTAAAAATCTAACAAAAGAACAAGCAAAAGCAATTTATTATAGAGATTTTTGGAATAGAATCAATGCTGATAAACTCTATGATGGAGTTGCATTTCAGGCATTTGATTTTGCAGTTAATAGTGGAATAGAAACAGCGGTTCGTAAATTACAATCTGCAATTGGTGCTGCGGATGATGGGTATTGGGGACCAATAACTGAAACAACTATGTCTTCAATGAGCGAATCTGATATCATAATGAGATTTGTTGCAGAACGATTGGATTTTTGGACAAGACTTTCAATTTGGCCTTCTTTTGGAAAAGGATGGGCACGAAGAGCCGCTCAAAATTTAAGATATGGTGCAGAAGATTCATAACTTAGAGCAAGAAGTTTCATTTGTTGAAGAATCATTATTGAAAAGAATTGCCAAAGCAAATAAACAAAAACCCTTGAAATTCAAAGTCGAGCGAAGTTCGACACCTTATAAATTGGAGAAAGAACATGGCCGGATCAAGAGTAATGAAAGAACACTGCATGACGCAGAAGGTTGGGGGCAAGAAGGAATCGGCTCCTAAATCTAAATCAAAACAATATTCTCATACCGGACCAAAAGCATCGGGTCCTAATTATCCACAATGGAAATTGAATGGGGGCAAATCAATAGGAAAATTATAATGCCCTATTTTGATTATAAATGTCCTTCTTGTAATTTTGTAAAAGAAATGAATACTTTAGGACAAGAAGTAATAAATTATTGGTGTGATAATTGTAACATAGTAGGATATTTTAAAAAACAACTTTCTGCTCCATTAGGGTTTATATTGAAAGGACAAGGATTCTATCGTGGTAGTAGTTCCTCACAAGAGAATTGAACTTACTGGAGATTTAATTGAAGGGTTCTCTGTTTCGCTTTTATCACAGCGTTTTGACGAGCCTGCACCGACTCCTCCAGTTCATCGTGAGTGGTGGGATTTATGTTGTAGCAAGTATCGGCGTGTTGCTATTGCTGCTCCTCGTGATCATGCTAAATCTACTGCGATCACTAAGGCGTTTACCTTAGCAAGTGCTTTGTTTAGAGTAAGACGAAACATTATTCTTGTTTCAGATACATATCAACAATCAGTAGCATTCTTAGGATTAATTAAAAGAGAATTTGAGGTCAATGACCTATTAAAAAAGTTGTTTGGATTTAAAGAATTTGCTACAGACAGAGAAGATGAAATTGTAGTAATTCTAGACGATGGTTATAGATTTAGAATTAAAGCATATGGATCAGAACAAAAAGTAAGAGGCATTATTTGGGATGATATGCGTCCCGATCTTATTGTGGGAGATGATTTAGAAAATGACGAAATGGTCATGAATCCAGAACGCCGTGAAAAATTTAGAGTATGGATGCTAAATGCATTACTTCCCACATTATCTAAAAGAGGAATAGTAAGAATCATAGGAACTATTTTGCATATGGATGCTTATTTAGAGCGTCTTATGCCAAAAGATAAAGATGAGAATACTCTTGTTGATGAACTAAAATCAATAATGAGAAAGTCTAAAGATGGTTGGTTTAGTGTAAGATATAGAGGCCACAATGAAGATTTTTCTGAAATACTATGGCCTATAAAATGGAGCAAAGAACGGTTTCAAGAAGTTCGGGCAATGTTTATTGCCCAAGGTAATCCAGAAGGTTATTACCAAGAATACTTGAATCGTCCTATTGATCCAACAAATACATTTTTTAAGAAAGACGATTTTCAAGATTTTAGTGATCGTGATTATGAAAGAGATTGGTCTTATTCACCAACCTATTTATCTTTAGATGGGGCTTTTTCTACAAAAGAGAAGAGGGATTGGACTGTTTTGACAGTTGGTTCTACTGATACGGACGGAATGTTATATATTCGTCATGTCACTCGTGATAGAATGGATACAAAAGAAGCAGTTGAAACAATTTTACGACTACAAGACCTCTATAAATTTTCGATAATGCTGGTTGGAAAAGGAGCATATGAAAAAGGAATTGAACCTTTTCTTCAAGATTTAGTTAGGCGGAAAGGCAGATTCTTATATGCAGAAACTATTCCAGAAGCAATTGATAAAAGATTAAGAGCACAGTCTATTCGTGGCAGAATGCGGGTAGGAGGTGTAAAATTTAATAAAAAAGGAAAGTGGTATTCTGAATTTGAACAAGAATTATTGGAATTTGATCGTGGAACACATGACGATCAAGTAGATACAATGGCTTTATTTGGTCTTTATCTTGACAATATGATGGATGCTCCTACTTATAAAGAAATTGAGAATGCTGAATATGAAGATGAGGTTAATCGCTCACAAAAGGATGATTGGATGTCAGGAAAATCCCTGATGACAGGCTACTAATTATGGCAGAAGAAAAATTAACAAAAGTAGATTTTCAAAAGTTAGTAGATTCTAAGAATCTTGCAGATGATTATGAGCAAGATTATCTTAATTCTATGGGAATTAAAATTGTTGAATGGTTTGATGATGATGAAGAAGCACGGCGTCCTTGGATGGAAAAGAATAATCAATGGATGGAATTAGCTACTCAAGTTCAGATTAAAAAGACATATCCTTGGCCCGATGCGGCCAATGTAAAATACCCCCTGCTTACCACAGCAGCAATGCAATTTGCTGCACGTTCTTATCCTGCCCTTGTTCCTGGGCCTAAATTAGTTCAAGGGATGGTTGTTGGCCGAGACGATAATGGAGAAAAATTCCAATCGGCTGAACGGGTAGGCAGGCATATAAGTTACCAATTACTTCATGAAATGGAGGATTGGGAAGAACAAATGGATAAGTTATGTATGATGCTTCCTATTATGGGTTGTATCTTCAAGAAAACTTATTATGATCCTCTTAAAAAGATGAATGTTTCTGAGTTAGTATTGCCAAGTGAATTAATTATAGATTACTTTGCTCGATCAATTGAAACAGCAACCAGAAAAAGCCATGTTTTATTCAAAACTAAAAATGAAATTAAAGAAAGAATTAATAGGGGACTTTGGCTTGATGTAGATTTGGGAGAACCCCGTATTGGGGATAATGCAAGCAATACTTCTGCCCAAGAAACACGTAATAAAATTGATGGCACAAGAGAGCCAAAAATAAGTCCGGCAACACCACATAAATTTATTGAGTGTCATTGCTGGTGGGATTTAGATGAGGATGGATACGATGAACCATACGTTGTCACAGTTCATTACATTACGAAAAAAATCGTTCGTATTGTCGCAAGGTTTGAGGTTGAAAATGTTGAATTCGAGACAGATACAGAAACAGGAAAGGAAAGGCTCATTAAGATTACTCCAACGGAGTATTTCACCAAGTTTGGATTTATACCTAATCCTGATGGCAGTATCTATGATCTTGGGTTTGGTCTTCTTCTTGGTGGTATAAATGAATGCGTTAATACCCTTACCAATCAACTTATTGACAGTGGGACTCTTAATAATCTACAAGCAGGCTTTTTGGGGAGGGGAATTAGGATACGTAGTGGTGCTGGAAGATTTAGTCCTGGCGAATGGAAACCAGTGGATTTCGTAGGTGATGATATTAAAAAGCATATCTTTGCGTTACCAACGAAAGAACCGTCCGATGTTTTATTTCAATTACTTGAAGCACTTGTCATAAGTGGGAAAGAACTTGCATCAGTCGCAGAGATTTTTGTAGGCAAGATGCCCGGACAAAATACTCCCGCGACAACTACAATGGCGACCATTGAGCAGGGTCTCAAAGTTTTCACCGCCATTCATAAAAGATTATACAGGGCATTAGGAAAGGAGTATCAGAAACTTTTTAGATTAAATAGTATTAATATGGATGAAAGGGTTTATTTTACAATAAATGAACCTCAAGGACCTGCAAAACAGACTGCATATAAGGCTGATTATAGTCCAGAAAACATTACAGTTAAACCTAATGCTGATCCAAATGTTGTATCACAGTCACAAAAATTAATGAAGGTGCAATCATATGGTCCCTTACTTGAACTTAAAACAATTAATCCTCAAGAATATACTAAGCGTTATCTTGAAGCTGTGGAAGCAGAGAATATTGCCCAACTTATGCAGGTTGGTCAGCAAGCGCCCGATCCAGAACAAGTCAAAGCGCAAGCCGAGCAACAGAAAGCCCAAATGCAACAGCAAACGATGCAGTTAAAGGCTTCCTTAGATGCACAAGCCAAGCAAATGCAAGCACAGATCGAAGCCGCTAAAGCTGCTTCTGAAGAAAGATCAGCACAACAAGAAATAAGAATTAAAGCACAAGAAGCACAATTAGAGCAATTTAAGGCAATGATTGAAATAATGGCTACCAAAACAAAAGCAAATGCCGATTTACAGATGGCAGATGACAAACATAGATTAGATATGCAACATAAACAAGAGAAACATACTATTACTATGGCGCAAGTCAGAGAGAGAAAAGCGACACAACAATCCAAAGGAGCAAGTAAATAATGAATGTGTCCAAACAAGAGTGGATAGATTGGAAATCTAATAGTGTAACAAAAGAGTTTTTAGAAAGACTGTTTACTAAAAGAGAAGAAATAAAAGAGGGCATTGCAGAAGAAACTATTGTAGAAGAAGCAATTCAAAGGCATATAGGCCAATGTCAAGCCTATAAAGATGTAATAAATTATGCTCTTTATGATTTTGATACAGCAAATTCTATAGAGGAGTTAGAGGATGACGACAGTGAAGGCAATCGGTTATAAAATAATTATTAAACCAGATGAAGTTTTGAAGTATAGTAAAGGGGGCATAGCCCTTGCAGTAGATGCAAAAATGGAAGCAAATGCACAAGTAGTTGGGACTATTGTAGATATTGGTGAAGATTTTGCAGTTGCTTATAAGCCTAAAACCCCATATTGGGGACTTAAAGTTGGTGATAAAGTTTACTATGCTAAGTATGCGGGTAAATGGGTAGGAGATGATCTTCTCATTCTAAATGATGAAGATATTTGTGCTAAAATTCAAGAGGATCAAAAAGATGGAAGTGATGTCGTGGAGACCGAAAAAACGTAATGTAAGATATCAAGAAAAACCTGACTGGCTTCCTGATGAAATTTATGCAGAAGCATTGGCAGCAAAACGATTTTATAATGAAGATTGGGAATTTTGGGTTTTTGCTGAATCAATGGATGCAAATGTTTGTCAGGCAACAGCAGAAGATGCTTGTATTAGAGGATTACAAAAAGCTTTACATAGGGTTCAATTTGTATATGGACCAAAAGTAGCAAAGTGGTATTTGGAGTTTCTGGACATGGGAGATATCTTCCAAAAAGTTAAGCATCCAGAATATATTGCACGATTAGGCTAAGGAGAGTAATGATGACAGATAAAGTAGATGGTGTTGGAACAAAGATTCCGGGAGAAGATGAGGGTGATAGTTCTCTTAATCCACAAACACAAGCGGAAAAAGTAACTGAAAGAGCTAAAGAAAAAGGTTGGAAACCATTAGAAGAATATGATGGTGATCCGGCAGATTGGGTAGATGCCAAAGAATTTGTTGGAAGACAAAAACTTTATGATCGGATTAATGATTTAAAGTCTACTCTTACTAAACAAACAAGGGCATTTCAATCAGACATGCAAGTAATTCTTGCGAATATGTCCAAGGTTCGAGAACAAGAACATAAAAAAGCTTTAAAAGAATTAGAAGATCAACGCAGACAAGCCGTAGCCGCAGAAGATGTTCAAGCTGTTGTAGAAGTTAGTAAGCAGATTGAAACTCTTAAGGAAGAAAAGGCAGAAGAAAAAGCAGCTGTTAAAGAAGGAGCACAAAAAACAGGAGAAGCAACTCCTGAATTTCTGGAATGGCAAGCCAAGAATAAGTGGTTTCTTAATGAAAGTGAAATGCGTCAAGATGCAATTTCTATTGGTGTAGGGTATGCAGCAGGAAACCCCAATAAAACACAAGTAGATGTTCTTGATTATGTAACTAAGAAAATTAAGAAAATGTATCCAGAACAATTCAAGGAGGCTCGTCAAGTGGATAGTAAAGTTGATAGTGGTGGAACAACTAAACCTGCCCCATTAAGTAATAAGAAAATGAAGTTCTCTGATTTGTCTGAAGAACATCAGGCAATTGGAAAAACCCTTATTAAGAGTGGTGCATTGAAGAAAGTTGCTGAAAAAAACAAGCGATCTGAAGAAGAAGAATATCTTTTTCAATATCAAGCAAATCTGTAATAGGAGACAGTAATCATGGCACAAAGAGGAAGACCTCGTAAAAATGTTGTAACACAACAAGATGTTGTTGAAACTGAGCAAAGTGCTCCACAAGAAGAAGTTCAAGAACGGCCTTCTGCTTCAACGAAGCGGTCAGATAGGCCCGGACGTGTTCCAATTAATGGATATCGTGATATATTAAGTGTAGGAGGCCAGGAAGCTGGTTTTCATTATGCATGGATTCGTGATGATCTTACTCCTCGTTTTGAAGCATCTGGATATGAATTTGTCACACATGCAGTAACCGTTGGAGATCGTAAAGTTAATTCCGCATCCCAAATTGGGACAAATGTTAGTATAGCAGGAGGCAATGGTAGAACTCTTTACCTCATGCGAGTCCTGCAAGAATACTATGATGAAGATATGGAAAACTATAATGCGGAAATTGATTCGAAAGAAACGGTTATGTTTGCACAACTAAATAGCAAAGAGGATGGTCGTTATGGAAAAGTTCAAATTAAACACGGTTCTAAGACTCGTTAAATAAATTTGGATATCCGCTTTTTTATAATTGGCTGAAATCTTCTTTTGGAGAAATAAAATTTTGGAGATTTAAATATGGCGAACGTAAATCGCGCATTTGGATTTCGGCCCGTTGGTTATTTAGGCGGAGCGAAATGGACAGGCGAGCAATCGTTATATGCATTTAGTGCATCTAACTCTACTGGAGCAGCCTATAAAGGCGATGCCGTTGAGTTTGATACTACCCTTCGCACACTTGCATTGACGGATAATTACTATCCGGCATGTCCTCTTGTCAAACCTGTAGTTGCTACGCTCACGACCACACAGGTTTTGTCAGGAATTATTGCTGGATTTGTGCCAGAACCAGAATATAACCATACTGCAACTGCATCTCTTGGTTTGATGTATCGTGTAGATGATACTAAGCGTTATGTTTGGGTTGTGGATAACCCTCTTGTTGTATTTACTGTGCAAGAGGATGGAAATGATTATGTATCGGCTTCGGACAATAGTATTAATAAAACAGGCGATCTAGTTTATGCGGCAGGCAGCACTACTACAGGTGTTTCTGGTGCAATGATGGATAGTTCTGATATTAATAACAATGCTGTCCGTCCGTTCAAGGTTCTACGTTATACTCCAAGTGTTGATAACTTTGGTTTCGCTGCGGCTGATACAAACAGTTATGCGAAGATGAATGTTATCATGTGGACGCACGTTTGGAACTCGAACGTAACCGATTACAACGGCCTATAATATTAAAGGAGATGACATATGGCACTTATTAACTCAGGTTCCTTTAGTAAAGCATTATGGCCCGGTATCAATGCTTGGTATGGTGAAGCATATGATGAATGGTCGGTAGAACATACCGGTCTATTCGATCAATATACCAGTCGGAAAGCTTTCGAGGAAGACGTTGGTATGTCTGGTTTTGGTCTTTTGGCCGTTAAACCAGAAGGACAGGCTATTCAGTATGATACAGCGTTGCAAGGTTATATTACTCGTTATACGCATATTGAATATGCATTAGGTTTTATTATCACGAAGATCATGGTAGATGACGATCAGTATGATGTGATTGGACCAAAACGGGCCAAGGCACTTGCATTCTCGACTCGTCAAACATCGGAGAACGTTGCTGCTAATGTATATAATCGGGCATTTACTGCTGGTTATACTGGCGGTGATGGTTCTGTTATGATTGTTTCCAGCCATCCTAATGTTGCTGGGGGCACATGGTCTAATACGCCATCAGTTGCGGCAAACCTTTCAGAAGCGGCTCTTGAACAAGCAGTGATTGATATTGCTCGTTTCAAGAATGATCGTGGATTATTGATTTCAGTAACTCCTCGTTCTATTATTACTGCTCCTGAAAATATGTTTGAACTAGAGCGTATTCTCAAATCACAATATCGTGTAGGAACAGCGAACAATGATATCAATGCTCTTGTGTCTATGGGTAAATTCCCTGAAGGTGTCAAGATCAATCACTATCTAACTTCGACTACTGCATGGTTTGTGAGAACTAATACACCAGATGGATTGAAGCATTTCACCCGTTCACCTGTTAGGTTTGCGGAAGATAATGACTTTGATACGTCAAATGCTAAGTTCAAAGTAGAATATCGTGATAGTTTTGGTTGGACTGATCCACGCTGCATCTATGGTAGCGCGGGAGTCTAAAAGTAGTTTGTTCTAACTTGTGAGATGGGGTGTCATAGCCCCATCTCCATTTCCTTTAAGGAGAGTTTTCTATGGCAACAATGAGTAATTTTCCAAATGGTTTTATGAATGGAGTCACCATTCGTGGGATTCCTTTATTGCAAACCCATCCAGGTAGAGTATTTTGGGTAGGCAATAGCACAGTTAAAATGGATAATGAAAAGGCTGCATCAAATGGTAATGATGGCACATTTCTTGCTCCTTATTCAACACTTGATTATGCGGTAGGACGTTGTGTAGCTAGTCGGGGGGATATTATTGTAATTAAACCCGGACATGCTGAAACAATTTCAACAGCGACCGCAATGGCATGGGATGTGGCGGGTATTGCAATTATCGGTTTAGGAGTTGGAAGTTTGCGTCCAACATTTACACTTGCTACTGCGGCTACTGCCACAATTACTGCGTCTGTTGCTAATGTATCCGTGAATAATGTTCTGTTTGTTGCAAACTTTGCGGACATTGCTACATTTTTCACTCTAACAACGGCCAAAGATTTTACAGTAGAGAATTGTGAGTTTCGAGATACAAGTGCCATATTAAATGCTATTAATGTTATAGATACTAATGCTACAGCAAATGCTGCTGATGGACTTTATTTTGCGAGAAACAGAGTTACATCATTAGGCACAACTGCTGCTACTTCAGTATTTGATATTGATGCTGCCTTGGATCGTCTGACTGTGTTAGATAACTTTTATACGGGAGCAGTTCTTAACAATACTCCTGCGTGGATTGATGCAGCAACATTTGCTGTTACCAATTTAGAAATGGGACGTAATAAGACATATCGTATTAATACAGATACAGCAACTGGCGGACTTTTGTTTGCTGGTTCGTCTGTGGCTAATACTGGTATGGTCTATGAAAACTATTCTAGACATGGTGATGTTGCGGCTGCAATCTATGTGACTGCCGGAGCACTTCTTGGCATGGCAGAGAATTACGGAACTGGAGACGTTGATACACAAGGCACTTTGATTCCTGTTGCTGGGAATGATGCTGCGTAATAGAGACTAAGAAAGGGTCGAAAGGCCCTTTCTTTCTTCTTAAAAAGGAAAAATAATTATGCGACCAGTTGTTTTAAGTTATACACCCGCAGATGATAATCTTACTGGATTTTTGTCTAATGCAACAGGAGCTACTTGGACTTTAACTACAACTACTCCGGGTGATAGTATGGCACATTTAGTAAAAATTACTAATGATAGTGCCACAGATCATTCAGCAAAAACAGCAGTGCTTACGGGCACCGATGCTGAAAATAGAGTTCAGACTGAAACTCTTAATCTCCCTGCTGCTTCAGTTGCAGTAACAAGCACGAAATATTTTCGGACACTTACTTCTGTAGTTCCGAGTGCTACTATTGGGGCTGACACAATGGATATTGGATGGACAGATGGTGCAGTTAATCATATGGTTGTTACCAATTGGCGACAAAACCCATTTAGTATTTCTGTTGGAGTTGATATTACTGGCACAATTAATTACGATGTGCAGCATACGTTTGATGATATTTTTACCGTAGCAGCGTCAGCAGTTAGTTGGTTTGACCATTCTTCTATAGCCGCTAAAATAGCAGATGCAGATGGAAACTATGCATTTCCAGTAAGAGCAATTCGGTTACTTATTAACTCCTTGACAACTGGAGCTACTGCCGAACTCTTCATTCTTCAAGGAGAATAATTATGAGTGTGTCTGTTGATACACAATCATTAGAATCTTTAAAACAATTTAAAGCCTTTTTTGATTTTTTAAGTGACCCCAAAAAATATAAAGAACTTCTAGATCAAACTTCTGAAGTTCTTAAAAAGTTGGAAACTTCTATGGGAGTTTATGATTCTTTTCAAAAAGTAGAAGAGCATTCTAAACAAGTTAATTTGCGTGCATTACAAGCACAACAAGATATTGATAAGGGATATGATCTTCTTGAAGGGGCAGAAAAAGCACAACAAGAAAAGAATGCATTTAGAGAAAAACAAATTAATGAAAAAGAACAAACTCTTGTTGATTTAGGTAAAAAACTTTTAGATTGGGAAAAGGAACTTTCTAATAAGGATTCTTTTTTAAAACAAAAAGAAATGAGTTTGAATAAAACAAGTTCTGATTTAAATGGAAAGGCCGAAGAATTAAAGGCACTTGATAAAAAGTTACAAGATAAAGAGCGTGCATTCAAAGCATTATCTAATTAATTATGGCTACCTTTACAAAAGTAAATAACTTTGTTGCTGATATGCTTAATGGAGGAGGATTAAATTTATCCTCTGATGTTATTAAGCTTGGGCTTACCAATACTTCTCCTAATGTGGCTGATACAGATGTCAATACTACTGCATCGCCGGATACAGTTATTTCCACATCTAATGCAATTGAAATTGCTGCTGGAAATGGTTACACTGAAGGTGGAAATACACTTACAATTACAACTTCAGGACAAACCGGAGGAACTTATACATTAGCCGCAAACCAAACAGTATTTACAGCTTCTGTTGGAACAATGGCAACTTTCCGATATCTTTATCTTTATGATAATACTGCTGGTGCAGTAGGAACTAGACCTTTTATGTGTTGGTGGGATTATGGGGTTGGAGGATTATCTCTTGCCGCAGGTGAATCTCTTAC
>ERZ1292629.336-Hain-H43-01um-R1-336-length-49390-cov-14_pt2 | contig 13115 bp, 18 predicted proteins | sample MGYA00564399_ERZ1292629 | MGnify/ENA primary metagenome ERZ1292629 (study PRJEB36523, sample SAMEA6512636) | groundwater metagenome | collected 2019-01-08 | study: AquaDiva: Metagenomics assemblies of 32 groundwater samples | reverse complement strand
TTTTCTCAGCCCTTTCTCAATACTTCGAAAAGCTCTTGCTTAATTTATCGCTCCAGAAATCAGGCAAGCTGCAAGATAACATTCCCTCAAATTCATCATCCAAAACATAAAAATAGCTTTTTTTATCGTCCTTTACTTTTTTGAATTCTTTATCGGCTTTTTCGAATAAATCCTTTATGCTCTTTCTTTCAAATCTGGCTTGAAGAAGCGAAGGCTCTTTGAATATTATGGTGTCTGTTAATCTTACAACATTGAGATCTATCATTGCAGAATTCTGGGTTATTATGATAAGAGATAAATTTTTGTGCCTTGCAATAACCATTATATCGCTTAAAACTTTGTTGGCCTTTTTCATGGAGTTTCTGGAAGAGTAGGATATTGCAGCTTCATCAACAAGAAGAATAGAATCATTTTTCACATCTTTTACATCAGAGACTTTTTTTATAAATCTTGGAAGTTCTCCTTCTCCAAGATAATAAGCGCTTCTCTTTCCTGCCAAAACATCAAGGAACTTGAAGCCGAGAGCTGTTTTTCCGCTGCCTCTTTTTCCTGTGATTAAAATAATCAGGCTTGAGTTTTTTAATCTGTTTTTAAAATCATCAAAATTCCCAGATATATCTTTCATGACTCTAAAATCTATTTCTTTTTCTTTCCTTTTTTTGAACAAGTCAAATATTCCCATTTTATTTCTCTCTTAATCCCTTCAAAGTCCCTGAAACCCTAACAACTTTTATTTCTTCATGCCAGACAGCAAAGCTGGCTCTGACTTTATTTACAGATTCTCTATTTACTCCAATTATTGCGTAATCCTTTTCTTTTTTGATCCATAATAAAGAAGATTTTGACATCCCTAAAACACCTATAAAATCAAGAATAGCTTTCTCTATGTCATCAATTTTTCCCTTTACATAAAGATATCTCATATTCTCTTTCATTGAAGGTTTTAAAGGCTGCATGAGTAGTTCAGGGAGAGCTTATTTTTATAGCTTTAGTTGACAATAAAGTTATACCCATTTCTTACAATGTCTTTCCTGAGCTGAGGCACTTTGTCTTTTTCCAAAAGAACATATATTCCCTGTCTGCCAACACTTTTTGATGAAATAACTAGTTTGAGTGATTTTTTTAAGTCGTCATAACCTATACTTTTGATTTCCAGATCACTTTCTGCATTACTGCTGTCAATTATTCTTCCAAAATTGATTCTTCTTACATAATTCAGCCCTTTGACAAGTTCAAGAAATTCTATTGAGTTTGAAAGAACCATTTCATTCCATCTTCTTTCTATACCTTTTCGCATTCAAGTTTAAAGTGTTTAAAATAATAAATCTTTCTAAAAACATTCTTAAACCCCATTTGCTTTTTGCTGACTATGATAAATGTTTATATGATCTCTTCGGAGGCAACTGGAGATCATCATTAATTGCTAATGAGGGAAATAAACCTTTGGAAAAGGTTTCCAAAAGAGAGAAAAAAACCGAGAGGTTGTTTTTAGGATGGATATCTACACAGTTGGCGGATACAATGAAGTTGGAAAAAACATGACTGTTTTGGATCTTGGAGAAGATGCAATTATTTTTGATGCTGGTCTTTATCTTCCGGCTGTTGTCGAATTGCAGGAGGAAGAGGAAAAAGGAGCTTATTCTGAAAAAAAACTACGAAGCATTGGCGCTATCCCAAATGACGACCTTCTTGATGATATTAATATAAGAAACAAAGTAAGGGCTATAATTCCAAGTCATGCTCATTTAGACCATATTGGTGCTCTTCCATACCTAGCTTACAGGTATAACGCTCCTATTGTCGCAACTCCTTTTACAATTCAAGTCCTGAAAAAAATCCTTGAAGATGATCACATACAGCTTCCTAACAAGCTTATTACAGTTCAGCCGAATAGTTCATACATAGTCAAAGGAAAAAGAAGAGACTATAAAGTTGATTTTATAAACATGACTCATTCGACAATTCATACTGCAATGCTGGCAGTTCACACTCCTGAAGGTGTCGTTGTTTATGGAAATGATTACAAATTAGATAATACTCCTGTTATTGGGCTTCCGCCTAATTATGATTTAATGCATAAGTTAGCTCAAGAAGGAGTGATAGCATTGATTGTTGATTCTCTTTATTCAGGAGATGAAAGAAAAACTCAGAGCGAGAAAATTGCAAGGGCAATGGTGGAAGAGGTTCTTCTCACGGTAGACAACAAAAAATCTGCGATATTTGTAACAACATTTTCCTCCCATATTGCGAGGCTGAAAAGCATCGTTGATTATGGAAAAAGGCTAAACAGGAAAGTTTATTTCCTTGGAAGAAGCTTAAAGAAATACGTCACAGCATCTATGGATATAGGGATGTGTCCCTTTAAAAACGACATTTATATTGCAACTTACAGAAAGCAAGTTGAGTCTGTCCTGAGGAAAGTCGCTAAAAATAGGGATAAATCTTTAGTTGTCTGCACAGGCCACCAAGGAGAGCCGGGAAGCATCATGGAGCGCTTGTCTCGAAAACAGCTTCCTTTTGAATTTCAGCATAATGACCACATAATTTATTCTTCAAAAACTATTCCAGTTCCTATAAACATTGCAAATAAAGAAGGAATGGACAAAAGGCTTAAAAAATTTGGAGTCAGAATTTTTGACAATGTTCATGTCTCTGGCCACGGAGGGAGAGAAGATTTGAGGGATTTAATAAGCATCTTTAAGCCAAAAAATATAATTCCATCCCATGGTTCAACTCAGCAATTGACTCCTGCAATAGAACTGGCAAGAGAAATGGGTTATAAAGCAGGCAAAGAATGTCATTTAATGCAGGACGGCCAGAAGATAACCTTACAATGATTAAAAAGTTTTTCAAAGAGCTTCCAAAGCTTCCTTTATCTGCTTTTATTTTTTACCTTATTGTTATGGTCTTAAGAGTTTTAGACGTTATACCTCCTCCATCAGAAATAATTGCTGCTCTGGAAAATCTTCTTGATTTATATGGAGTTATTGTTATTTTTATTTCGGTTCTTCTTGAAGGCATTGTTTACTTTGGGTTTTATTTTCCAGGAACAACTATTGTCACGATTTCAATATTGCTGTCTAATGGGGAATTTTCCTCATTTTTGTCAATTGCATTGGCTTCTGCTTTCGCATTGACAATAACCTCTATTTTTAATTACATTTTAGGGAGAAGGCTTCCAACTAAATTTGATCCGTCAAGCTCGCGTATAAAAAAGGCACTTTCAAAAGGACTTATTCTTTCTATAATTCATCCAAACACTTTATCCTTCTACTTTTTTGACTCAGGAATCAAAAGACAAAGTCCGTGGAAAATCGCGTTTGTCCCTTTTCTGATTGCAGTTTATGGAATTGTTTTATCCATTATAATCTACTCTTTTAAATCTCCATTTAAATCAGCTGTGGAAATGCCTTATATCCTGCTTTGCCTTATTTTTGTATGGCTTGTTGTTTCTTATTTTTATGAGAAAAGAAAGAAGAAACATTTAATGAATGTTCCTTGATGTTAAGCCCAATCTATAAATTAAAATAGAAATAAAAATTGCACTCCTCACAAATTCGTCGTGTTATTAATAAATTCTATTAATCTGCGATGATAGGAGCAGCAAATTCAGGTGATAAATAGCATGGCTAATCATTGTAAGAATAATAAATTAAAGGTTTACTTTACGTTTAATATAGATTTTTAAATTGAAAAAACTTATATTTCTAATGGCTAGAAATGATATTCTTGGAGGATTAAAAGTTGCATTGTCTAAAGGCCATTCTCTTCAAGAGGCAATGCAGTCTTTTTATAATGCAGGCTATAAAAAAGAAGACATTGAAGAAGCTGCAAGACTTCTTCAAAGCGGTCCTGCAGAAATAAGAAAAGAAACTTTAATCAGACCTTCTCCTCAGAACAAACCAAATCCTTTTGTTCCAAAACCACAAATGCAAAATCAGCCTTTGCAGCCAACTATACCTCTTCCTGTCCCAAAACCACAAAGCCAAGTTCAACCAGTAAAATCTGCGCCAATTCTTTCAGCTCCTAACCAAGAATCTCAATATGCTCCCCCCCAGAAATTATCTGCACCGTCAAAAGAAGAGGTTATGGAAGTGTTTTCTCAGCAAAAATCTTTAAGTTCTTTTGCTCCGCAGCCAGCTTTAAAGCCGGCGCTTTCTCAAATTCGCATTCCTCAACAGCCAAATGTGAAGCAAAATGTTTCTGCATATGGTGAAAAAAGAAAAGTTGACACTTTCACAATAATTCTTATTGTAGCGCTTGTGGTTCTTTTAGGGATTCTTACTTCTGTTTTTCTTTTTAAAGACCAATTTGTGGAGTTCCTGAACGGAATTTTGGATTAAAATGTATTCTCCTGCCGAAGATTCTTATTTGCTTTCTGGCGTTATTGCCAAAATTATTCCCGAAATGCTCAGGAAAAATTCAGAATTGAAGTTTCTTGAAATCGGATGTGGAAGCGGAATCCTCCTAGAAACAGCTTACGAAGCAGGTGTTAAAAGAAAAAATATCTTTGGCTGTGATGTAGACTCAGAATCTGTAAGTCATTGCAAAAGTCTTGGGTTTCGCTGTGTTAATTCAGACATGTTTAAGAGCATAAAGGGAAAATTCGACTTGATTGTTTTTAATCCTCCATATCTTCCTGAGGAAAAATTGGATAAGGGCATTGATACATCTTCAGGAAAAAAAGGAGACAAAGCAGCAATAAGCTTTCTAAGAAATTTCGGAAAACATCTCAATCAAAAAGGCAAGGCGCTGTTTTTGCTGAGCTCTTTAACTTCTATGGAAAGAATTAATAAATGGCTGCCTAGATTTTCATGGAGAGAAGCTGTCAGAAAAAAACTTTTCTTTGAAGAGATTTATGTGCTTGAATTCTCGAGCAAAACTTCAAGATGATCTTTTTTCCCTAAAACAGTAAATTTTGTTCTTCCTTTGGTATGTTTTCTTGGCATTGAGAGCCTGTTATTTTTTCCGTTTTCTATGTAAATATAAAACATTTCTTCAGATTTTAATTCATTTGGCTTGTAATCCCAAATTTGTATTGTTTTGCCGTCATTATAACCAAATAAGGCAGCCCTGTCTATTCCTAAATAATCCATTCTCTCTTTAAAATTTCTTTTGATATTTGCAGTAATAGTGAGCCTTCCTTTATGATCAATATTTCTTGAAAAGCTTCCCAAGTATGGAAACAAATTATTTATCTTATTTATTTCTTCTTCAAATGTCATTGAAAACATCAATCCTCCTTGTTTTTAAGCCTTGCCAGTGGCATAATTTTATATACATCTTGTTATTCCAAAATTTATTCCTAAAATGAGATTCGCGCACTTGGCAGATGTTCATCTTGGAGGCTGGAAACAGCCAGAGCTCCAGGCTCTAAACCTGCAGTCTTTTAGAATGGCCATAGATAATTGCATAAAGGAAAAAGTTGAGTTTGCTCTTGTTGCAGGAGATTTATTTGACACTGCCTTCCCAGGAATAGAGGTTCTTAAAGAAACTTTTTACGAATTCAAGAGGTTGAAAGAATCAGGAATCCCGTGCTTTATTATAGCGGGCAGTCATGATTACTCTGTTTCAGGCAAAACTTTCCTTGATGTTCTTGAAAAAGCTGGTTTTTGCAAAAATGTTGAGGATGTTGAAGAAAGGAACGGATTCTTGTATTTGTCGCCAACTTTGTATAAAGGAGTTGCAATATATGGATATCCTGGAAGAAAATCCGGCCTTGAAATTCCCGATTTAAGAAGAGTAAAAATAAATGACTCTCCAGGTTTCTACAAGATTTTTATGCTTCACACAACTCTGGACAAGGTTAAAGGATCATTGCCTATTGATGCAATTGAAACTGACCTTTTGCCTCATGCAGATTATTATGCCTTAGGTCATATACATATAGACTTCCAGTATGGGAATTTTGTTTATCCAGGCCCTGTTTTTCCGAACAATTTCCAGGAGCTTGAAGACTTGAGCCATGGGGGAATGTATATTGCAGATACTGAAAATAATTCTCTTAAAAGAATTGAGCTAAAAATTAAAGAGGTTATTCCAATAGAAGTTCATATTAAAAGCGCTTTAATTGCTACTGACAAGATAATTGCAGAATTAGAAAAGAGGGATGTTGAAGATAAAATAATTCTTTTAAGAGTAAAAGGAGAATTGGAAACAGGCCAGCATTCAGATATAAAGTTTTCCCAGATTGAAGATTTCACCAAAAAAAAGAAAGCTTACTTTTTCTTGAAAAACACTCATGAATTGAAATCCAAAGAAATGGAGTTAGAGGTAGAGATTCAGGATAAGGGAAATATTGAAGAAGAAGCTCTTAAAATATATTCTGAGAAAAATCCTTCAGATTTGAATTTAATGATCTCTCCTTTGATGGAGGCGCTTTCTATTGAAAAGCAGGAAGGAGAGACTTCCGAGGCATTTACAAAAAGAATTCTTGAAAACTCAAAAAAAGTGCTGAAATTTTGATCAAACGGAATCAAATGCTTGGTCTAGAGATTTTTCATTTGCAGTTTCTTCTAAATCATTTAAATTGTCAATAATTACCCTAATATTTTTAGGAATAACCTTCTCATATTTATTTATTGTTTCTGCATGCACTGGACCGTCAAATCCTCCGCATAATGAGCGATAAGCTAAACATATTTCTGCAACTTGTTTAGGTAGGTAACTTTTTCTCTGTTCCATCTTATTTATCTAATTTAAGGGGTTTTAACCATTATTGTTATCAATTATATTTATCGGCTTTTTAGGAAGAAGATCTGTTTTATATTCATAAATTCACCACAACTATTTTTATATAGCTATAAATATGCTTAGTAAAATGATTTTAAAAAAAATATCCCTTGAAAATATAAGAAGCTATAAAAAAGAAGAGCTTGAATTTCCAGAGGGTTCTATTTTGCTTTCAGGAGATATAGGCTCTGGAAAAACATCTATATTGCTGGCGGTGGAATTTGCGCTTTTTGGCCTTCAGCCAGGGCAAAGAGGCTCATCTTTGCTTAAAAACGGCGCCCAGACTGGAGGTGTAACCATGGAATTTGAGGTTGACGGCAAAAGCATTATTGTTGAAAGGACTCTAAAGAGAAGCTCCAAAAGCATAGCTCAAGATTATTCAGCAATAACAATAGACGGTGAGAAGTTTGAAATTTCCGTAACAGAGTTGAAAGATAAAATTCTTGATATTTTAAATTATCCTAGGGAATTTTCTAAAAAGCAGAATCTTCTCTACAAATTCACAGTTTATACTCCCCAGGAAGAAATGAGAGAAATAATCCTGCAGGATGCAGAGACAAGAATAAACACTTTAAGAAATATTTTTGGAATTGACAAATACAAGAGGATTTTGGAAAACACAAGCATCTTAACAGCAAAAATAAGAGAAGAGCAAAGAGTCAAAGAAGCCCTTATTTCAAGTCTTGATAAGGATAAAGAGTTTTTGATGTCAAAGGAGGAAGAATTGGAGACAAAACATTATAATATTTCTTCTGTTGAAAAAGAGCTGTTCCTTAAAGCAGAAATCAAGAAAATAATTCTTGAAGAGAAAAATCTTCTTGAGGTGAAAATAAATGAGAAAAACAGGCTTGAGCAGGAAGTTGACAAGGCAAAGATAATGATAATGAACAAGAAAGATTCTTTAATGTCTAATCAAAAGACTATTCCGGATCTGGAAGCCCAAATATCAGATTTGAAAAAACTTGAATTTGATGAATCTAAAATAAAAGATCTTGAATACGAAATATTGTCTAAGAAACAGGAGAAAATTATTTTGTACGAGAAAAATCTGGAGATATCATCTAAACTTTCTTCATTTGAGCTGAAAAATAGGGAGTTTGACATACTAAAGAAAAAAATCGGCAGCATAGACATCTGCCCCACATGCCTACAAAATGTTGCTCCAGTTTATAAGTCAAATGTCTTTAACAAGATTGATTCTGACATTTCAGAAAATATAAAGCATATTGAGTCTTCAAGGATAGAAAAAATGAAATTAAGCGAAGCGCTGAATAAAATTGAATTTGAAATATCTTCCCTAGAGAAAAAACTCCAGGATTTTAAAATTACTAAGGTTCGTCTTAATGAGGTTAAAGATAAGGAAAAAAGACTTTCTGATTTAAAGAAATTGAATACGGCTCTTGAAAAGGATATAATATTTTTGAATTCTCACTCAGACAGCTTGAAATCTTCTATTTTTGAGTTAAAGAAATATGACAATTTATTCAGTGAAAAGCAAAGAGAGCTTGATTCTGCAATGAAAGATGAAAGGATTGCAGAAATTAAAGTGGCAGAATTAAAAAAAGAAATAGAGGTTTTCACAAGGCAGATTCAGGAATTAAAAGAAAGAATAAACAAGCTTGAAGGTTTGAAACAACAATCCATGCATCTTAATGAGCTTGAGTCTTGGGTGTCTAAAAAATTTGTTTCTGTCATATCTTTTGTTGAGAAAAATGTCATGGCCAAACTAAAGCAGGATTTTTCTAAATTGTTTCAGGAGTGGTTTTCAATGCTTGTTTCTGAAACTTTTAATGTAAAGCTTGATGAGAATTTTACCCCAATAATTGAGCAGCAGGATTATGAATTGGATTATGCCTACTTATCAGGAGGAGAGAGAACTGCAATAGCATTGGCTTACAGGCTTGCTTTAAATCAAGTTATAAACTCTTTGCTTGGAAAAATAAAAACAAGAGATTTTGTGATTCTTGATGAGCCGACTGATGGATTTTCCGACCAGCAGCTTGATAAAATGCGCGAAGTTTTAGATCAGCTTAATGTGAAGCAGCTCATAATTGTAAGTCACGAGCAGAAAATTGAGAGCTTTGTGGACAATGTCATAAGATTCAGGAAAGAAAACGGAGTTAGCAGGAGGGTTTGATATTTCTGATTTTATGCGGGAACTAATGTCTTACCAAAATTGCTCCGTCGGTTAGTCCTGCGCCAAATCCCACAATTATGTATAGTGAACCTTTTTTTATTATTTCTTTTTCTATAGCTTCATCATGAGCTATTGCGATAGATGCCGTTGATGTGTTTCCATATCTTTCTAGATTTGTATACACAACTCCTTTGAAGCCTTTTTGTTCTAAACCTTTTTTTGCAGCATCAGTTATTCTTATATTTGCTCCATGAGGAATTATTGCATCTAAGTCCTTTACTTCATAACCTGTTCCTTCCAAAACTTTATGAATTGCTTCTTTCATTGCCACTGTTGCAAACTTGAAAACTTCTTTCCCATTCATTACAAGATAGTTTTGTTTTTTTTCATATAAATCAAATTTTTTATCCGGATCTTCTGAAGGTTTGATTTTTTTGCCAAGTTTATGTTCTAAACTTAAAAATCCATTTGGCCATTCTGAATTTCCTTTATCAGGTGCTCCGCCAACAAATGTTTTTATTATTCCTTTTTTAACATCTCCCGGAAACCTTTCTACTAAGAATGCGCCTGCACCGTCTCCAAATAAAACACAAGTGCTCCTATCAGAGTAATCTGTCATGTCTGTTAATCTTTCAGATCCAATAACTAGAATTTTATCCTTGTCTTTTTCAGCTCTTAGAGTGTTGTAAGCTGTCCTTATTGCATATATAAGGCCTGTGCAGCCTGCTGCTTGATCCTGGCAAGGGATTCCTTCTCTTGCTTCCAACTCTCTTGCCACGTAACTGGCATGGTTTGGGAATTCATGTTCGTTTGAGTGCCTGTTTGTTGAAAAAATTATTTCATCTATTTGCTCAGAATCTATTAGCTCTTTATTTAACAAATCTTTTGCAGCTAAAAGCCCCATTTCTTTTACACCTTTATCATGAGAAATTCTTCTTTCTTTCATTCCTGTTCTTGAAGTTACCCATTCATCGCTTGTATCAACTATTTTCTCAAGATCGTAATTAGTTATCACATTTCTTGGATCTTTTGCAGAAGGAACATAAACTCCGGGGCGTGAAAGTCTTATATAAAATCCTTCTTTTGTTTCTCCACTAATTCCCTCGCCCATCATTTTCAAATAAAATTTGTGTTAATATAGTTTTCTGTTTTTCACAACATAAATTTTTATAAACTAACTTTTAATTGATTTATTATGAAAACTGGAAAGAAGATTGGCTTGGGCATTATTGCGGCAATTGCTATCAATGCTCTTGTAAATTTGCCTCTTGGATTGAATCATAGAAAAAATGAAGAGTTATTAAAAATCCAAAGTAATGATTTAGAAAGTAAGATTAAGACTGCAGAATATTTTGGAGAGAAGTTTGATCCTAATAAAATAAATGAGTATTCTGACTCTCTTCATTCATTTTATGGTCAAAAGTATTTTTTGGAAGGGGATATACACGCAGAAAATGAGGAAGCCAGGCAGTCTTTTAGCAATGCTATTTTAGGATTTGGATATATAGCTTATCTTTTAAAGTGAATTTTTTTTAACCTCTCTCCTTCAGCCTTCTGTTTTTTGGGATAAAATTTGTTATTTTTAATTCAGATGCTTTTCCTGTCCCTAAAAAATCATTCTTGTGTTTCATTATTATGAACCCTTTTTTTCCAGAAGAGACATTTAGCTCTTTTCCCATCATCCATTCTTCTGTCTGTTTTTCATCAAGCTCAAAAACATTTTTAGTTATACTGTCTTTTAGAATTTGGGCTCCTTCAATGCTTAATCTTATTTCATCTCCCTGGACTTTTGCAAAGTAAATTCCTATCCTTTCTACAGGGATTGTTTCTGCCAGATTTAAAATTTCTTTTTCATTTAAATTTCCTTGATATAAAAAAATTCTCTCTTGCCCTATTTTTATTAGAAACCCTGGAATTTTTGAAATTCCAAACTGTTTATTTAGTTTTTCTAAGATTTTTTGCGTTTCTTTATTATCAAGTATGTGGATCATTTTTTATATCCAAGTATTTTATTATAAGTTGGATGGTCAACAATATTCAATACAAATAAAAATATTTCTATTCTTGTTCCTTCAGTAGTATAAAGCATTCTCCAGAAGTTAGAAAGTTCAACCCTATAAAGATTTTTTATTCCCTGCTTTTTAAAAGATTCTGGGATCAATTCTTTTCTTATAGGATCTCCATATTGTGGATTGCTCATTAATATATCTTTTATTCTTTCTATTGACCTAAGGAGAGATTGTGATTCTTTATCATTTCTTTTTTTAAGTTCAATAAAGCAATCTCTAGCCTGTCCTTTTAGCAAAATTCTGACTTCTTTTCCAAAAAACATTTTATATCTCCAAAGAATCCTTAAGCATTTTTTTTAAATGCTCTGGTTCAGAATAAACCCATTGAACTCCTCTAGGACCATAGATAATTTTCCCACTTCTCCATAAATATTCAAAAATTATTAGTAATGTTTGATGCATGACTTGTCTAGGAAGTTTTTTCTTTATCTCTGAAATTTTCATTGGAAGATCTCTATGACTCCTCAGAAAGTTTTCAACCATAAGAACAGTGCTAAGATTAGGATATCTTTTTCCTTCTTCAATGAATTCTTCTCTTGTTATTTTTATTTTTTGTGACATTTTTATATAATTTAAGTATCAATTAATACTTAAAAGGTATTACTATTTATAAAGATTGTGGTTTTATAGTATAAGTTTAAAAAATTGTGGCTTTTGATTATGCAATGAAATCCTCATTTATTAAGTATTTGGATGACACTCCCAAGATAAGGGTTTTAGAGTTTTTAATAGAAGGAAGGGAATTAGATTATAGTATAAGTGACATTGCAGAAGGAGCTGAAATTGGCAGAACAACTTTATTCAGAATTTTCGATGATTTGCTTAAAAGCGGGATCATCATTCCAACAAGACAGATAGGAAATGCAAAATTATTCAAGCTGAATGTTAAAAGCCCTTTTGTGAAAAAGATGATCTATCTTTTTGACGAAATAATATTTCAGAAGAAGAAAGTTGCTGTTTAGGAGTTTTTCTATTACTACTCTTTAGTTTATATATTGGAAAGTTTTATAAACCTGCGATTTATGGAAAAATATGGCTCAGACAATAGGAACAAAAGTTGAAGCGCCTAACCAGATTATAGTTAAACTTAATGGTATGGATTATCAATTCAGCAGAACTATTCAAGGATTAAGCATGCCTTCAGGAGTAAATCCTGAGGATTATGCAATGATTCATTCTATTAAAATAGAAAATGGCATTGCAGCTTATAATTCTGATTCTGCCATTTCAATGACTCAAAGATTTAATGGACTTAAATACAATTCTGCAAATATTGAAGCATTAAAAAGCGGCTTAACTGTTCCCACTCCTGCCAAGTTTATGCCTCATCTAAGAAATGTAAATGATGCTCTGAAAGGAAAAGGAGTTCTGTATGATGCTTCTGGAAATTTAATTGATGGAGAAAGATTAAAGAAATATGCCAATGCCTTAAATTACAATCACTGGATGTGGTTAAATGCCGGCTTTGAAGAAGGAAAAGGATTTTTAGGATTAGATTTGGTTACAATTAATGGATTAGATGACAAAGAAAATTTAATCAAGAGTTCTTCTCCTCTTGAGGATTGTTTGGAGGAAAACTGCTGGGCCGAGTTAGATTCTTTAAATTCCCAGGGATTTCCCACTATAAAAGCCAGTATTGATAAATATGAGCCTGGCAAAACATTTTATTTTTGGACACCTAGAAAAAATTTAGTTGCCAGGTCTGGCGCCTGCTCGAACAGGCTTAGCCTCAGCTGCAGCAGGGATCCTTCTGACAGGTATCCTAGTCTTGGGGTACTTCCTGTTTTTAACTCTGGAAGTTTGGCTCGCTTAACTGCTGAGTAAGATTTTTGACACTTTTGCACGCAAATTTTTTAAACAAGCTTTTCTTATATTCTTTGCCCAGAAAGTTTTTTCTTTTGACTTTTAAGCATGAGCAACTTGAAAGTTTTAGGAGGGACAGATGGACTACACGTCAGTTAATCAGCGTATCATTAAGATTTATTTTAAGCCACAAAATTCAACTTCGACATTAAGTAACTTTATGAAATATGAAGAAGCGGTGCTCCCTTTAAGCTTTTGCGCAAACAAAGGCTTTCTGACTAGGGGAATCTCTTTTGAGATAGGTTAATTGGCTACAAGTTGCCAGGTCTAACGCCAACTCGAACAGGCTTAACCTCAACTGCAACAGGAATCCT
>ERZ1292629.3113-Hain-H43-01um-R1-3113-length-13118-cov-7_pt1 | contig 13118 bp, 10 predicted proteins | sample MGYA00564399_ERZ1292629 | MGnify/ENA primary metagenome ERZ1292629 (study PRJEB36523, sample SAMEA6512636) | groundwater metagenome | collected 2019-01-08 | study: AquaDiva: Metagenomics assemblies of 32 groundwater samples | reverse complement strand
GCGGATCTTCTATTTCAAAACTTCTTCCATTTCCCATAAATGTTTGTTTATATCCCGGGCCAATTTCCCGTCTGAACAATTCTTCATTTAAAGCAAAAATAATTTCCCCCGGTCTTTTTGTTCTCAATTTAAAATCATATTTTACTTCACATTCTCTTTCTGAATTTTTATACTTGAATCTGACTATCATAGTCTCGTCACTTTTGGATAAGAATTCTATATTCTCTGCCTTTCCATTTGGAATTAATCCTATTAAAACGCTATTACTGTGAGGAAGATGATCTTTAATCATGCCTATTCCCTTTTCTGCCGGCTCCATATATATTGAAAGATTTTTTAATTTACTCAAGTCCACATATCTTCTTAAATAATCGACAATTGAAACCCATTGCGTATTTATCGTTAAAAGTTTTTTTCTTTTTTCAGCAAGATTAAACAATTCTTCTGCTATTTTGTGATTACTTCCAATTGTTTGAATAAAAGGTTTTTCACAGATTACATGCAAATTATTTTCTAAACATAATCTTATTTGACTCTCATGCATTTCTGGGGGAGTGCAAATAGAAACAGCATCTAATCTTTCCCATTTTATTAGTTCTTCAAGCTTATAATATGGTCTTACGTTAACATTAAACTCCTTCTTTAATTCTTCAGCAGTTTTTGAAGAACTTTCTCTTGTACTACCAAGAATAGCAACAACTTCTGCCCCTAGTGAAGAAAATTCTCTTACATGATATTTTCCAATTTTTCCTACCCCTAATACCGCAACTCTTATTTTTTCCATTATTTTTTCTCTTTTATTTATAACTTTTATTTATCTGTAAAAATTTTGATTAAGTTCTCAGCATGTTTTTCCCATGTGATTTTGCTATCTTCCATCCATTTTCTATAACCCCTTTTCCTAGAATTTTTTATAGCTTCTTCAAGATTTCGGAAATTCTCAATCTTGTCAAAAGGAAATTTGTATCCTTCTGCGTACATATTTCCTACTATCCTTGGTACCCCTGCTGCCATAGCTTCCATATAAGTAACTCCTCCCCCAGCTTCCTTTGGAGGAAGGCTGACATATATCTTACATTTATTGTAAAATTTGTTCATCTTGTCCGGGGGAATATTTTCTGCAATTAGAACGGGAATACCAAGATTTTTTCCAATCATTTGGATATTTTCTTTAGTTAAATCCTCTGAGGGCTTGTTTGTCCATCCAAGATAAGTTCTCTTTTTGTGGAGTGGCTTAAAATCATTAAGGTTAACACTCGTGGCAAGCAATGTTGATTTTGAAAATCTTTTTCTGTTTCTTATATCCCCGGTAAGTAATCTTTTCCCCATGAAGATTCCAACTGGAAATTGAATAAAAAAACCCTTTCCTTTTTGTGTTGCATGAAAGAAACAAAAATGTTTTTTTCTGAAAATTGGATATGGAAATAATAATGGAAGAGCCATGTTCCAATCTTGAGTATAGATTATATCATATTTTTCTTTTTTCATAATTTCTTTGATTTTTTTTCTTAAAGGAAAAATAGATTGTATTGTACTATTCAGATTTAAGTCATCTTGTCTGGAAATGATATCCATGCTATGCCTTTTTTTCTCAAATTCTTTTGAAATATTTTTTAAAAGCGTTTCAACACCACCAAATCCTTTTTTCTTTCTCTCTTTAACTAAGACAAGAATTTTCATGAATCTAAATAAAAAAGAACAGTTAAAAGCTTTATGAAGTGGAAATCTCTTCTTTGCCCACTATATAAGAGAATATCATAATCTTTAAATAAACACCAAAATCTAGTTTTTAATGAGGAATATTCTTATTATTAAAACAGGTTCTATAGGAGATGTCCTTAGAACCACCTGTATAATCGAGGGATTGATTGAGAAATATTTTAATCCAAGAATATACTGGCTTACCTCTGTTAAATCTGTTGATACAATTAGCAATAACCCTTATATAAGAAAAGTTTTTGTTGTAGAACACCTTGACAAGCAAATTTATGACCTGAATTTTGATTTTGTTATTTCTCTTGAAGAAGATAGAAAATGCCTGGAGATCCTTTCAAAATTAAAAAAGAGGGTAATTTTCGGGATTTATGAAAAAAATGGCAGTATAGAATATACTCCAAAGTCTTCTTACTGGTATAACATGAGTTTAGTTAGCAGATTGGGAAAAGAAACAGCCGACCTGCTTAAGAAATCTAACATTCTCTCATATCCGGAAATCCTTTACAGAATGCTGGATTTAAACTGGAACAAGCAAAAACCAAGATTATATCTTAAGGAGAATATAAGAGAACTTTCTATGAAAAAAATAGAAAAGTTAGACCCTGAAAAAATTGTCATAGGTATAGTTTTAGGAGCAGGAGGAAGATGGTCATTAAAGGTCTTGCCCCTGGATTTGCAGATTAAACTGATAAAAAAAATAAAAAAAGAAATAAAAAATAAAGCTGAAATATTATTGATAACGGGGCCAGCTGATTTAGAGCTTAATAATGCAAAAGAAATAAAGAAAAAAATCCCATTTGTTAAAACCCATGAAATTGTTGATTTGAATACTCTTTTTGGGATAATAAATTTATGCGATCTTATTATTACCCCGGATACCCTTTCAATGCATATATCAATATCTTTGAATAAATATGTGATATCTTATTTTACAGTTACTTCTTCCGCGGAAATAGAAATTTATCATGGTGAGAAGATAATAACAGAAGATAAAAAATTTTATTGTTCTTATTCAACAGAAAATCCGCCCAGGCCTAATTGCACAGATAAAATAGATTTGGATAAGATTGTAAGTTCTATCCGAAGAGTGGTTATTGGGTCAAAATGAGATTAAGGGATAAAATAAGGATTCTTTTATTCCACACGTTAGGAGATGAAAATGTTGATAGACTTAGATATCTTAAGTTCTCATATAAATTCTCTAAATTCTCAAAAATAGGAGACAAAAGAATTTTTGCAGAAAAATTCTCTCAATTCTATGAACCTGAAATGGCGTTAATTCCAAAAATTCTAAAAAATCCAGGAGTTATTATAGATGTTGGGGCAAATTATGGACCATATTCTTTTTTTCTGTCTAAATTATATCCAGAATCCAAGATTTTTGCCTTTGAGCCTGCCACCAGATCCTATCTTATTTTCAAAAAAATAATAAAAAGGTTTAACCTGAAAAATGTTATTCCTATTAAAAAGGGACTGGGTTCAAAAGAAGAAATTAAAGAAATAGTGATGCCGCTTCAGTATACTATTCTGGCTTATGTTTCAGATAAAAAAACAAGGAAGAACAGTCAAGATAAAGTAGAAAAAATAGAGATTACAACTCTGGATAATTTTGTAAAAAGGAACAAAATTCAAAAGGTAGATTTTATCAAGTGTGATGTGGAGGGTTTTGAGTTAAATGTCTTTAGAGGAGCAAAAAAAACAATAAGAAAATTTAAACCAATTCTTCTAATTGAAATAGAGGAAAGACATACTAAAAAATATGGAATTAATCCACAGGATGTTTTGAAATTCTTTAAGAAATTAGGATATTTTTCTTATTTTGTTCATGGTAATGAAATATCAAGAACAGACAAGATTACTTCCAATATACCATTATATCTCTTTTCAATTAAGAATCTAAAAATTCAATAATTCTCATTTCTGTACATATCTTTCTTCTTAGAAAGCAACTCTACCCATATTCCTGAAAAATATATAAATCTTTTTAAAAAGGAAAGCAGAAATCCATAATAAATCCCTCTGAGATCTCTAACTTTCTTGGCTACTTTTACTCCCTGATAGAAAAAATATAGAAGAGGAACTATTATAAGAAATAAAAAAACCGCTCTAGCAAATATTAAACTGTCTAAAAGGGTAAGGATATAGATAGGAAATAGAATACTTGCGATTAAAACAAGCCTCATTTGAGGAAAAGCAAGATTTCCTGCCCTTACTTCTCCTTTGGCATACAGATAAAACTGCCTGATAAAATTCCTTAAAGATCTCATTCTCCAGTATACAACTGCTTTTTTTGTTATTATCATATTATACCCCCCCTCAATTATGTTTAATACAAATCTTGTATCTTCCCCCCCTATCTCATGCTTTGGATAGCCACCAACTTCTTTCCAAACCCTTTTTTTGAATGCAAAAGATCTGCTGGAAGGAATAAATTTCTTTTCATCAATTTCCTCTGCAGATTTGCATATTATAATTCCCTGGCACTTTTCAAAAAAATTCTTTGCGAAAGGCTCAAAAATTCCCCCAACAACATCGGCATTATTTTCTTCAAATGGCTTTATCATTTCTTTGCACCAATTTTTATCCACAACACAGCCGCCGTCTGTTACGAGAATTACTTCATTTTTTGCCTTCTTTATTGCTATATTTCTGGCTGTTCCTATATCTGCCTTTTTTTCTATTAATTTTATTCTTTTATTTTTGAATGACTTTATTATCTTTGGTGTATCATCTTTAGATAAGCTGTCAAGAATTATTATTTCATCAGGAACCCTTGTTTGGCTGAGGATAGATTCTATCTGGGGCTTTATTGTTTTTCCTTCATTATAAACAGTTATAATAAGGCTGCATTTCATTATACTTTAATAAAAAAACCCTTTAAATCCTTTATGTAGCCCTTTTCCCTAATAACTTACAGCAATCCTTTTAAATGCAATCTGCGTTTTTTAAAAAATGAGAAATCTTAATGTTTTTTTCAATCCAGGAGTGCATCCGCAATTTCGGGAGATTCTTGATTATCCTCCAAAAGGAGTTAGATATCATTATAATCTGTCCAAGGAAGATTACAATAGTGAGATAACAAGGAAAAAGAGAGCATTGATAATTAAGATTCATAAATTAGGCATACCAAGAATAACTTTTGTCAGGAATGCAGGAAAATATGACCTAATTCATTCAACTCGCGGAATTCTTATATTGAATAAAAAGCCATGGATAGTGGATATTGAATCAGGGGCAGCTTTCAGCGGATTAAATTGGAATAATCTGAAAAATCCTTTAATGCAGAAAATAATTATTAAACTTTTATCTTCTAAATACTGCAAAAAAATAATACCCCAAAGCGAATCTGCAACAAAAAGTCTTTTGGAAAATTTAGATTGCTCTTCATTCAAAGATAAGATAGAAACTGTTTATCTTGCTTACCATACAACAAAACTTAAGAGAAAAAAATCAGATAAAGTAAGAATTTCTTTTATAGGAAGAACCTTTTATGAGAAAGGAGGCCATCATCTTCTTGAAGCTTTTAAGATTTTGAATAAAAAATATCCTGGAAAATTAAAATTGAAATATAAGGGGAAAGTTCCAGAAGAGAGAGAACTAAAACTTCCTAATGTAGAATATTTAGAGAACATACCAGATCCAAAGAAGTTTTATGATATCATCTTCGGTGATTGTGATATCTATGTGCAGCCGACAACAGTAGATAGTTTTGGAGTTTCTATCCTTGAGGCGATGTCTACTGGATTACCAATAGTCTGCACAGATGATTTTACTTTGCCTGAGCTTGTTGAAGAGGGATATAATGGTTTCCTTGTAAAAAGTCCTGTTCATTGGTATAATCATAGATTTAATTTTGAAAAATATGAGAAATATATTAAAAAATCTCATCCAGAAACAGTTAAAGAGCTTGTAGAGAAAATTTCAATATTGATAGAAGACAGGAAACTAAGGGAAAAAATGGGAAGAAACAGCTTTAAGCTTGTTTCCTCTGGAAAGTTTTCTATAAAAGAGAGAAATAAAAAACTGCTTAGAATTTATAAGGAAGCATTAGAAGAATAGAGGTCATTATTGTTCTTTAAATAATCTAAAAATTTTCTTATGCCTTCTTCTGTATTTGCGGGAGCTAGTTTGAGAATTTTTCTCATTTTGAATGTATCTGCTTCTAATTCTTCAACATAATTTACCTCTTTTTCTATATATTCTGGTTCAATATTTGTTCCAAGATGGTCCTTTATTGTTTTCCATATGTCATTGAATGTAATTCCTTTTCCGGTCCCCACATTTATTATGCCTGTTTCTTCTATCTCAATACCCCTTATAAGAGCCTTAACAACATCATCTACATAAACAAAATCTCTTATCTGATTTCCATCACCATAAATTACAGGCCTTTTCCCGTCTAAGGCTTCTTTTGCAAAAAGGCAGATAACACTTGCAAAATCTTTTTTTCTTTCTTCACCAGGCCCAAAACCCGCAAAAACTCTTAACCCTAATATTTTTACATTATTTGAATAGGAATTAGCCAAAGCCTCACAAGCAATTTTAGCAGCTGCATATAAGTTGTATCCAATAGGATATAATTCTTCCCTGTGCGGCATCCTATTTCCAGCATAAAGACTTCCCGTAGATGTATATATTATTTTTTTTATATTATTTTTTTTAGCAAATTCCAAAACATGATATAATCCAAAAACAGTTTCATAATAACATCTCTCCGGCCATCTCTTGAATAATGTTATTGATGATGGTCCTGCTAAATGAAAGATATATTCTATATCTGTAGGAACTTTATCCCATGTTTCTTTTTGTGACACATCACCGCTTATTATTATAACTTCATGCAATAAGGAAGCAATCTTTTTTTTGGTTATTTCATAATCAATATAGCTAAAATTATCTATTGAATAAATAATTGCACCATGATTTAGCAATTCTCTTGCTAAATTAGATCCAAGAAATCCACTAACTCCCGTTATCAGCACTTTTTTCCCTGTCCAATCCATGAATAAAAAAACTTAAACCAGTTTTTAAGGTTTATGAAGTCTTGATATGTATTTTACCAGTATGGTTAGTAATAATAATCTTTAAAAGGAGAAGTATTATCAAATTTTTATGATAAAGCAGGGAGTGGTCATTGGAAATCTTAATTCAAAAGATATAATGGTGGAGAAAGGACTTGCTAAGGCTATCCTTCCTGAGGAAATGCAAAATGACTATTATAGATGGGTTAAACATGGAGAAAGAGGTTTTGATACTGCTCTTGAAGAAAGAATAAGACTTCCTTATGAAAATGGGATGTTGGTTGTTAGAAAACAAGATGGTTCTATAAAATTTGATGATAGAAAACTAAGATTTAGCGGATATTTTAAAGTAGGCAATCAATATGTTTTACAAATTGCACCAACCCACTTCGGAGAAATTAAGAGAACAGATGTAAGGGCAGCAATGGACGAAAATTTTGAAAGATATCTTTTAGAGAGAGGGATGGAAGAATTTAACGATGAAATGGCCTACTTTGCTTGCTCTGTAGCAGTTAACGCCGTCCCAATAACAAGAGAAGGCCATGTCCATATTTTTAGAAGAAGCGATAGTCAAGAATTATTTCCTGGAAGATGGGACGTTACAGGTGGTTTTGTCGATATAGAAGATAGGATTTTTGATTTCCATATGGGGGATATGTCTAAAACATTTAGAGATTTATTATATCATAATACTAGAAAAGAGTTTGTTGAAGAAACAGGAAATACCCAAGATACTTTTGAATTAACAGGATTAGTAAAGGGAGCTAATTTTGTTTTTACACATAGGGCTTTACTTGATATAACAAGTCAAGATTTTATAGGTAGATTAGGATATGCAGCAGATTCCTCTGGAGCTGATAAACACTTAGTATTAAAATCTAAAGAAGAACTATCAAGATTTTTAGAAACAGAATACGGTAATACTAGTCCTACAGCTTATCATGCATTAAGATTCCATTTAGAGAGATTATAGTTTTACAATTCCTCTTTTAACGTCTTTGATAAATTCTTCATACATTTCCGGAGTTCCTATATCTATGTAATACCCACCACTTAACATAGAAAATGCTCTTCCTAGAGATATTATTTTTGGAAGTATCTCTTTCTCTAAAGAAACTGCGACACCTTTCTTTAAATTTTTCAAAATTTCTTTTTTTATTATGAAAGTCCCGGCGAGAGCTTCGTTGCTTTCTGAAGTAATATTTTTTCCAAATTCTTTTATAATTTTACCATTTTCAACCTTGAATGTTGTACAGATTCCTCTTGTTCTTGTATTCTTCAAAGATGTTGTTCCCATCGTTATTAAGGCTTTTTTCTCTTTATGGTAATCTAAAAGCTTTTCGTAATCTATCTCAAAATAATTATCCCCATTTATCAGAATAACGTCTTCTTCAAGAAGATTTTCAGCATTTTTTATGGCCCCAGCAGATTGCAAAGGTTCCTTTTCATAAGAATATTTTATGTTAACCCCGAATTTGCTACCATTTCCGAAATAACTTGTTATTTTTTCTGGCATATAATATAAACATATTACTATGTCCTTGACACTATTTCTCCTTAAAAAAGAAATGATATATTCTAAAAAAGGTTTCCCATTTATGGGCACCATCGATTTTATAGTGCCAAGTCTTTTAAGAATAGATTCCAGCCTGGTTCCAAAACCACCTGCCAAAATTACTGCTTGCATATTATAAAGAATATTTTATTTATTATATACTTATACTTTAGTTTTTATATACTTCATTCTAATAAATATTTAACTATATTTTTCCTTAAACCTTAAAAAGTTTATATTAAATTTTCCCGTTCCAAAATGGAAATTATTTCTTCTTTTGTTAATAGCTTAGAATCCCTTGAATTATAATTATAGATTTGGGGCGGTTTTCCTCCTAAATTTTTATAATTCTCTATAGTCTTTGTCTTGTCAATTGGAGAGAGAATAATATAAATTTCATCTGTTTCTATTGCTCTTGCCCATTCAGTCTCTGTTATTAAATCTTCATGCACTTTTTCACCCGGGCGTAATCCCATTATCTTTTTATTAATCTCTTGAATATTTATTCCATATTTCTTACTTGTCATTTCCACTATTGCATCCACAAGATCGCTTAACTTTAGAGAATTCATTTTAAGTATAAATGTCTCTCCACCACTTGAGATTTCAGCAGCCTTAAGAGTAAGTTTTGCTGCTTCTGGTATGGTCATTGCAAATCTTGTCATGTTCAAGTCAGTTATAGTTACTTGTTTTTGTTCTCTAATCATTTTCTTAAATAGCGGAATGATAGAACCTATGGAACCTAAAACATTTCCAAAACGTACTGAACAGAAAATAGTGCGTCGGTCACCCTTGTTATAATCTGCTTCAGTAATGAGGCGTTCTGCCAGAAGCTTTGTTGCACCCATGGTGTTTGTGGGATTAGTGGCCTTGTCTGTGCTTATGAGGATGACTTTTTCTATATTCTTTTGTAAGGCATATTTTATGACATTTTTTGTTCCTATTGTATTGGTCATTAGAGCTTCATAAGGATTGTACTCGCAGATATCAACATGTTTTAATGCTGCAGTATGGAAAATAATATCTATCCCCTCTAGTATTTCACTCAAACGAACTTCATCGCGCACATCTCCTATGAAATAAGTTATGTTTTTATGGTCTTGAAGTTCTTTTTGCAATTCGACCTGGGGAGCCTCACTCCTATTAAAAACTCTTATTTCTTTTGGTTGTAGGGGCAATAAATTACGCACAATTTCACTTCCAATTGATCCTGAACCCCCTGTAACTAATATGCATTTGCCAGTTATGATGCTTGTCATTTTTTTCTCAAATGTTTTATGTGTTTAAAAATATTTCCCCAAAAGGAATTTTAATTTTTTTATTGATTGGCAGTAGCATTAAAATAATATATCTGCCACTTTCTTACTTGCTCCTTTACCTCCGTAAGGATTCTCCACATTTGGAATTTTGAAGTTTTTATCCAAAATATAATCAATAATTTTTTTTGTTTTCTCCGCATCTAATTTTGTTAAAAAATTAATTCCTGTTTTGAGACCCTCTTGCCTTTCTGTTTTCATCCTTAAAAGCAAGCAGGGTATTTTAAAAATAAGACTTTCTTCCTGAATAGATCCTCCATCAACAAGAAGCATCTTTGAATGTGCCAGCATATGCGTGAATTTTGAGTAGCTTAATAAATCAGATAAAACAATATTTTTGTTGTTCTTAATTATATTCAACAGGCCATATTTTTCCAAGTAATATCTGGTTCCGTCATGCAATGGCCAATAAGTTTTTATTGGAATTTTTGAAACTATGGAAACAATTTTAGTCATTCTTTTTTTAGAACGCAGGTTCTCATGTCTATGGACATTAACCAATGCATACAGCCCCTTTATCTTTTTATGTTCCCTTTTTGCTTTTTCAAAAGTTGCAAGAGTGGAATCTATTGCAATATTGCCTAAGAGTAGTATGCGTCCATGCACCCCGGCCCTTCTCAGGTTATTCTCAGATCTTTTAGAGACTGCAATTAAAATGTCTGAAAACTTATCCCCTATTTTTCTTGCTATTTCTTCAGGAAAAGGCTCCTTTAGGCTTTCACTTCTTAGTCCTGATTCTAAATGGACTATTTTCCATTTTCTGCCTGGATTTAATAAAGAAGATGCAGCAATTGCAGCAACAACTGTGCTCATTGTGTCGCTGTGAACTAAAACAAAAGTAACATTTTTTATTTTTCTTAAAAGTTTTCTTATTTTTAAGATCATGGAAAAAGACCACACAATACTAAGTTGATCGATATTTGACATAAATTTTGTGCCTTTTTTTGGCTCTTCAGATAAGATAACATCAGGAACTCTTATTTCAAAATCTTTACATTCTTTTGTAAGATTATGTTGACCTGTATTCACAAAAATATATTCTTTGTTTTGTTTTTCTAATTCAAGCATTAATGGTGCTGTTTTGATGAGTTCTGCTTTTGTTCCTATAATAATAACTATCATTTTCCCTTAATTTAATTTTATTACTTAGAGTAATTTATCTTCCTCCTTTTAAGATTTATTAAGAATGAAATTTTTCCCATATTTTATTCTAAAAAAACATCTATTTAAGCTTTATGAAACTATGAAGTTATTTCGTAAAAGTCAAATTATCCAATTCCCCATATCCACCAGAAGTTCTTAAGAATTCTTCTCTTTCCAAAGTGTTTGCAGGGTAGTCTACTTTCCATATATTGATAGGACCTCTGAAACCTTGGAAATAAACAATATTCTCTATGGCAAGTCCTTGAGCTCTTAATTGAGAGACAAAAAGATCTGGCTGTGCATATTCTAAGGTGATTGTGCCATATTTATTCAGTGGGTCGTCCATGAGGTATAATTGTGCAAACAAACCCTTAGAGACTCTCGGAGAAAGATAGATTACAGCACCGAGCTCATCTAAACTTACTGTCTGGCCGCTTATATCACCTTTCTGCATTATTCTGGCAGTTGCTTCAACACCACTTTTGAAATCAATTATCTGCCCTTTGTAATAAACATATCTTAAAGGAATTCTTATCTGCTGATTATTATAGATAAAAACACCTATAGGTTGCTTGAATGAAATAGAATTGTTATTCCTTGAGGTTTCTATTATCATCCCTATAACAAATGCTTTACCAGAAGGCAAGAAAATGCTCCCATTTCCTTCAGAATAAATAATGTCCTCATCTAATGGAGCTCCACCCTGATACAATCTTGTTTCCCCGCCAGAGGTTTCAATTGTTTGTGTTGGTTCTGCCAACATAGTTGGTATCTGTGAAAATCTGTCTTCGCCGCTAGCATCGCTTCCGATGCTACTATATGCAGTATATTTTCCTAAATCACTGGAATCAATTAAGATATAAGAAACATTATGGGTCTTCATAAAACTAAAAGCAGTTTCTGGTCGCGGTGTTGTTAATACATATCTTCCTACCAGATGATCCCAATAGGTATTTTCATGCCCCCCATCGGTTACAGTTGGTCTTTTCCCAAGGGTTTGTATCCAATACCCATAATCCCACCAGTGAACAAAGATGGAACCAACAGGTGTGGTATCTCTAACCCAGGACATGGCTTGCTGCCATTGCATATTATAAGGAGAAGGGACAGAAAATCTTGCGTTTTCTGCAGTTGTTTTTTCATAATTTACAAAAGTCAAGGCAAGCAGAACTAAAGAGGAAATTAAGAGAATAAATAAAACTAATTTCAAAAGATCATCTTTGCTTTTTACCCAATGATTTAAAAGAGCTGAAGGTAAAAATCCCGCTGCAATAATAAAAACAGGGCTAGAGATTACAAAAAGTCTTATTGCGCCTCTTGATGCAATAATCATTAAAATTATCAAAGACAATATGAAAATATGAGAAAAATCAATCTCAAGTAATCCTGAAAAATCTTTCTGTTTGGATCTTTTTATGTAAACATATAAAAGAGAAAACAGTAGCAAAAATAATGATCCAAAATAAACTACTTGGCTTATGAAATTATCCCCGTTAAATGTGCTTGATGAAGAATATCTTGAAAAAACAAATCCAAAAATAAAAATTATAAATGAAAGGTTAAGGATAATTTTCTCATTTTTATGCAGATGTTCTATTGCACTGTGGAATAGAAAGATAGTCCCAAAAAAGAATAACCAAAAAAACCATCTTCCAAATTGAGATATCCAATCAACGACATAAGGTTTTGCGTTTTCTGCTACAGTGACCCCAACCCTTTCCCTTCCAAAAGGATATAAAAGGGATTCTTTAATAGCCCCTATAAGCCCAATTACATACGCTGGTTTAATTATAAGGAGAGCTAAGATTCCAATAAACAAAACAAGAAGAATAGAAATAATCTCTTTTGAAATCCAGTCCTTCTTTATAATGCTCTTAATTTTTTCTTCCCAGGAATTTTTCAAGAAAACACCCGTGATTAAGACAAAAAATACAAAAGTTGGAAGCAATCCAGTTGTTAATTCTATTATTGAGAATACCCCTGATTTTAAAACAAGGAACAAAATAGAAGGCAAGAACCATAGGGAATAAACAATAATCTCTTGTTTTTTGAATTTTCCAAAAATATATGATATTAGGGCTACAAGCGATAACGACATGAGGATGAACTTAGAACCTCCCCATGTAAAAATCATGAAAGAGGTTGATATTCCAGACAATAATGCAAATAGATTTTTTCTGCTGAGAAATTTATTCTGATTCTCGCTTTTTTCTTCCCAGGCATGCAAGAAAAGAAGGAAAGACAACCAGAAGAAAAAAAGTCCTGCACTTTCCAGTTCAGGAACACCTGCGACTGTTCTATGTAGCATTAATGGTGTAACTGCATATAAAGCAGTTGAGAGCACAGCAATAAGATTCTTCTGCATTA
>ERZ1292629.1080-Hain-H43-01um-R1-1080-length-28433-cov-7_pt2 | contig 13122 bp, 14 predicted proteins | sample MGYA00564399_ERZ1292629 | MGnify/ENA primary metagenome ERZ1292629 (study PRJEB36523, sample SAMEA6512636) | groundwater metagenome | collected 2019-01-08 | study: AquaDiva: Metagenomics assemblies of 32 groundwater samples | reverse complement strand
CAAATATTTTCACAATCCATTTACCGATTTTCATGCGCCACTCCTAGTCAGCCGGCTGTCCGGCGGGTAGTGCATCCGTGGATAGCGCCCTGTCACAGCGCTATAAGCTGAAACACTAAGCCATGTCGATGATATGACCGGCATCGCGCTCCAGGGCGACGCGGGCATCTTGATGCGGTATGGTACGGGCATAGGCGGTCACGCCGACGCTCGCATCCCAAAGCGTTTCTATCGGACGGTTTTCGTCTGCCATGTGCGCCGTCTTGATTTTCTCAGCTTGCCGTTTGGTAAAGCGACCGAGCAGGAACTTGTCTACGGCTTCCTGATCGCCCAGGCGATGCGCGCGGGCGTCCTCGATAGCCTTGACCACGGTTGCCGAGCTGCCGTTCGCGTAGCGCTCCAGGGCTGGCGCCATTTGCTCGGTATAGCAATCCGGTGCCCCGCTGGTGTGCCGCAGCGTGATTTCCTTGTATTCCTGGGCACCCCAAACGATGCGGTTACAGCACACATAGTCGAAGAGGAAAGTCGCCAGTCCGAAGGTTGCGGACCCGACCTCGGAATTCCATACGAAAAACCCGCGCGCCATCTGGCCAGGCTGACCGTCGCGCCGGTTTGGTATCTCGATCCGGTGCGATTCATCGGCCAGAAAAACGAACATGTCACGGTCGCCAGCATAGAGCGTGGTATTGTCCTTGGTAATTTCAACGGCTTTACCGAATTCACCGGGCACCCGGAAATCACCTGAAAGCCCGTCGCCGAAACGATTGACGAGTCCGCGAGTAATATCGGAATTCCAGATGCGCCCGTAGTTCGGGCCAGTTGCGGCGCGGAGTAACGGATCGCCGCCGTTCTTGTAGAGCAGTACACCGACCTCCTCGATATCGCGCTTAAACTGCAGACCATAGTTGATGCAATCGGCCGCAATCGGCGCCGGGAGGGTGCGCAGATAACCAGCAGGGGCTTCCGCGAGCTGGCCGAGTTGGCCAAATGCCCAGTGGGTGACGCCGTAAGCATGGCCGTTCGGGCCAGTAACCATCAACCCTTTATTATCCTCGGTCGGAGCAGCTTGAATACGGCGTGAGGAAACAACCACTTGCCGCGAGTTTTCACGGATGTGGTCGAAGTGCTGCTGCATGTCGAGCAGAGAAACAAACCGTTCATCAGACGGGCGGGATGCCCATTGACGTGAGGCTGTCATCAGTTCCATCTATAACTCCTTATGCGGGGTACTAGCCCACGTTATACCGGCAACCGGCCGGCGCGAAAAGCGGTAAAGATAAAGCTGATATCGTGCCAGTTCTCAGTCAATCGCTTAAATAAAAAAGATCAACGAAATCATGCGATTGCGATGCCTGCGAATGACGATATTTCGACAGCAAAAGATGAAGGTGACGTTTTTGGGCCAAAAGGTGACGTTTTGCGCTTGACACCCGCAAATCGCGGGCGCATGCTCTATGTTAGCACATGTTATCAGGGAGCAGTTATGTTCGGCAAGGTCTTTGCGAGTATGTACGATGGCACCCTGGCAACTAAAGGACCATGGCAGGCGTTAGTTACTTTTCAACAGTTCATTGTTCTCGCGGATCGTACTGGTATCGTGGATATGACCGCCGAAGCAATTGCGCGTCGAACGACGATACCGATCGACATTATAAATATCGGCATTACCGCCTTGGAACAAGCTGATCCTGAGTCGCGAAGTCCAGACCTTGATGGCCGGCGCATCGCGCGCCTTGATGATAATAGGGCATGGGGTTGGCAGATCGTTAACTTCGAGAAATACCGTAAAATCAGGAGCGAAGACGAACGCCGGGAATACATGGCGAACCTGATGCGCGAACGGAGAAAAAAACTCAAAGCCGAAAATCCCGACAGTAAGCACGCGTTAGCAAAGTTAGCCAATGCAGATGCAGATGCAACAGTAAATGTTAGCAAACCAGCCAAAAAACACATCACTATGCATGTCCATGCGGATCAGGTTAATGTCAAAGGCAAATAAGGTTTTTCGCCCCCAGTTTTTCTCAACACCGCCTTTGACGTTGAGTTCGCTTGGCGACCGAGCTCGCGGTGTCAAGGTGAGATCAAAGGCTTTGATGTAAAATTCAAGGTCAAAACCGTGAGTCCTTGACAACCATGCTCTGCATCGCCTGCCGCCGCATCCTGCCACCCCAAGCATTCAGCCCCGACACGCGGCGCCCAGGCGGCAGACGATCAACCTGCAAGCAATGCCGGCAACGCCTTGGACAAACGAAAAAACCACAACCACTCAATGCACCCGAGCGCTGCATCCTGCATTACGTCCTCTGATCCGCTTGACATGGACCTAAACTCGGTCGTAGCATGCGCGGCATGGAACACGTCCGAGTCGATGAGGGTATCCCGCGCAAGGCGAAATACCCGCAAAAACCATTTAAACCGCGCCTCGAAGGCGACGGCTGGACTATCCCGAAAGACCTAGACCCGGACAAGGTGATCGCAGAGTATCTCGTCGAGCAGCGCACCTCCGGCATTGCCCTGCGCTATGGTCTGCGCCGTGCAGCTCTAACCCGATGGTTGCAAAAGGTCAGACCCGCAGAGTGGAAAGAAGTGCAGATTGTTCGCGCACTCTGCACGAAGGAAGATGGGCGAGAGGAGATTTATGACTCGGTTTCGGCCTTGCAGCTTTCGCGCGGGCGTGAACTTTTGAAGGATGCTCAGTTCGATCTGGAGCGGCTTGACCCAGGAAACTGGGCGCAGAAGCAGCAGCTGGAGGTAACCATCCACGACGACCTGGCAGAGCGTCTTCGCCGGGCAGAGCAGCGCGTTATTGAGGGTCAGTGCGCTGTGGTTTTGCCGCAACAAATGGTCGATGCTGCGGTGCTTCCGGCAATTTCAGTTGACAAGAATACTCAACCATAGGCGTGCAATGCCCTATCCACGCCATTTGCTGCACTGCAACGGCGTATAACGTATATTATGTCAAATCGGAATCTTGATTGATAGTGATCGCAAACATCGGGGGACCCATTGGGTTGGCGACGGCAAGGCGATGCGGTTGGTTCGGCGCGCGGGTCCCATGCCCGCTCTGGAACGGCACCCCCTGTCTACGTTTTCTTCTTGTTTCCGTACAAAGTCCTTTTCAAAAAAAATATTATGAATGTTGAGGATTACTGATGCCGTGGGGTGCTGCTGATGCGGTGAAGCACACGAAGAAGGCGCGTGGAGCGAAGGCTAAGCGTCAATGGGCGCATGTTGCGAATTCGATGTTGGCTAGTGGGCATTCCGAGGGTGTGGCGGTGAGGGCTGCGAATGCCAGGCTTAAGGCGAACTCGACGATGGCCGGATCTACGAAGGTGAAGGACCGATCCAGGGTGATGGCCAAGATAGTTCGGCGGCGTGAGCGTCAGTTAAGGGGACCATGAATCGCGAATCAATCGAGAACATGCTCAAAGATCGGTGCGTGCTATTTCGCAATGATCCGGGGGCGTTCACGCGCTGGATGTATGACTGGCGTATGGGGGAGTTGACTGGATGGAAGGGTCCTGACTGGTGGCATGACGAGGTTTTTTTAAAGATAAAGACTTATCTGGAAGGTCCAGAGACGAAGCCGCTCAAGATTGCGATTGCCTCAGGGCACGGGGCGGCGAAAACCGCGTTTATCGCGTGGCTTGTGTATTGGTTCATGAGTTGCCGCGCGAATCCGCAGGTGACCGCCACGGCGAATACCGAGACGCAGTTGACCACAAAGACGTGGCGGGAACTGGCGAAGTGGCACAAGCTCGCGCATAACTGCGACTGGTTCGAGTGGACGGCGACCTCCTTTTACCGCAAGGGGCATCAGGCCACATGGAAGGCGAATGCGATTCCGTGGAGCGAGAACAATTCTGATGCGTTCGCAGGCACCCACGAGCAGTCAGTGCTAATCGTGTTCGATGAGGCGTCCAATATCGCGGACATTATCTGGGAGGTCACTGAAAACGCGCTCACCACCAAGAAAAATATCTGGGTCGTATGCGGCAACGGCACGCGCAACGTCGGGCGGTTCTACGACTGTTTTCACGATAACAAGGGCCGCTGGCTTACGTGGAACATCGACTCGCGCACCTCTCAGGCCGCGAACCGGGCCTATGTCGATAGCCTCGTCGAGCAATATGGTGGGGAAGATACTGACCAGACGCGCACCCGTATCCGTGGGCTTTTCCCGAGAACCTCATCGCATCAACTGATTTCGACCGAAGCGATTACGAAAGCGCGCGACTTCGAGGCGCAAGGATACGAGTATCTGCCGATCGTTCTGGGGGTGGATATCGCGCGCTTCGGGGAGAATTCGTCGGTCATAACGAAGCGCCAGGGTCGGAAGGTTTTCGCTCCCTTGGTGCTGCCGAAGATGGATTTGATGATGACCGCGCATCATGTCGCAGAGGCGATCAAGGCCGAGCGTCCGATGCAGGTTTTCATCGACGGCTGCGGGATCGGAGCGGGTGTGGTGGACCGGCTGCGGCAACTCAATTTTTCGATTGTCGAAGTGAATGCCGCGAACGAATCCTACAACCCGAGGTTTTTGAACAAGCGGGCTGAAATGTGCTGGGAGATGAAGGAATTCATCGAGGGCGGATGCGAACTGCCGCGCGATGGACTACTTGAGCGCGAGTTGAGAAGCCTGAATTACGATCTCACCAAGAAAACCGGCCGCATCCTGATCGAAAGCAAGGAGAATATTTACATGGATCACGGCTTTTCTCCGGACCGCGCCGATTCGCTCGCCTTGACATTCGCCTACCCGATATCGGATGATGAAGAGATGAGCGCGGAACTAAACCCGCAGACGTTCGAGGATTGAATCATGAAAAAGACGATGAAAAAAATGCCGCCAAAGAAAATGCCGTCCAAACAAATGAAGGCCGCCAAGGGCTACGCCGCCGCAGGCTACGCCGGAAAGAAGAAATCGAAGACGTGGAAAGAACCGAAAATGACGGGCAACATAATGAAAGACGGTTGCCTGAAATGCTCGATGGATAAGGTGATGTAACATAGGAGAATAATCATGGCAGCAACCCCGACAGAACCGGCGCACGATCCCGTATTCAGGACAATCGACTGGAACGCGGAAGTCAGAAAGGCGTGGGGACCGAAGTGGAACGAACCAGAGACGAGTTATGAGTTCTCGAACGGCCGAAAGTTCAAGCTCAGGACCGAGGACGCGGCGATTTATTCATCGAGTCCTGATTTTTAATGAACTATTTTTCGCATTACGGCTGCCTTATTTCTCGTGCCATGAGTCGCGTTCTTGATGGCTACAGAGAGCGCCATCACATCCTGCCGAAGTGCATGGGTGGTGGAAATGAATCGGAGAACTTGGTTGATCTAACGGCGGAAGAGCACTTTGTTGCTCACCAAATTCTAGTAAAAATGTATCCTGATGTTCCGGGGCTAGCTATAGCCGCCGTGCGCATGGCGAAACAATGCGGCAGGAATAAGGCATACGGATGGTTAAGGAGGAGGGCTGCGGATAATCTGCGAGGAAATTCTTATGCTCTAGGTATAAAGCACTCGCTAGAAACGCGCTCTAAGGTATCTGCTTCTATGCTAGGAAACACCCACATGCTAGGCAAGCCTGTATCACAACAAACGAGAGAAAAGATGTCCTCTGCCCACAAGGGTAGAGTGTTTACGCAAGAGCATAAAGCCAAGATTGGAGCCGCGCAGCGCGGAAAGAAACGCACCCCGCTTTCTCTAGAGCATCGAGCTAAGATTTCTACAGGGTTAAAGGGAAGGATAGTAGCTTCAGAGGTTCGTCTCAAGCTTTCTGCTGCGAATATTGGTAAGAGTAGTTGGCTCGGAAAGCGGCACTCACAAGAGACTCGTAACAGGATGTCTGCTTCAAGACTTGCATATTTTGCGAGAGTTAAGAATGCGGCGATCTATGCGACAAGCCCGGACTCCGGCTAAAAAGAGAACTTTGGCAAGACGGCGCATGGCACGGTCGCTCGCGTTTCCGGTGGGCAAACTGCGCGTACATCCGTGCATGGATAAATGAGGCCAAAGCCATGATTTTGTATTCTGAAGGAGCCACCAAAGCGCAGGAAGATGAGGCCGAGATGATTCTCGGCGCATTAACCGCGGCGTACCCCAATCACCCTTGGGCGGTGCGGGTTTATGACGGCGGATTTTTCATCAGAAACCTGTTGTTCCCGAAAAATTGGGGCATGAATTGCCGATACCGCGATGTCGCTCACGATGCGGCAGTGATGAAGCGCCAGATCATCATGCTGGCCGGCGAATGGCTGGAGCGCGCGGGGCTTAAACGAGGCAGAGGCGACGCGGATCAGGAAATAGAACACCTTGAAGGAGCACCTCAGAGCGCGCAGCCGCATCAGCCGATGCCGGATGACATTAAGATCGTCATGGCGGACGCGCTAACTCCTCTACGCGAGACGCCGCGCCCGCAGGCGGTGAAAAATGACTGACTTCCTGAAACTCGCGCAGGAGGCGTATCAGGCTTCCACGGAGCACTTTGAAACGGCGCTACGCTCCGACCTTGATTATGCGATGAGAGCTTTCAGGAACGAGCACGCATCAAACTCAAAATATCTCTCAGAACAATACAAGGGCCGTTCCAGGCTCTTCAGACCGAAAACACGGTCCATCATCAGAAAGAACGAGGCCGCAGCCGCGGTCGCGTTGTTCTCGAACATGGAGATCGTCAATGTGTCGCCGCAAGACCCGGACGACATGATGAACGTCATAGCGGCGCAGGCCATGAAATACGTGCTCGAGTACCGGCTTACGCACACGATCCCGGCTTACCAGATATGTCTCGGCGGCATACAGGACGCGCAGACGACAGGCATGGTGTGTTCCTACCAGTTTTGGGAATACAAGAAAATCGACGGCAGAAAGATCATTGATCAGCCGTGTATTGAATTAAGACCGTTTGAAAACATACGAATCGATCACGGCGCCTCATGGTTAGACCCCGTGAATACGACGCCTTATTTCGGCGATATCATTCCGATGTACGTATGCGATGTCAAGTCTATGATGGATAATACCGACGACAAGACAAATCAGCCGGCATGGAAGAAGTACGACGAAGCTGCAATTGCGATGGCCCGTCCCGAGAACATGGAGTTGAGGGATGAACGGGAACGCCAGGAGCAGAAGAACACCGTAAAACATTTCGATATCGTATGGGTGCTCAGGTGGTTCATTAAAGATAGCCAGAGCGAGGATTACTGCTTTTACACGCTCGGAACCGAAAAGCTGCTGACGGAACCCAAGCCGATCGACGAAATATATTTTCATGGCAAGCGTCCGTATGTCATGGGCTACGCGATACTTGAAACGCACAAAGCGCTCAAAACAAGCCTTCCCGTATTGACGAAGCCGTTGCAGCAGGAAGTGAACAATATCGCGAACCAGAGGCTTGACAACGTAAGCTTCGTCCTGAACAAACGATGGTTTGTGGCTCGCGGACGGAATGTAGACACCAAAAGCCTTGTCTTGAACGTTCCGGGCGGCGTCACCTTGATGAATGATCCGAAAAACGACGTTCAGGAATCCAACTGGCCGGATGTCACCAGCTCATCCTATGCGGAACACGACAGGATGAACGCGGAATTTGACGATTTGGCCGGCAATTTCTCGCCTTCGACTCGGGTTGCGAATAACGCAGTGAACGATACGCTCGGGGGCGCAAAAATGGCAACGCAGTCCGCGGGCATCATGACTGATTACCTCCTGAGAACCGTCATCGAGACATGGTGGGAACCAGTATTGAATCAACTGGTGCTGCTGGAAAAACACTATGAGACAGACGATATCGTTTTGAGCATCGCCGCCAAAAAAGCAAAACTCTTCCCGCGATTCGCGATAACCGATGACCTGCTGATGCAGGACGTGAATGTGAATGTCAATGTCGGCATGGGCGCATCGAACCCGCAGCAACGCCAGCAGAATTTCCTGAATGCAACGCAAGCGGCGGTCAACCTGATAGGTACAGCACCGCCCGGCGCGAACGTGCAGGAAATGATCAAGGAAATCTATTCAAACGCGGGCTATAGGGACGGCGTGCGCTTCTTCTCGCAAGAACAAGACCCGCGCCTTATCAGGGCAACGCAGATGGTGCAACAACTCCAGCAGTTGCTCAAGGGCAAGCAGATGGAATTGCAGGCGCAGGGTCAACTGGAACAACTCAAACTTCTTAGCAATGAAAAAATCAAGGGCGCAGAACTCAATGTCGATATCGGCAGAATATCCGGCGATCTACGCATACGTGCGGCGGAACTCGTCATAGAGGAACAAAAACTCGAACTTGAAAAAATCAAGATGCAAATCGACTCGCAATCTTCCGAAGATGACCGTGCCGCGAAACAAATCGAACTTGCAAGCAAGATCGAGGAAGCGCAGGCAAAGATAGCAATCGCGAGGCTTGGCATCGAAAAGACGAGAATGGACATTTACCAGGACATGATGAAGATGGCGAATGAGCTTGCTGCCGGCACATGGCGAGACAGTGCTGGCGGGAGAATGATCGAAAACATGGAAACATAGGAGACATTATGGCAACCGAAGTCATTGGCGGTTCAAGTTACATAAATCTGAGCGCAAGCGCACTTGTCAAGACTGGCGAAGGAACCTTGTGCGGTATTTTCGTTGCGTCCTCGACAAGCGGCACGATCAAGCTTTGGAATTCCTTGACTGCGGCAGCCCCGGTGCTGGTGAACACCTTTTCCGCCGTCGCGGGCACGTGGTATCCGCTTCCGTTCAAGTTCTCGACCGGGCTTTACGTGACGCTCGCCGGAACGATTGATTGCTCGGTTAGCTACAGTTAACACGGCGAGTTACCGTTGACATCTGCCGTTCCATTTCTGGGCGTTTTCGGCGGCCTCGCGCCGCGTGTGTCATTCGACTTTACGACAAGTCCGTCGCTTGTATCCGCCCAGGGCGTCGTATTCACAATGGCGCGAACCGGGACATCTCGCACATTTACGGACCCTGATAGCATGATCCGCAAGTGCCTGGCAAACGAGGCGGTGTTCGATGGATGGCGGCGCGTTGAGAATTTGTTCACTACCACTGCGACTCTATCAACACAGAACGTCACGGTAGTTGCGCAGGATTACACGGTGAGCTTTACCGGCACCGGAACAATAACGTTTAGCGGGACAGGGGCAAACGGGAACAGTCCGCTAGTGGGGCAGGGCGCAGCAACCCGCGTCGCTAAGACTATCACCTGTGCAGCCGGCACGCTGACATGCACGGTATCTGGTTCTGTGACGCTCGCCCAAATCGAGCACGTGCACGACCAGTCGAATAAAGCGCCTGCGGATTATGTCAGCAAGGGCACGCTCTCGACCCCGTTTCATGGATGTGGTGTTGATGGAGTCAACTATTTCAACACCACGAACGGAAATTCCATTGCGAGTGAAGTTGTTACCGAGGCGGCTGGAACCGCAATAACTGTCCGTGGCTTGAGCATCTATGAGTCGGCAACCAATCGAGTAATCCAGTCCGATAATTTTGCAGTCACGTGGACTGCAATAGGCACACCGACGATTACCGCAGCCGCAGCTTCGTGCGGGATTGTGCCGCTTGCACTTGTTGGAGACGATGACGCGCTGGTGCTTGAGGGCTACAAGCAGACGGTCGGACTTGCCCTGAGTAACCAGCCGCGTGGTATTAGTTTCTTTTTCAAAAAGGGGACATCTACCTCCACAGCCGTCCGGCTGTATGACAGCACTGCCGCTGCGGTGCGGCTGCTGGCAGTGCTTACGTGGTCGGGGGCTACGCCGTCGATTGCGATGACGACAGGCACGCTGAACAAGATAGAGACGCTAGGCAATGGCGTGTTCAGAGCGCACATGCGCTCCACTACGATAGTCTTTGGCAACACAAATGAGTTAGAGGTCTATCCGGCGACAGACGCCGCGCTGGATGCCACCGCGACTGGCGATATCTACTTGGGCGGTTTTCAGGCGGAGGATCACGTTGGGTCGGTGAGAGAAGGGGTTACACCGTATGTTCCGACAACGACTGCGGCAGTTGCTCGCCCTGCTGATAATTGTGGCATCGGCGGGGCGCCCGCTTGGTTAAACACCATCGAGGGCTGTTTCGTAGTCCAGTTTGCTTGTCAGGTAGCGTTTCCCGCAGGCGCCCCCGCTTATAGCCAATACATCGTGCATTGCTATGGCACAACAACTGACCGGATGTTGATAAACCGGCAGTCTGGCGACCCTGCCATTTACATGCGCACTGGCAATGTAGAACAGATCAGCGAGTCAAGCGATGTATTGACTGGATCACCTTTAGCTGACGATACGGTAGCGCGGGTGTCATACGGCTATAAAACGAACGACGCAGCAGGGAGCATGAACGGAAACGCGTTGCAGACAGATGATGCCTGCACCTTGCCACCCGCAGGGGATTTGAACGGTATTTATTTGGGGTCTCTAGTTGGAGAGACTTCTATAGACGGCTACATCCAGAAGTTCGACTACTACTCATATAAGCCCGCGAACGCAACGATTCAGACACTTGCAACCTATCCATAAATGAAGCTCAACCGTGATCGTCGGCTATCAGGTCTATCAGTGGAAGATCCCATTTCGTCCAGGATTGCCGATCGGGTTTAAACGCCTTGGGCACGCCTATCATGGTGAACATCGAAAACAGGCAGCAGAGCGGTACGCGAAAAAGATGCGAAAGACTCACGATAACGTATGGGTATCGGAAATAATGCGGTGAAGCCTACGGAAATGATGCGATGAACGATGAATTGATGGCTTCCGCCTTGATAGGCGATGAAGCGAAAAAGTTTCTCGAAAGCGATCTTGGCAAAGTCATTATCGGAATAGCGGATCAGGAAGTCGATCTCGCAAAGGAAAAATTGCTTGATGTGGACCCCGACGATATAAAGGCGGTCCGCAAGCTTCAGCATCAAGCTGAATTTGGTATTGCTTTCAAAAGTTGGCTTTACAACCTTTTAAACGAAGGTGAACAGGCCATGGCAGCATTCAAACAGCAAGAACAGGAGTAACGATATGGGACGCTGGAGCAATGAACGCAGGGCGCAGGAAGCGGCAAAAGCTGCAAAAGCAGCCGAAAAACAGCAATCCGCGAAGCCACACGCGAACAGTCAGACCGCGCAGGCCGAACACGTGGAAGCGGCGCCCGAGAAATCCGATCTTGTAAGAATCCCGGCAAGAAACGAGCCGCGGCGCCTTGCAATGGAAGAAATCTACTCAAGGCATGAAGAAACCGTCAAGGATGAGCTTGAACCGCCCGGGCCGCCCGCTACGCCGGAGGCCTTGGCTACGCCGCAGGTCGGGGTTTCGCCGGAGATACAGCCGGAAATACAGCCGAAACCAGAGGCGATTACCGTTGCGGAAACCACGCTTTCTGAGGAAACCAAGATTGCCGCAGAAATTGAGCCAAAGATAGAAGCAGCGCCAAAAGCTGAACCTCAACCGCCAAAAATGGCCAAGGTAAAGGTTGACGGGGAAGAATTCGAGGTCCCCCAGTCCGACATTGATGACGCCGGGGGCGTGAGAGCGTATCGAATGGAAAGGGCGAGCGAAAACAGACTCAAAAAGGCAAATGACGCCCTTGCCGAAAGCCGCAGAATGCAGGCTGAAATAGCAAGGGTTATTCAGCAAATGGCTCCCAAACAACCAACCGTGACGGATGACGAATTCATCCAGTCAAAAATAGACCTTATCCGGTTCGGTACTCCCGAGGAATCCGCAGCCGCTTTCAAGGAAGCCGCGTTGAGGCTTGCGCCTGCAATGGATGCGAACAACATCACGGAACAAGCGGTCATGAGAATGCAGCAAACAATTGCTGTTGACAATTTCAAGAAACAGTTTCAAGATATAGTATCTAACCCGATTCTGTTGCGGGCTGCCGTGTCTCTGGAAAACGAGCGGAAGGCATTGGCGAACGTAAATACGGATTGGGGAACTTTTTACCTGACCATCGGTAACGAAGTAAGAAACGCAACGAGGCCATCCCAGCCTCGTAATGAAACACCATTAGCCGGCAATCCCAGCCAGCCAGAGAAGGAAGTGCGAAAAGCTTCCATTGTTAACCTCCCGACAGCAGCAGCGCGAGCCGAATTGCCGAAGGAGGAAAAACCGGAAACCCGCGAAGAATTTATCGACCGGATACGGAAGAAACGCGGACTTCCAACTGGTTAGGAGTATCAATCATGGCAGGTCAACTGTTCGTTACAAACAGTTTGGGGGGCTTCTATGCCTCGTTCAATCTGAGTAAAGATTTGAGAATGGGCGTGGAGGCCATGTCCAAATTCCGTCAATTTGCCGATGTCAAAGACGCGTGGAGCAAAATAACGCGCGCCGGTCAGACTTTCACGTGGGATACGGTGCCGATGATGTCCCGTGCATCGCGTGCATTGACTGAAACCAACACGATACCGCAAGGTCAACACACCGTTCTGCAAGGCACGCTCACGATGAGCGAGCGTGGTTTCAGCGTTCCGTATACCGGCTTTCTCGAAGCCCTGTCTCAATTCAACGTGAGGCAGCCCATCATGAAAGTCCTGAAGTACGATGCGGCGTGCGATCTTGATGCCCTTGTGCATCAGCAATTCAACGCCACCCCGCTTCGGGTCGCCGCTACTGCTGCCGCAGACGCGGTTACTCTTACCACCAATAGCACGGCCACCCTTACCGTTTCCGCGGCGATATCGTCTACGAACATCAAGTCGATTATCGACACGATGAAAGGACGCAACATCGCGCCCTATGAACACGGGGATTACTACTGCATCGGCCGTCCTCTCGGTTTCAGGAGCTTCAAGAATACGCTGGAGAGTCTCGCCCAATACAACGAAACAGGATTTGGGCTGATCATGAACGGCGAGATAGGCCGCTCTTATGAGAACGTGAGATTCGTCGAGCAAACGACAATTCCAGCAGGCGGCGCGGCTAATTCAACCACATTCGATCCGTTTACGGATACTGCCGATGCTTGGGATACTATCGGCACGGGCGCTACCGACTGGGCATTTTTCTTCGGTGAGGATACGGTGTGCGAAGCAGTCCATACGCCGGAAGAAATACGCGCCAAGGTTCCGGATGATTACGGGCGCTCGAAGGGTATCGCGTGGTACGCGCTGCTCGG
>ERZ1292629.3110-Hain-H43-01um-R1-3110-length-13125-cov-6_pt1 | contig 13125 bp, 11 predicted proteins | sample MGYA00564399_ERZ1292629 | MGnify/ENA primary metagenome ERZ1292629 (study PRJEB36523, sample SAMEA6512636) | groundwater metagenome | collected 2019-01-08 | study: AquaDiva: Metagenomics assemblies of 32 groundwater samples | reverse complement strand
ACCCCTCCCCGCCCCGACGTTACGTCGGGGCGGGGTATCAGGGTGGGCCCCGTTATGAGTTGTGCCGGCTCCGCCGACTCATTATTATTGCGTCCTACATCCTCGCAGCAAGCTGCGAGGTATTACGGACGGGCATAATAAAAACCCGTGATTTGTCGCGGGTTTGTAAAATAGTTGTCCTCAATTGTATTTTCTAAAAACCAGCTTAACCGGTTTACCGATCAGTTTGGACTTAATATTCTTGTGATAAAGCGCTGCTCTAAGTTGACTGCATGCAAAGCGCCAAGCGTTCTTGGTAGTCTCAATCTCTCTCTCACCATGCGAGTAGCTGGGAGAAAAATATCCGTTAAAAAGAATGCCTTGCGATATTATCTCCTGGAAAAAATATGTCTTTAACAGAGAACTGTCATAGGCCTCATGAGAACTGACGGACATTGCTAGACGGCAAGGTACACCTCCGAAAATATTTAGAATATTCTCAAGACCATACTGTCTATGAATACCGTTAAGACAATCCTTGAGTTGCGCGCCCACGGCGCGCATATGACCGACGACGTCTTTATTTTTCAGCTCGTTAATTGTCGCTATCGCTGCGGCAAGAGCATGGTTTTCTGCGCCGTGAGTGGTTGAAATCAGAAATACCCGTTCATGTGATCCGTAAATGCTTCCCAAACTCATAATATCTCTCCTGCCGGCAAGCACGGCTACGGAAAACCCGTTGGCAATACCCATCCCGTAGGTCGCCATATCAGGCGTAACCCCATAAACATGTTGGGCGCCCCTCAAATGCCATCTGAATCCCGATATCATCTCATCAAGAATAAATACCGCACCATTTTTTTTGCAAAGAAACTGCACCTTTTTCAAAAATTCTTCTTGGGGTTCAATTTCCGTCGCCGGCTCTAAAATCACGCATGCGATTTTCCCGGAGTATTTGTCAAAAAGATTTTCTAAACTTTTTATGTCATTGAACTTAAAAGATACGGTAAGCTCACGAATTGCCTGTGGTACACCTCGATTTATTTCTTTTGAACCGATAAACCAATCGTCGTAACTATAAAACGCTTGGTCAGAGCAAATTGCCACCAGGTCACGACCCGTATAAGCTCTGGCTAGTTTTACCGCTGCGGTTGTAACTGTAGACCCGTTCTTGGCAAACTTAACCATTTCAGCGCAGGGAATTATTTCTACCAATAATTCCGCCAGTTCCACTTCAAGAGGAGACGGCCGCGGAAAATTTGCACCTCGTGTTATTTGTTTTCTAACCGCATCCAGGACCGGCTTATAACCGTATCCCAAAGTAGTTGAACGCAGTCCCATTCCCCAGTCAAGAAATTTGTTGCCGTCCAGATCCCAAACGTAAGCACCCCTACCCCTTACAATAAATCCCGGCGATAATTCAGGAAACTGGTCGTCTCCCTTGCTATAGGTATGGGCACCGCCGGGAATAAGAGCATGCGATTTCTTTCTCAAGCGATTTGACTGGGTAAATCTCATTGCCCCCTCCTGTTTTCAATCTGATGCAGCAATCTTAAAATATTTATGTCTCTCTCCAGAGAATTCGGAAATTCAGCTTTTCCATTTACCGCTTGTATAAATGCCCTCATTTCTTCGATATACATTTCTTCCAGGATATTCTGGTTATATCCTTCGGCCGCATTGCCTTCCGGCAATAATATTTCCAGCCATTCTTTTCTGCCCGCATCATAAAGCATTACGACCCTATAGTCCCAGCGCCACAAAATCTGAGCCCCCTCCAGATTCATAATAAGATGCCTGATATAATATCGGGCAGTCGTATCAATCAGGAATGTCGCCAGGGCTTCCTTAAACTTAAGAACCACGGCATAGGTATCATCTATATCTGCCCCGAAATCAACAGTTTTACCATGAAAACCCATGACATGGTCGGGAAAACCCGTAATTTCCAAAAGCCAGTTGAGATCAAATGCAACCATTTCTCTCGCGCCGCTTGTTTCTTTTTTGCCCGTATAAGAATCGCCTATTTGTTCCCAGGGATGCCAATCAGGCAAATACTGACCCATGTGATAACTGAAATTCAGAACTCTGCCGTACTCGCCACCGGCTACAATTTCACGAATCTTTTTAATGGCGGGATGAAAGTGAAGCGTAGAGGATGGGATAATCAAAACCCCGGATTCATCTGCTTTTTCCTTAAGCCCGGGCAGGCCTTCCAAAATTACGCTCGCTTCCACAAAAGCGGGTTTTCCGTTCCGGATAGCAAATTCTATCCATTCATTATGATGGTCGGGGGGGGTAGAAATAATCATGGCGCTTATTTCCGCCAAATTAAAGGACCCGATATTGCTGGTTGTCCTTATCCCATACTTTTCTTCAGCCTCTTTGCAACGTTCTTGTTGTATGTCAAATCCGATAATTTCACCGGCCTGGAGAAATTGGAGATTTCTTATACGCCGCTTACCCATTGAGCCTAAGCCAACAATTAAAAACTTCATGTTTCAGCTCCTTTTGGTTTTCTATTTCAATGAACTTAGATAGAGATTACAACAAAAATTTATATTTGGCAATGGTTACTTGGACTTCTTAAATACCAGGATTTTAATGTGCGAGAAGTTGCCGATCGGCGGTAAATTGGCGAAAAACTGGTCAAAAGAACCATTGGGAACAATTTCCTTATTGGCAACCCTGGCAAGCGCCGGATATAATACCCGAGAACCAAAATAATGACTGCTCAAAAAATTATTTTCTTCTGCAAACTCCAGCCCGCAACTTGCCAAATGAGGAATAACCAGCTCTTTTTTGAGATGCAGATTGTGATAAGCGGGAGGCACAGCATCAAGGCCGACTTCTTGACGGGCTTTATTCAATGATTCCAGGCCGTCAGAAAAGGCTTCAAGCAGTATAAGCCGTCCGCCGCCTTTTAATGCCTTGGACATATTTGTTAAGGCCTTCTTTTGGTCATTCCAATCCATCAAGTTAATTATGCACCTCTCGGTAAAAACAACGTCGTAAGCATTTTTAATGTTTAGATTCAACACATCGCCCGAATCAAACTTAATTTTACCCCTCACACCCTTGAGCGGTTGCGACTTCGCAAGTTTTATAAGGTCAGAAGAAAAATCAAAACAAGATAAATCCAGTTTTCTGGCTTTGGAAATTTCAATAGATGCGGCACCGTTACCACAGCCGACCTCTAGGCATTTATCGCCATCACGAAGAAGAGCGATCAGATTAGCTATCTCAAGCCTCCTGTTGTTGTGGTCAAGCATTGTACTGGTAAGAGCAGTTTTGTGCTGTCGGGCCTGTTTTCGATAATGCTCTTTTACTAAAATTGTATAGTTTTTTTTCTTTGCCATGGTATATAAGATATTCATATTACTTAATAATGAACCGCTGCGCAAGTTAAGTATTTTTAAGTTTCTGGCCCAATCTCATTTCTTCACGCTTGGTGAAAAAATCTTTATGCCGATAAAAATTTATTTTTGCTATTTCAGGATTTCTCTGGATTAATTTCATGATTTCTCGAAATGGGATCGTGTTTTTGTTTATTTTAAGTTCATCAAAAATCTTTCTAAAAAAGTCCAGATCTTCCTGATAATCCAGGGTGGCACGCACCCAATCGCCATTAAAAAATATCGGGTCATTAACCTTTAATTCTCTGACATCAAATACGCCAGATTCGATAAGGTAAGCATCGTACATTTCCGTATCACCGCCTCCGCTCATTTTATAAGCGCGTCTTAAAGCGTCAGAATTAATACAATAAGTAAAGGTGCCGCAAACCAAATCATCCGGATATTTTATCACATCGCAAGGTTTTTGTAGCATTTGTGCAATGGCCAACTCAATTAGTTCCGGATCACAAAATAAATCATCGCCATCGCAGGTTATAATATAATTAACTCCAAATTTATTAACCGCTCCGACCATGCGTCCAAGCCTGTCTTCGGCTGAACCTCGAAAACATTCAACGTTATGCTGTCTGGCAATATCAACCAAAATATCATCTTCCGGCTCGGTCGAGGTGCACACTATGACCATATCAGCGCTTATAACACTTTGGGCGCGTTCAATAATGTGGTCAATGACACGTTTGCCGCGGATTTCTAAAAGCGCCTTTTCGGGCAAACGGCTTGAGTTTGTTCTGACAGTGGTAATACAGGCAAATTTGGGTTTATTGTAGCTCATATCGTATTAAGACGGCTATACTTTATTCACGGTTTTTCTTGACATAAATAATAACTCTGTTTGATTTATAAGACAAGCTGTGATAAGTTTTCAGCAAGATTTTCTTTCATTATTTTGGAGAAAGAAATGGACAGTTCATTAACAAAATCGCCTTTTATGGTTTTGGGGCAAAGACAGTCACTGCCTCCTTCAGAAAAAACTGCCCATCCTGCCGATGTTGTCAAAGATATTACTTTTAAGGATCTGTCTGGCACGAGGGTGCTTTTTATAAATATGCCCCTTCGTGAATCGGCACCGCCGGTTGATGCGCCGCAAGGTCCGCTTCTCATGGCAACGAACCTTCGCCAAAATTACGGCGTTGATGCAACCATCATCGACTTAAATGCTTATCGAATTAAAGACGAAGACGCCAAAAGAAAAGGCCTTGCCAATGGACGGCACTTAACATATCGTGAGGCTCGCGAACTCATAGCCCGCCACATCAAGAAGTTTGGGACACCTGTTTTAGTGGGGTTTTCGGGTAAAATTACGACATTTCGCTGGCAGCAAGAAACAGCAAAAATCATACGAGAGTTCTTGCCGAATGTTTTCCTTGTGTCCGGCAACGGACTGGCAACAGAATTAAAAACTGGGTTATTCGGAGAAATGTACATTCCAGAATTGGACGGCATATGCAGTTCTGATGGTGATGAGGTAATACTAAAAATCGTATATGATGCAAAATTAATCGGCAATAGAGGAATTCAAGCCGCGATTAATAGCGGACAATTGGAACCATATTATATCGGGCAGATCAACGGACGACATCGCTTTTTCTACAAGGGTTACCGGCCCCGCAATCTTGATTTGTTCCCTTTCGCCGATATGGACATACTGGCCGCGGATGTGGACGATTACTCCGTCAGAGACCAATATCTTAATTTGCCGGCCCATGGCGCCAGCACCAACAGCAGTACCCTTATTCACCTGGCCGAAGATGAGATTATTCCCAAAACTAATTCTGTTTCAAGCCGCGGTTGTCCATTCGGCTGCCATTATTGTCTTCGCGGAGCAGACGGAGCGCGCGATTGGGCGGTAAGATCGGCGCTGCATATATTTCAAGAATTAGCGCACAACAAGGAACATTATGGAATCAGATGGCACACCTTCCATGATGACAATTTTGCAGTAAAAGCGGAAAGGATCGCAGATATGGTGCCGCTGCTTGGACCGTTGGGTATTAAATGGGGGTGTCTTACCCGTTTGGATGAGGCCGCCGGCCTTAATCCATCAACCGGTAAATTTGAAGACCCTCTCCGGATTGAACTGATGGCCAAGGCAGGCTGCGTGTTTATCGGTTTCGGCCCGGAAAGCGCCAGTCCGAGTGTAATTAAAACAATCGGCAAAGGCGGACACACCCTAACCAACGGAATGACGGAGGTTTTAATAGACGGGCGGCCATTTTCATTCCCTCGTTCTATGATTGAGGGCGTCAGAAACGGATGGCGATTCGGCATTCATTCAAATTGCACCTGGATTGTGGGCTCTCCCACTGAAACCTTAAAAGACGTGCAAACCACGGTAAGATTTATCCAATGGCAAATTCAGGAATGTACCAAGATCGGCATCACCGAATCGGCAATTAACCAAAAAATGTTCACAATGACCTGGTATCCCGGCACCCAGCTGGTCAATGACGAGCAGGTAAGAAAGTCGCTTTCGCGGGCTTTCAATCTCTCATTCGTGCCCGCCGAACCAAATACAGCCGGCGTATTGTGGGATCCATTGTTAGATGAAAACTTCCATCGTTACCTGATCGAATTGGATGACGCGACCAAGGTGCTTATTGATCCGCATACCGGCGAACCAGTAAACTTTTCCGAAATGCCCAATAAACTATTTCTGAAAATCAGGGAATGTATAGATACAGATAATTTATTTAAGATTTTAGAGGCATAAAGGAGGTAAAAATGAAAACCATGCCGAACATTATATTGCGTGGCGGACCAGATGGCGAACGATTATACTTGCGGGACCTGAAATTCACAATGCCCGATGGTCGTAAAATTCATATCAAAAAAACTAATGAACCAGGAGTTAATATGCCAGACCTAATTGCCCGGGCAAGGGGTAGGTATGGACTTCTGGCGCTTTTTAGCAGACCGGGACATAGGTTATTAGACCTTGCTTGCGGAGTGGGTTTGGCTGCCGATTTTCTAAAGGACTTTGGGCTGATCTATCAGGGCATAGATTACGATCCGATTATCATTGAATACGCCCGCCGTGTATACGGCAACAACAAAACCTTTTTTAGTGTTGGTAATTTGTGCTCACCCGATTTGGGTAAACACAACTATGACATTATCGGCTGCATTGAATGCTTGGAACACATAGAAAAAAAATATCAGAAGCCTCTAATTGATGCTTGTTATAATGCTCTTAAGCCCGGAGGTGCCTTGGTGGTTAGCTCCCCGGAAAATGCAACAGGAACCTCCGGTGCCGGCACCAATCCTTACCACAAATGGGAATTGAGCAAAAAAGATTTCCTGGCTCTGCTTAGAAGCAGATTTGGAGAAGGAAATGTGGATTTATTAACATATCGAGCCATTCTTTCTTGTAGTTCTACTATGACAACATGTTTCTTTGGCATTTGCCGCAAACCGGTCTGAAAAGACCGGTTTTTTATTTTAACGAGCAAGGAGCAAAATGCAAAATCTTGATTTTGTATTTTGTCCGAGTGAAGTTAAAAGTGGTGAATACCCCGCTGCTTGCAGCGGATCAGAATGGTCTTAAACCTTTCTGATGCCTCGCAGCTTGCTGCGAGAAGTATTTATTTACTCCTTACTGCGCCTGGAGCAGAAAAACCTTATCATAAAGATCATTCAACGGTTTTCGATATCTTGAGTAATTTACTATCCTTCTCCTGTCTTCCATAAACACCGATTTATTTAAGCCCAGGATCGGTTCTATAAACTCGTTCCACAAAAATATGGATTTTCTCCTGAAATAATTGCGTCTATCCGGCATAGTTGCTCCACAGCAAAAATCAAATGTACTTTGCGGCAAAATTGCTATTTTTATTTTCGGCTTATGAAAAGAAATCAGGCAATTCTCAACAAAAGAAGTAAAGGTCAGACCAATAAAAATATCATCGTCTTTTATATCAAATGATTTGGCGGAACGTACGGTTTTAAGAGCATTTATGATTTTTTGAGGACGCATCGAATAAAAAATTCTGGGGAAGAAATAAATTTGATCAAAATAACTTTTAAAATCATCCGGATTCATAACTTGCCACCTGTGGTGTTCCATTATGATCAGGTTAATTTTTTTCATGGGATTGATTAAACGTATCAGATTAGTCATAAGTATCACCTCAACCAAGAAATTGGGGTCACCAATAAGAAACTGGATGCGTCCGCTTTTTTCCATGGCAAGTTCTTTTAATTCACTTTCAAGAAAATAGTCTTTCAGGGGCATTTTTTTATTACACTCGTCCGCAATACCTCGTAACTTGTTGCGAGGATGAAGGACGCAATGAGATTGAGTCGGCGGAGCCGACACATCTCGTAACGGGGCCCACCCTGATACCCCGCTGCTTGCAGCGGGGAGGGGTTCATTTTCGGTAATTTTTTGATCAAGGTTATCAATAAAAAACTCGTCCGGTAGTCCTCTAAAACATTCGCCGTATCCTTCAAAGGTTTTAACATCTACGGCCTGCTTTAAAAAGCCGCGAAATATATAAGCATCGAATCCCATCCTATGGGCAGACGCACTAGCCATGGAACATATGGAAAAAACTGATCTTATTCGGGAGGCGTTTTTCCAAAGAAAAAACTCGGCTATGCTTGTATCCTTCGCCACTTCGACACCGCTTAAATCAAGCGACTCAGGTTCATCTGTTTCAGCTGGGTGCGGTTTGTAGTAAATTTTATGCTCGGAAAAATTTTCTTTAATAAAACGTAGGGCTTGATTCGTAACTTCCGCGAATTTGTTCCAGTCAGCACCGGGTAAATCCTTCCAATTGGCCCCGAAAAATATAACTATTTTTGCCTGCTCATCCGCAGATAGTTCATCACCGCCCTTATGCATCAAAAAATAAGGCGAGAGGATTTTAAAAATATTTTTCTTGTTTTGATTGATAGCTTGTTCCATGGTTATTCTTTCGTACCATATCCAAGAACCATCGTTTCTACGGAAAATTGGAAAAATTTAAGTTTTGTTTTCCGGGTCAGCCATCTGGCAAATCTAACAGACAGAAAAGGATTTGACATCACGCTTAAAATCTTCAACCACGGCCAGCGCCACAGCAATGGGTGCTGATAAAACTTTTCAACTGATATATTCTGCATTCCCCACATGGCAAGAAGGTCTTTTACAGCCGTGGTATTATATGGTCGGCAATGAGTGATGTCTTCGTAAAAAACCTTGAATCCTCTTTCCCAGTCAGGGGTTAAAAAAATTAATTTACCTCCTCTTTTCAAAACTCGCAGGGTCTCATCCATCAAATGATCCGGCTTATAAAAATGCTCTATGATTGACTTGTGATAAATCACATCCAAACTTTCATCCTCAAACGGGAAAGGATCTTTTAAAAGGTCACATTTCTTGACATCAACGCCCTGGATACTGGCCGGCTCAATATCAATCCCGGAACATCGCAGGCCGGTCCGCTTAAACGCGGAAATAAAATCACCTCTGCCACAGCCTAGTTCTAAAATGTGTTCTCCTGGTTTCAAGCCAAACCTCTTTACAAGATAAACCGCATGCTGATCCGGGTATCTGGTTATCGGGGTTCTGGTTTCATTATAAATTACCGAGGTGTAACTGTTTTTCATTTTATAACGGTTATTGCCACAATTAAAAAAAGTGTTTAAAACACTTTTTTAGAATATCATAAAATATCGTATTGGCCAAGAATCTGGCATCGCACTTCACCGCCTACTCAATACCTTCTAAATCCGGGAAACCATTGGCAAGCCACCCGCCATCAACCGGAACATCAGCGCCGGTAATATATGAGGAAGCATCGGAAATCAAAAAAACAACCGGTCCGATCAAATCTTTTGGCGATCCCCATCGGCCAAGCATAGTGTTGGCTGAACGAATTCTCCTGATTTCTTCGTTATTGTATGTTTTTTCTGTCATGCCGGCACCCATGTAACCTGGGACCACATTATTTACCCTGATTCCTAATTTGCCCCAATCTCTTGCCAAACATTTAGTCAAAATCTTCAGGCCTCCCTTGGAAGCTCCATAGGCGGGATTATGAGGAAATCCGCGTTCAGCTCCTAGGCTTGTGATATTGACGATTGAGCCCCTTCTATTCCTTGCCATATGTTCAAATACCGCTTGACTGCAGGCAAATGGCGCGGAAAGATTGACATTCAAAGTTTTATCCCATTGCTCCCGGGAATATAATTTGCAATTTTTATCTTCTTTGGTAATGGCAACGCCAGCACAGTTGATTAATGCATCTATACAGCCATGCTTGCCAAAAATACCCGCGCAAATATTTTTAAATAAACTATCGTTGGTAACGTCGCATCTTAACTGAAACAGGTTGTTAATCGCTTTTTCCTCGGTCTGCGGGAAAGAAATATCAAAAGCATAGACAACTGCCCCACGTTCCGCAAGAGCAGCCGCAATTTTACTGCCCAAACCGCCGCCGGCGCCGGTAATTAAAATTATTTTGTCCCTCACTGAAAATAAATTTTCCGGTATCTTTTCCTCCTCCAGTCTTTCCACTAATTCTATTAATGTCCCGTCCGGATCTTTGCAAAAAGTGACCTTGAAACGACCGCCCGGAGCCAGCTGAGGCGGAGCATTAAATATAACTCCGGCTCTGATTAATTTTTCATATATTTCGTCTAAATTTGCGACTGTAAATGCCACATGAGTCGGGCCCACCGAACAAATCTCGCGAGCAGGATCTGGCCGCCTTGGGTGGGATTTGTAACACAGAAGCTCAATCAAGTTGCCGTCATCTGCCTCCATTTTGATGATATTGACCTCAACTTTTTGCAGAGCGGACATGTTGTCAAGATATTCCCCTGATTCGTGCGTGTCGATGACGATTTTAAGACCCAGCAAATCTCTGTAAAAGTGCAGGGATTTTTCACGGTCTGTTATGGTGATGCCCAAATGTCTTATAGCTTTCATATTGTGCCCCCTCGTTATTGTCAAAAATCTCACCAAACACTAACACGGTCAAAAACGTCATGTCAATAATAATGGCGGCGAAGCTTTGAGATTGGCCTATTAAGTGTTTAAGTTTTCGCGATCAATCTCTAATATTGATTCCTCTAAAACTTTTATCCCCTCTTTTAATGCCGTGACCGGTATTGTAAGCGGCGGAGCTATTTTAATTGATTCTCGGCCAGTGTGAACCATGAGTAATCCCTTCTGCATCGCCCGCTCGCAAACCCGGCTTGCGAACTCGCCATCAGGTTCTCCATTTTTTGGGTTTTTAAATAAAGTTGCCGCTATCAATCCCTTGCCTAAAATATAAGAAATATGGCCGGGGAATTTCTTTTTTAATCCATTTAAGCTAGCAAAAAGTATTTTGCCCTTTTTTGCGGCTTCCTCGACCAAACGCCCTCTCTCTATTGCCTCAAGATTGGCAAGACCAGCAACGCAAGAAAGCGGATTGCCTGAATGTGTGCTATGTGTAGCGCCAAAACCGATTGGCGCCTCTAGAATCTTCCTTTTCCCCATAACTGCCGAAAACGGCAAGCTACTGCTCATACCCTTACCAGCACAAATTAAATCTGGCTCAACACCATAATGCTGATAAGCGAACATTTTGCCTGTCCGTCCAAATCCAGCCTGAATATCATCAAAACAAATCAATATTTTATTTTTCTTGGCAAAATCGGCTAAAGCTTCGATGTAGCCGGGAGGATAAAAAATGGCTCCCCATCCCCGATAGGCCTCTACCATAAAACCGGCAATATTCTTAGGATTCATACCAGATTGAACCAGGCTCCTAAGGTCCTTATTGAACCTTGTTTTTCCGGATAAGCTTGCGTCAATCCACGGATAAGGAAATGGGAGCCTAAAAACTGTCGGATCCGAATAGCCATATATAGCCAGGGTCTCGGCATTCCCACTCATCATCTCCGGGGCCATCGTTACGCCATGCATCGCGCCCCTAAAAGAAATGATACCGACCTTTTTTTTATTAATAGTCTGCCCGTAAGCCTTCATCAATACAAATGCTGTTTCGGTAGCTTCGGTACCCGCAGAAAACAGTAAAGCTTTTTGGCAAAAGGCAGGTGTTATTTCTATGAGTTTCTTGAGAAACTTAGCCCTGATCTCGGTAACATAGGTGAATGAATGCAAGAGCGGTTTAGCAAGTTGGCGCTTTAGAGCTGAAATAATCCTGGGGTTGGCATGGCCGCTGTTGGCTACAAAAATACCAGACGTAAAATCTATCCAACAGTTGCCATCCTGGTCAAAAACCTGAAAATCAACCGCCCTATCCCAGCAAACCGGCAACTTGCCCCACATTTCCGATAAAAGAGGCGGTTCATATTTGCTTAGCTTAGAAAAATTTCTAACAAAAGACGGGGACGGAATAGCCGTCTTAATTCTGCGGTATTTAGTTTTTATCGGGGAAACCCTTCTGGGCTTTAGAGATATCCTGTATTTGTTCATCTTTTGTTTTTGGTAAAATGTTTTTTTAAATAATTAAAAACTGGATTATCGGATTTTTTAATCTGATATTCCAAATACTCAAAATCTTCCGGTCTATCTATTTCCGTAATATGGCCGGTAACAAGGGCTAATATTTTTGATCCATGGACTCTGTTATTTTTTAGGATAAACCCCGGTCTCATTATGTCGACATAACCGTTGGGATGATATGCCTTGGGAAATGTTTGCCTCGGCAAATTAAAATAGTTCGGCCTTGGATCATTTGGAAAAAATCCTTCAAAAAAACCTTTTTTATTTATTTGGAACATTTTTTGAGGCGGTTCGGCCAGTTCGTGAGCAGACCGCAGAGAGGTTCCTAAAGAAGAACCCTGTTTAATCATTTTGACGGCTTTTTCAATTGTTCTGGGGATTCTTAGGGGAGTCGTCGGCAGTAATTGGACGATGAAATCCGGCACGGACTTTTCATTTTGCTTAAACCAATTTATGTAATGGGATAAAAAATCGAATTCCGTAGAGCTGTCTCTGGCCAATTCATGCGGCCTCATAAAAGGGATTTCCGCTCCAAATTCTTTAGCTATCTCGGCAATTTCAGAAGAATCGGTGGAAACAACGGTTCTTTGTATGTCCTTAGACAATTTCGAGGCTATGATCGAATAGGCAATTAGGGGGTACCCTCCAAGAAGTTTTATGTTTTTCCCGGGCACCCCCCTGGATCCTCCCCGAGCTGGAATTATAGAATAAATTTTCATTATGAATAGAGATGGTTTCAAAGCCCCTTTCGCAGCGAAATTTCTGATTTTTGAACGAGACAAGGAAGATGAGTAAAATGCCCGGAAACGTAGCAGTAGCTACGGTGAGGACATTTTACGAAAGCTGACGCAGTCACAGTCAAAAATCAGAGATTGCAGCAGAAAGGGGCTTTGAAACCATCTCACGGTAAGATACAGTAATTCTTAATAAAATGCAAACAAAAAGGCTGGAGACGCCAGCCACAAAAAATTATTTGATAATCAACTCGGATTATGATTCTTATATATTAAATTCACGATTTATGACAGACGGCATAGAAACAGACTGACATTACACCGGTATGAAGAGTCTCTCTCAATGTTATCAACTCTACATTATTTTCTCCGAAAACAGATAACAATGACAGAAAGTCCGCCCTGTTCAATTCCCACTTATGCCATTTATTGTCACGGCCTGGTCCAGAAATACCTGTTGAGTTTTCGGGAGAACTTATAACAAGTACGCCATTTTTCTTCAGAGCACCATAGAAGGCCTCCACTAAAGGTCCTTGAAAATCTTTTTCAATGT
>ERZ1292629.3109-Hain-H43-01um-R1-3109-length-13126-cov-6_pt1 | contig 13126 bp, 15 predicted proteins | sample MGYA00564399_ERZ1292629 | MGnify/ENA primary metagenome ERZ1292629 (study PRJEB36523, sample SAMEA6512636) | groundwater metagenome | collected 2019-01-08 | study: AquaDiva: Metagenomics assemblies of 32 groundwater samples | reverse complement strand
AGAGCCGCGCGAAGCGCGGCGGAATTTGGTTCGAGCTATTTTTAGAATACACCGCTCTCCTTGCGAATAAATTAAATATATGAAATATTTATTTGTGACCAATCCCTCCCACCGCCAGATTTCCAACTTTGAACCATGTATAAATATCATTACCCGAAACCAATTGTTGTAAAACTCACTCAGAAGAACAAGGCCTTGGTTCGTCATACATAAATTATCTCCTCTTATACCTCGTCCCCCTTCCAAGTCCAATTCGCTCAATCCATTTTAGCCGCAAAAGTTTAACAAGCACTTGGTTGATTGTCGGGCGAGGGATGTTTGTTTTTTCAGATATTTGAAGTGGCGTAATTTCAGTGTCAGATTTTAAAATAAAATCCCAAACGATTTGCTGTTGCGAGGACAATAATTTTCCAACTTCTTCTTCGGAAAGTAGCTGAATAGCCCTTTTTGATTGTTCAAGAATGATTTTTAAGAAAAAAGAAAGCCATGGAATAATATTTTCCGTATCTGTTCGAAAAGTTTTTTGGCTTTGTCGCAAGGCGACATAGTATTCCGGCTTGTTATCTTCAATCAATTTTTCTTGTGAGATATAAGGTATATATTCGTATCCATGTTGCAACAAAAGCAAATTGGAAAGAATACGTGAAAGCCGCCCGTTGCCATCTGTAAAAGGATGTATGAGCAAAAACTCAACAAGAAAGTTTCCGATAATTACGAGCTTGTGGAATTTCTTTTCCAAAAAAGCGTTTTGCGTCCATTCAACCAGTTCCTGCATTTGTTTTGGCGTTAACCATGCTGAAGTTGTATCAAATAATATTTGAGTCGGTTCTCCATCGGAATTAATCATCGCCACTTTATTGTCCGTTGATTTATAATTTCCGCGATGGACTGTATCTTTTTCCGCATATTTCAACAGCTCTCTATGAAAAAATTTGATCGTACTTTCGGAAAAAGGAATTGATTTGAATGCTTCAAAAACATTAGTAAGGATTTCGTAATAACCACGAACTTCTTGCTTGTCACGATTCTTGAATTTCTGGATTGAGAGTCCGCGCATTACACGCTCAACGTCTTCGTCGGAAAGTTCCGACCCCTCAATTCTAGTGGAAGCGCCAGTTGAAGTGACGAGCACAGATTTTTTAAGTTTGCCGAGTACTTGCTGATCAAGTTTTGCGCCAGACACCCATTTGCTTTTTAACAAATCGATTTCGTCAATGATTTTATAAATATCTTGCGACAAATTTTGTATTCTGCTGTTGAATTTATTGTTCATAATCTTATGTGTGTTATATGTAAGATTGTATAAGATTATGCAGAATAAATCAAGGGTGTGTTTTTAGCTGACCGTGTATCATTAAATCGCCGTATGGAAAATACATTACAAAAACCTTATAGGTCTTGCATAAGCACGGTTCTATGCCAATTCACACCGCTAGGATTGAGCTCCCAGTCTCTCGAAATGGGCGCCATTAAAAAATAAAGGGGGACTACGGAAGTCCCCTGAAGCCGGTTGGGCCGGCAATAATTTTATAGAGATTGGTACCCCACTGACCATGTGATTGCGCAACTAACACAAAGCCGAGTTTCGCATAAAGGGCATTTGCCTCAACTCTGCTTGGGCGACTTGTTAGGTAAAGTTTCATTTCCATACTTCGTTCCGCACAGAATTCTTGCGCAGTATGCATAAGCTTTCTGGTTAGTATTTTCCCGATACCGCGACCGCGCATTTGTTCATCAACAACAACGTCGTGAATCTCCCCAATCCATCTTGCGATATTTCGCTGGAAAAAAATTGTAGCCATCCCGACGTAATCGTCAGATCGTTCACTGTCGCTCGCTACAAAGAGATAGAAGAGAGAGTTGCATAGTGCTTGCTCCAAATCACCTTTTACGATCACCTGCTTCTTGATACTGAGCGATTGTTGAATAAACAGTCGGTTGAGCTTTTCAATATCAATATCGGTTATTATGACTCGCTTAATCTCGACCATCCGATTTCCTCTTGTCCCAATTTACTATATCTACATCTACAGATACCGCTTTCTCCATAAAAAGTCAACAAGAAAAGCACGACCAATCCACCTCAAGTCGCCTATTTTGAAAAACCTCACAACGGCTTGACAGGATTTGTTTGTTTTGCAATAAAATAGAAATTGTAGTAGGATATTTGCAGGAAGTCGATATAACAATTATTCATTTAATTATATAATATATTATGCTCAAAGAACAATTTTCAAAAGAAGAAGATATTGAAGAAGGGCCTCGTAGCTATACCCATAACGAAATTGCAAAAATCTGTAGAAATTGCTTTCTTAGAATCAACAATGTTGACGGTATTATTTACAATTTTGCAGAAGAAAATGACGGCAAAATAACTACTCAAAAAGAGCTAGAAGCTAAATTTGAAAACACACTTAAAAAAGAAAAATAAATTGCCTGGCTTTTTTGTAAAATATAATTGGCAATATTATTAAAAAGGTGCTAGATTGTAAGTAATTAATATAACAATCAATAATATTATAGCGGAAACATCTAAAAATATAGGAATTGAGGAATACGAGGCAAGAAAACAATGGGCGGCAAAAACGGCTAAAGAGCTTGGAATTGAGTATCACAGGGATACAGACCCTGATCATTTTCAAATTCCTTTTTTTGACGAATCTGGACAAGAAATAAGACGAGAATTTCTTCCAGCTTGGGGCGCAATTCCTTTGCAAAACGCGTCTGGAAAGATACAACAGGAGTCAGTAAAAATAGAAGAGGTGGTTGTGGCTATAAAACAATTTCCAAACGAAAACCTACATGGCGCGATTACAAAACTGCGCGCCCAATCTTCTAAATAAAATGTGCTATAATATTTTCTACAGTGCGTGTTATTGAATATCAAAATTTAAAATGGATAGATATCCTGAAACCTACCGATGAGGATATAAAATTTTTGCAGGATAATTATAATTTTCATCATTTGATTTTAGAAGAAATCAAAACTCCAACTTATCATCCTCTATTGGGTTCATATGAGAGTTATCTATTTTGGATTTTGCATTTTCCGGATATGGACGCCTTGAAACAAATCCGCACCATTGAGATTGATTTTTTAATCACGCAAAACGCAATAATCACGGTTCGTTATGAAGATTTTGATGATTTTGAAGAAGTATTTGCTAAAATTCAAAAAAATCCGGAAAAACGACTTGATAAAACCACCGGGCACGCTTTTCACTTTTTAATTAAAAAACTTTTCAGCGCCACATTCCCTGAGCTAGACCAAATAAAAGAAGATATAGATAAGTGCGAATATAGAATTTTTCAAAATTTTGACGAAAAATTTATTGAACAAATCGCTATCATAAAGCTTTTGGTTTTGGACTTTATACGCGCGCTTAAACCGCAAAAATCTGTCTGGGATAATTCACTTGAGGTAGTATTAAATTTTTGGGGATCACGGCTCAAACCATATTTCGTGGACCTACTTGCTGATTACAATAGAATCCTGCATTTTGTAGAAACACATAAAGAAGTAGTGGACTCTTTGCATTTGACTTCAAGCTCAATTTTGGACAACAAAAGAAACCATACAATAAAAATTTTAACAATATTTACTGCAATTATATTGCCATTGTCTTTAATAACTTCAATTTACGGGATGAATTTGGCGCACTTGCCATTTGCTAATCATCCGTTGGCATTTTGGGTATTTATGGTAGGACTAACAATAGCAACAGTATTGATGTTGATTTTCTTCCGCAAAAGAAAATGGATGTAATAAAATCAAAAGTGGTAACATATTGTGTTGTTACCATATTATATTCAATTGTGTTATACTAGCAATACAATAAAATAGTTATCTAGAGCGTGGGGAGAGCACTAGCTCGATGTTTGCCCGTCCGAAACGGACGTGTAGGCGGGAACCACCAGCAACTCTTCGCAAGAAGTAAGTGCTAAATCTAGCCCATTTTTTAGGGAAGATATAATGTGTTGTCGAACGGCCTCTTCTCTATAACGAAGAGCTTTTTTATTTTTTATAAGCTAATTTAGTGTTGAATTACAAAACTGTCATTATTCACAGAACGCACATAATTTTTTACTAAAAATTTGTTATGCTCGCGCCGTCGCGCTGCGCAATGTTCTGCTCATAACGCAGTTTCGTAATTCAAAAAAACAATATGAAAAAACATAGAGAATGGCAGTTTTCAACAAAAGCGATTCATAGCGGAGAGTCGCCTGACAAAGAAACCGGAGCTGTGGCACCAGTGCTTGTACGAACAAAAACATTCGCGCAAAAAGAATTTGGCGTGGAAAGCGAATTTAAGTATTCTCGCGGAAATAATCCTACTAGATCAAAGCTTGAGCAAAAGTTGGCCGCGCTTGAAGGCGATGGAATGGCAACAGTTTTTGCTTCGGGACTCGCCGCTGAAGCTGCGTTTTTTTTGACTCTATCGCCCGGAGATCATGTTTTGTGCTGTCAGGAAGTTTATGGAGGAACATTTAGGCTTTTTGACCAATTTTTATCTAAATTTGGCGTTTTATTTGATTTTGTAGATTTTGGTCACGAACAAAGTATTAAAAATGGCATTACAAAAAACACTAAATATCTTTTTGTAGAGACGCCGACCAATCCGTCGCTTCATATTATTGATCTTGCGCTTGTTGCTAGAGTATCAAAAAAAACAAATATACCGTTTGTTGTTGACGCAACATTCTCACCACCATGCGCGACTAGATCATTTGAATATGGAGCAGAAACAGTGATTCACAGTCTAAGCAAATACATTGCTGGACACAATGACATTCTTGGCGGAGCAGTAATTACCAAAAACAAAGCGCTTCACGAAAGACTTGGTTTTTTGCACCGCACGCTTGGAGCGCTACTTTCTCCGGATGAATGTTATAGAGTTTTGCAGGAAGTAAAAACACTGGAAATGCGTTGGCGACAAACAAGCAAGACGGCCCTTGAGGTCGCCAAGTTTTTAGAAAAAAATAGAAAAATAGAAAAAGTTTTGTATCCAGGATTAATATCTCATCCTGGACATGCCATTGCAAAAAAACAAACACATGGCGGATATGGGGCGGTTATATCGTTTATTCTTAAAAGAAAAAATCGCGCTATTCTTAAAAAATTCGTAGATAAAATTCGTGAAAATAGTCCAATAATTTACGGGGAAAGCTTGGCAAGCCCTGAAACAATAATCGCGTACCCTCCGCTTATGAGTCATCAGAGCTTACCAAGAGATGTACGCGAATCTTTGGGTATTACTGATGGATTTTTTCGACTATCAGTTGGCTTTGAAAACGCAAAAGACATAATCAACGGACTTAGCGCGGGATTAAAGTCAATTAGATCATAAAAACACTCAGAGCTCTTCCATAATGAGAAGAGCTCTGAAATTAGACAATAAAACGACCTTTATTGTTTTACTTACTTAAATGTAACTTTGCTACCTAGCATTTGGTTACTATGCATCGTAATCATACGAATATTTTGTAAAAGTTTAATTGCAAGCACGAACACCGCCAATATTGAAAACGCAATTACGAAAAGTGTCTCTGGGCGGGCATGCATCACCGCGGCTCCTACAAATCCTGGAATTGACCAGACATTTGAAGCAATCATGAGAAAATTTGATACAATTTGCGCTACAAAAAAACCCTGTGCTGTCTCGCGAAGCGCCAAATAGGCAAAAAAAGCCATGCTTACCACAGGCGGAGCGATGCGTCGCACAAACCAAATAGCATATACACGACGCATTATTCTTGATTTTAATTGATTATTCATAAGAATCGATAATTTATGGGCGATCCATTATCTCCTTTAAAACCTTGCGAGCGCGAAAAAGTTTCATCTTGAGCGCTCCTATAGTGAGGCCGTGTTTTTGGGCGATTTCTTCATATGGCTTATCTTCCAAATAATGCGCCCGCAAAAGGGATGCCGCTTCTTCAGGAAGCTCATCAATTGCCTCTCTCACCCACGCATGCTCTTGTTCGCGATCAATCGTATTTTCAATTTTTAATCCAACTTCTCCGTCATCTTCTCCATTCACCAAAATTTCATCTAAATATCCAACATCGCCAAAAGATTTTTTTAATTTTCGGTAGTGAGTAAGCGCTGTGTTTACCAAAATGCGCCATGCCCAACTTTTAAATTCAATGCCGGGCAATTTTTCAAATTTTCCAGCGTTTACATAAATCTTTGTAAATGTTTCTTGCGCTATGTCTTCTGCCTCTTCTTGGCTTCGCACAATATTGCGAGCCTTGCCAACAAAGGCCGCCTGATAGCGATCAACAATAATACCAAAAAGAGCTGGATTATCAATAGATTTTCTTAAAATTTCGTCGTCAGATAAATCGCACTGTGCCGTTTGTTCAAACAGATTCATGGTAATACAATATCATAAAATATTGGTTTTCTCAATATATTCGTTATGAATTCAATTGGTGTAAATCCTGTATCAAAAGCAGGTCTTTGTGTTTTAGTTGGTCCAAAATTGCCATAGTTGGATCTATAGAAATAGCTTTTGCAATATAATGCCCTGTAGTAAGATGCGGCAAAAGCACATAATTAGCTCCTAGTTGATATAAAATTTCCGCGTCTTTTTCTGTTTCCGCGCGCACAATTACTTTTGGCCGCCTTGCGAGTTTTTGCAAATTTTCTAGTAACTCGGCATTGGCTTCAAAATTTGGGCTTGTGGAAATTGCTAATCGTGAGAATTCGAAATTTGCTTTTTCAAAAATTTCTTCATCCGCAATATCACCAAAAAGGCAATCGAACCCATCATTTCGCATACGCGAGATCGTTTCTGGGTCAAAATCTACAATAAGAATATTTTGTTTTGGAAGGCCCCTTGCAATACTCTGCCCAATTCTATGACATCCAATTATTATAATTTGTTTCTTTACAGTAAATAAATCTATAATATCTTCCGCACTTGAAATGCGTTCAAAAACAGAAAGCGAACGAGCGGCATATTTAAAAATATGTTCTCCATATACAATCAAATATGTTGACAAAGTAATAGTAATTACCCCGACAGCCGTAATAGTTGCAAGGACTCCATCGCTTATATGCCCCAATTGAAAACCACGCGACGCTGTAATAAGACTAAATTCTGAAATCTGTGCCACAGTTATGCCAGCTAAGAAAAAAGTTCTTTTGCGGTATCCCATAAATCCCATTATCGCCCACACAATCAAGGGGTTTCCGATTAAAACAAAAAGCGAAAGAATAATGATTTGTTTTTCAAATCCTGCAAAATTTGCAAATAAAATCGATGAGCCAAGAATAACAAAAAATATAACAATAAAAAAATCGCGGAGAGGCCGTATGCGGCTCGCAATCTGATAATGCTCCGAGGAATTTGCCAACGCAAGCCCAGCTAGAAATCCGGCTATTTCAATAGAAAAACCTATACGATTCACAATAGAAGCCAGCGTAAGTACCCACGCGAGACTTGCAAGAAACAAAAGCTCGGATGAATTGGCAATCATATCAAAAATTATTGGGAAATATTTCCTCCCAAGCCACAACATTAAAACAAAAAGCCCCACGCCTTTTACAATCGTAAAAAGTAAACTCATCAACGAAATGCCTCCATTTACTTCAAAGCCAGCCAGCACAATTAAAACAAGGATTGCCACAAAATCTTGAACAAGCAAAAATCCAACGCTTATTTTCCCATAAAGACTGTTCAAATCTTTCTTATCCGCCAAAAGCTTTACTACAATAATAGTGCTGGAAAAAGTAAGAGCGATGGCAATATACAGTGACTCAAGCGACCCGAACCCCAAAAACTTACTTAAAAAAAATCCAATCGCGGCAGAAAATACAATTTGCGCTGATCCTACAATTAATGATGTCTTTCCAACCAACCGCAGTGATGTGTAATTTATTTCTAAACCAATCAAAAAAAGCAAAAACATTACTCCAAGATCTGCGAATAATTTCAATGACTCTTGATTGGCTACATTAAAAAAGCCGAAATAACCAATAATAGCGCCTGTTGCTAAATATGCGAGAATTGTGGGCTGGCGGAATAAGCGCGCAAGTACTCCCAATCCGGAAGCTAATAAAATAACAATGGTCAATTGAAATAACGCTATAGTCATTATTATTTATAATATCATAAATATATATTAATGGTCATTTAATACTTGGCTTGGTATAGCCTTGTAATAACACGTATAAACGCGCTAGACTAATAATAGAATGTAAAAAGAGTGGCTTGAAATGAGAAGAACATTGCTTTTAGCAAGCATCTTGTTTTTTTTATGCGGTATCATTGGTTGTAGCCAAGAAGCTAAAACAAATGTGCAAAAAAGATTTAATGAGCATCAATTTCAAATATTGTTTTTTGAAACATTTTACCAATTTTTCGGTATCCGAAATATTTCTGTCGCTGGATTATATTGCGATAGAGGGAACAGCCCATATTTTTGTTACGACAATGAATGTAATATAGAAAAAATACGAAAAGAGTGTGCTGTTTTTGACGAATTACACTATGAAAAGTATTTGATTATTTTTATACGAAGCGGTCCACAATTTTTTGTTCTTACGCGATCTGATAAATGCATGCAGTATATTGGAGAATACAATCTTTTATCAAAAGCGGATGCGCTTGCTATTCGTAGGCTTGGTCAAAAAGCCGCCAAAAAAATAAAAGAACCATGTCCTGCGCCAACAAATTCATAATCAAAACCGCCTATTATATCAGGCGATTTTTATAAAATTACAAATTCTTCTTTATAGTCAGTCATTATCTTCACGAAGTTATCGAGTGTGATAGTTAATTATTGTATTTGTTCTCGCAATCCATTGACATCTTTGCCGAAAATTGTCTATTTTATTTTCAATTGGCAATAACCGCAAAGAAAGCTTTATATCAAGTTCTTGCGACATTGCTTTTTTTATTGCATTGGGATCTTGCTTTGTTACGCGCATTCCGTTTTGAAGTGCATTTTTTTCTGCGAAGATGACGCTGTGTCAACACACAAAATATAGTCAAATTACATTTTGCAAAGAAGTGGATGCTTGCCAGTCCGAAGCCCTGCCTACCATCAAGCAGGTTTAGCGTAGGCGGGAAGTGGAAACTTATTTTATAAATAATAAAAGATGTTATTTATTTTCTTGAATGACAGTTTTTAATCGCTGAATGTCGTTGTTTACTGTTTTCCAAACTGCTTCCAGATCAACGCCGAAGTAGTAATGAATAAGCCGATCTCTCATACCAACAATATCTTTCCATGGAATATCGGAAATGCGATTTTTGTATTCTTCAGATAAATGTTTTGCGGCTTCTCCTATAATTTCCAATTCGCGAATCAAACCGTCTTGAAGTAGTTTATCGCCCTTAAAATCTTCGTAATTTTTTCCAGAACAAAAATCTTCGATGGTTTCAATCGCATCAAGAATATGACTGAGATATACATTATTATCTTTTACCATACATTGGTTGGAGATCTTGCAATACAAAGGGCGCGATGCGTGGGTTCAGTGACGGCTCGGTAATAATCTCCACCCTTTTACCAAAGCGTTCCGAAAGAATGCGCTCAAACCCGATGATTTCAATAATGCTTTTGGGAGAAGAAAATCGAACCAAAAGATCAATATCGCTTGAATCCGTTTCTTCGCCACGCGCGTGTGAACCGAAAAGCCCGACGAATTCTGCATCGTTTTCTTTTAAAAATTGGGTTGCTTGTTCAATTTTTTCTAAATTGATCATGCACACATTGTACCACAAAAAACAATAAAAAGGAAATGATTTAACAATTTTCTCCCTTCGGGAGATCTACTGCAGGCATGACAAATTTTTCCCTGCCTGCCGGCAGGCAAGTTTGTTAGAAAAGCAAACGCTGTATCTATCTAAAGTTAAAGAGAGGAAAGCAAATCCAACATCTTTTTCTCAAGAGATAATTTTTCTTCGGCTGAATTACGTACATCTTGATCGCGGGCTCCCATCATCATTCCTCTTTCCCCATGCACAATTTCTTCTTTTGAGCCAACAAGATACTCTTGATTCGCTTTCAACGTTTCCAAAACAATCGGATTCTCTTGGACAAGTTTTTTTAATTCCATTAGTCTTTCCGCCGCCTCACGAAGTAATCTGGTCGCATTTTTTTCCTGTGACTCTTTTGTTTCTGCCCCAACTTTTTTTGTTTCTGACATACTTAAATTAAATTATTTTATTAAATCGATCTGATAAATTTAAATTTTATGGTTATGATTGAAAATTTTCTTTTCTTTTTTCCGTTAAAACATGGTTCCAGCCGGAGACGGACATGCGAGCCGATTGTTTTCCCGGGCTCTTTGATAATTTTCGAATAAAATAACTATTAGCGTTGTACAGCAATGTCAACGCCGAATTTTTCTTTAAATATTCGTTTCATTTGATCTACTTCTGCTTTCAAAATAGTAAATTCTTCTTTGTAATCAGTCATAATTTTCACAAAGTTATCAAGAGTTATGGTTAATTGTTGTATTTGTTCTCGCAACCCACTAATATCTTGCTGAAGATTGTCTATTTTATTTTCAATTGGCAATAACCGCAAAGAAAGCTTTATATCAAGCTCTTGCGACATTACTTCTTTTATTGCATTGATATCTTGCTTTGTTAACGCCATATTACTATCCTAACAAAGCACAAAATATAGTCAAATTACATTTTGCGCGGGAGAGGATTTGAACCTCCACGGGATTGCTCCCACCAGCACCTCAAGCTGGCGCGGCTACCGGGTTACGCCACCCGCGCATGTTTTACTAAATCAGTATAACAAAAAAGTATTATTATTCAATAATGAAAGAAACCGCCTAAACGGCGGTTTCTTTTTCTGTGACAACTACTTCTGATTCTTTTGATTTTTCTTGTGCTTTAGCTTGCCCGACATCAAGGCGGGATTTTGCGGCAATGCGCGCGTCTTCAAAGACTTGTTTCATCTTTCTCCTAATCTCGCGCTGCGCTATATTGCGAACATAATAAATTTTTGCGCGACGAACTTTTTTTGCTCGCGCTTTTATTTCTACTTTATCTACATCTGGAGAAAATAATGGAAAAACACGTTCTACACCTACTCCGGCAGCAATTTTACGCACAGTAAATGTAGCTCCTGATTCGGCTCCGTGCTTTCTAGCAAGCACAAGGCCATCAAAGGCTTGAAGGCGTGTTTTGCCGCCTTCTTTTACTTTTTGCCACACACGAACAGTATCGCCCGCGTGAAAATCAAGTGCTTTTCGTTTTTCTACATCAATCGGCGTGAGTACTAAATTAAGAGATGGCATGGGAGATACAATAGCATATATTTATTTGCTATGCAAGAATTGTGCCGCCGAAAACGCCAATTTGGTTTATGGCAACAAAAAAGATCAATATCAAAAACAGCGCTGTACCATATAAAAGATGCCCCAAATGTCCTCGTCTAAACTCAATAATAAAAGATAGCATCAAAGAAAAAACCACAATAATAGATGCTAGCAAATATAAATAAACTAGAAACAAATTTGGTGATAAGAATAAATTATAGAAAAATATTTTTGGCAAAAACGTCCAACTATACAAAGCGGAAGGCTGACTTTGCGGCAAATTATTGGTTTCCGCGGCAAGCACCTTTGTAGCTGTAGTCGTAGGCTCGTTTTCTATCATAATAAACGCGTTGTCATTTGATTTGCTTGTGATTACTTTCTGTCGAGAGATAGTAGCAATAGTCGGCGTGATATGTATGTTCTGTTTTTCTATAAAAGTTGGAGCACTTGCTATTGCAAGGGGCGCCCCAAACATTTGTACCACAAATATTGCGTCGCGTCCTTGATATATGCCATTTGCGATGCCTATACCAATCTCGGAAAATCCGGAATTTACAATATTTTTGCGGTGCGTTGGAGAATTCATCCATGCTCTGACTACATCTTCTGACCCATAAAAATTGACAGCCAAGTTTTCTCCAGCGCGATCAAATAAATATCCGGACTGCATAATCCAATACCATGGAGTGAGCCCTGCCGAAGAGGTGTGAGCAAAATATCCATTACGTACCATATCGTCTGCTTTCATTTGCGCGGCCTTATTTAAAAGCTCGTTGGTTTTAAGCGTTGCAATATTATTCTCAATACGATTTTCGTTAGTAAGTTCAATCAGCGCGTTTGGTAAAATAGAAGACAGAAAGTATTCGGTCTTATGGATAACCATTGATGCCCCCAACACAAAAAATTCAACGACGACAATCATTGCAATCAAAAAAAAGACAACTGATTCGCGAAAAAGACGCGGTTTGTGATTATTGTCTTTGTGTGGAATAAAATATTTTTGAAACCAGTTCATTGAGTATTATTGTACCACAAAATTATCATAAAAACAACCCAGCTTTTTTTGAAAAAGGTCTGGGTTGTTTTTATTAATTAGATTCTTTATATTGCTGTTGTATTTCTTAATTCTTTTATTTTTTCTTGAATCTCGGCGATGCGCTGGCGAATTGTATCAATGAGTTGTTTCTTTAATTCGTCTATTTTTCCCTTGAGAAGTTCTTTGAGACGATTTCTAAGCTCTTCGATCTGTGCCTTGAGTGCTGCGATTTGCTCTTCTTTTGTGGTTTCCGCGCCCAATACAGAACCGCTTCCATTGTCTCCGCCCTCACCGCCTCCGAATCCAAACGATATGCCACCTATAGGACCGTTCGCGCCACCTCCATTGTCGTTGTTATTATCATTATTGCTTCCTCCGCCACCGTCGTCTTCGTCTCCACCGCTTCCACCGCCATTGTCAGTTGGAGGATTTTCTTTATTGCCAAAAAGCAACTCACGACCTTCTTCTTCTGTATTGTCTCTATTTACGACGCTATCTGTTACATCAACAAAAACATCAAAGAATGAGTCTGGCGTTGGAGCAGTTTGCGTCCATCCATCTTTCTGTGTTTCTGTGACGCGATAAGTGCCTGATTCGGGAACAGGTATTGAGAATTTGCCTCCATCTGAAGTAAGAGAAAGAGAAATCATTTCTATTGGCACGCCGTCATTTAATTTAGTAGCTTTGATTTTCCACCCATCAAGCCCAGGCTCGTTTGCCTCACCGTTGGGCTGATGCCATACTCCATCACCATTGAGATCATTAAACTTATACCCTTCAATTAATGGATATTTCCA
>ERZ1292629.3108-Hain-H43-01um-R1-3108-length-13126-cov-7_pt1 | contig 13126 bp, 8 predicted proteins | sample MGYA00564399_ERZ1292629 | MGnify/ENA primary metagenome ERZ1292629 (study PRJEB36523, sample SAMEA6512636) | groundwater metagenome | collected 2019-01-08 | study: AquaDiva: Metagenomics assemblies of 32 groundwater samples | reverse complement strand
ACCGTGGTGGACGACCCGCAACTCCTGCAGGCATACATGAGCCTCAAACTCTATCCGCAGGCAATCGCTATTTGGAAGAAGCGCGTCGAGGCCGCGCCCAACGACGTGCAGACCAACCTCGGACTCGCCTCGGTATACTTTGCCTCGGGCGACAAAGCCACCACGATAGCCATCCTGCAAAAAATCGCCAAACTCCAACCCAGCGTGGCCGCCGAAATGCAGAACCTGATAAAACAAATCCAAAACGGCACCCTGAAGCCGTAGTAAAAAGATTCTCAAAAATAGTTATCCACAGTTGGTGGAAGATTTTTGTTGTATATGTGAGATTTGTTGCGATACTTAGTAGTGGAGCATCGAACAAGTGATGCCGGGCCGTCCTAGGTCGGAAAGGTTGTCACGGTCGAACGATGCGCAGCCCAATTTTGCGGGTCTACCGCACAACAATGGCAAAGAAACGAAAAGCTGCTAAGAAGAAGAAGCGCTAAGCGCTCCTGTTGCCGCGCGCAAGCGCCTGCAACAGTAATCCTCTTGAAGAGAAAACCGCCCTGTTAACCAGGGCGGTTTTCTCCTGTATAGACAGGCAAACAAAGCCATTTTGTGCTAGTATCCCCCTGTGATTAGCTTTAAAGGGCTCTTTGGCGATCCTGCCCAAAAAATCATGGCCAAAAGCTCTGCGGTGGTGGCCGCGGTCAACGCCTTTGCCGCCGAATATGAGGCATTGTCGGACGAAGCGCTTAAACAAAAGACCCACGCGTTCCGCAACCGGCTCGCCGCCGGCGAGACCGAGGAAGAACTGCTCCCCGAGGCCTTTGCCGCGGTGCGCGAGGCCGCGCGCCGCACGATGAAGTTGCGGCACTTCGACGTACAGCTGGTGGGCGGGTTGGTACTCAACAATCGCGGCATCGCCGAGATGAAGACCGGCGAGGGCAAGACGTTGGTAGCAACCCTGCCGGCGTACCTCAACGCACTGTGGAACAAAGGCGTGCACATTGTCACGGTCAACGACTACCTGGCGCGCCGCGATGCAGTGTGGATGGGGCAAATTTATTCGGCGCTGGGGATGTCGGTAGGTGTCATCAACCACGACTCTTCCTACCGCTACGACCCTGCTCACTCCGAAGCCGATGCCAAACGCGATGCCGAAGGGAGCTTCCGCGTGGTGTACGAATTTTTGCGCCCCTCCACGCGGCGCGAGGCATACGAGGCCGACATCACCTACGGCACCAACTCGGAGTACGGATTTGACTACCTGCGCGACAACATTGCGTACAGCGAGAAGGACCTCCGCCAGCGCGGGCACTACTTTGCGATTGTGGACGAAATAGACTCTATTTTAATTGACGAGGCGCGCACTCCTTTGATTATTTCCGCACCGGCGGGGGACTCCGAAGATTTGTATCGCACGTTTACCCGCATCGCGGCGGCCTTGCAGTCGGAGGCGGACTATACGGTGGACGAAAAGCGCAAAGCAATACAGCTGACCGACGACGGCATTGATAAGGCGGAGAAGCTCCTGGGCATTGAAAATATTTACACCGAGGGCGGCATTAAGTATGTCCATCATCTCGAAACTGCGGTGCGGGCCAAGGCTCTTTTTAACCGCGACAAAGAGTATGTCGTGCGCGGCGGCGAGGTTGTTATTGTGGATGAGTTTACCGGCCGCATGCAGCCGGGCCGCCGCTGGAGCGAGGGGCTACACCAGGCGATAGAGTCTAAAGAGGGCGTGGCGGTGCAAAAGGAGAGCCGCACGTTTGCCAGCATTACCTATCAAAACTACTTCAAACTGTACGACAAATTGTCGGGCATGACCGGTACGGCCAAAACAAGCTCCGAGGAGTTTTACAAAGTATACGGGCTCGAGGTCATTGAAGTTCCGACCAACCGCCCCGTTGTCCGCAAGGACCAGCAGGACCTGATATTCCAGACCGAACAGGGCAAATTTAGCGCGCTCGCGCGCCATGTAAAGGCGCTGCACCAAAAGGGCCAGCCGGTGCTCATCGGCACCGTCTCGATTGAAAAGAATGAACTGTTGTCGAACTTTCTTAAACGCGAGGGCGTGCCGCACGAGATGCTCAACGCCAAAAACCACGAGCGCGAGGGCGAGATCGTGTCGGGCGCGGGGGAGCGGGGGCGGGTGACAGTGGCCACCAACATGGCCGGCCGCGGCGTCGACATTAAACTCGGCGGGGCTCTTGCCACGCCCGAGCAGACGCAGGCCGTGCGCGAGCTCGGCGGGCTGTACGTCTTGGGCACCGAGCGGCACGAGGCGCGCCGCATCGACAACCAGCTGCGCGGCCGCTCCGGCCGGCAGGGCGACCCGGGGGAGACACAGTTTTTTGTTTCGCTCGAGGACAGCCTGATGCGCATCTTTGCCCCCGACTCTATCAAGGGGCTCATGGGCCGCTTTGGGATACCGGAGGATGAGGCTATACAAAACAGCATGGTCTCGCGCGCGCTCGAGAGCGCGCAAAGCAAGATTGAAGGGTTCAACTTCGACTCGCGCAAGCAGGTGCTCGAGTACGACAACGTGCTCGACAAACAGCGCCGCGCCATTTATGAGCGCCGCCGCACAATGTTGGTAGGCAAGCCGGAGGCGGTCGCGGGCGTGTTGGAGGAGATGGCGGGGGAGAGTGAGGAAGCCAAGACACTGCTCGCAAAAAAAGAAGAGGAGCTGGGCACCGAGCAGTTTTTGGTTGCGGCGCGCGGCGTGTTGCTGCAAACGCTCGACCTCCTGTGGGTGGAGCATTTGGAGTCGATGGAGTACTTGCGCGGCAGTGTAAACCTCCGCGCCTACGGCCAGCGCGACCCACTGACCGAGTATCGCAAGGAGGGCACGCGCATATATAAGGATATGGAAGAGACCTTCCGCGGCAATGTGTTTGAGATGCTGGAGCGGTTGCAGCCGAACCCCAGCGCGGCAAACGGCCTCGCGGCCGACCCCGCGCCGGTGATACAGTTGGACAGCCCATCGGCCGACGTCGGCCGAAACGAGCGTGTGACAATAACTAACGGCACCGAAACAAAAGAGTTAAAATACAAAAAAGCCGAACCGCTCCTAAAACAAGGTTGGCGGATTGTGGAGAAATAGTATCTATGAGGTTTTTTCTTGGTGGGGTAAATGGGGCGGGGAAGACGACTCTTTTGCAGAAAACAAAAGAAGCTCGGCCGGAGTTTGAAGTGGTGAAGGGGAGTCAAGAGTTTATGGCCTTTCTTGGTATCCCCGGCGACTATGAAGCCCTGCGCGCACTTCCGGAGCCATATGCTCTGCAAAAATTGGAAGAAATGGTTGACGGGTTAGTGCGCAAACACGAGTTTTTGGTATTTGATGCACATTATTTAAATTTGGTGAGAGGGAAAGTAAAGAAGGTAACAAGCCCCTATCTACAAAGATTTGACGTCCTGCTTTTACTCAAAGTATCGCCGGAAACGGTGCTAAAAAGAACCGCAAACGATCCACGAGAAAGGGCACTCTTTCCCGAAGGGTTGAGCGAGGCTCAAGAGTTTGAGATGTTGAGCAAATATATTGCACAGCAGGATGAGGAGTTTGAACGTTTGTGTAGTACATACAAAATACAAGGAAAGGTGCTGGACGGGGAACACACACCGGATGAGGTGGTAAAAGAATTCATAGCTTTTGCAGATACGTTGGGGAGGTAGGTGTTTCGAAATTTCGAGATGTAGAGATTTCGATATCTAGAAATATCGGGGAATGAGGACCTGGGCAATAAAATTGGGTATACAATATCGACATATCGAAATTTTGATATTTCGACATTTAGCTCATGGCTACGATACAGAAGTTTGAAGACCTGATTTGCTGGAAGAAGGCGCGAGAGCTGGCCAACTGCATATTTGACATCACCGATGACCCGCGGTTTAAGGACATCGACCTCAAGCGCCAAATCCGCCGCGCGGCCATCTCGCCGCTCTCGAACATTGCCGAGGGGTTTGACCGCGGCACGCGCAACGAGTTTATAGATGCACTCTTTATTGCCAAGGGCGAGGCAGGGGAGGTGCGGGCGCAGCTGTATATCGCCTCTGACCGCGGGTATGTTTCTGCCGAAAATTTAAAGAAAGGTCTTGGGCTGACCGATGAATGTTCGCGGTTGATACAGAGTTTTGCCAACAAGGTCAAAGGCGGGTCGGAGAAAGGGGTGCAGTTTAAGCATGTGCAGAGAGCCGACCCACTTGAGACGTTTTTGCGCGATAACCCTGACTTACAGAAGTTTGCGCCGAAAAATCTTAAATGTCGACATGTTGATATTTCGAAATTTCGATACTTCGCCTGGGCGCGGTAGAATGAGCAGATGGATTTGGCTCTTTTAGGAGGGGTGTTTTTGGCGGGAGGGTTAATGTTTTTTGCTCCTTGCACTTTGCCGATTGTGCCGGGGTATTTGGCGTTTATTGCCGGGATTCCGCTCTCGGCACTCAACAACCCCGCGGCTAAGCGCAGTGCGCGTAAGGCCGTGGTCAAAAACGCGTTTGCGTTTGTTATCGGGTTTTCGCTTGTGTTCATCGCACTCGGCGCATCAGCAGGCTTACTTGGTGTTTTTGTGGGGCCGTGGCGCTACGCATTTTCCAAACTCGGCGGGGTAGTACTCATTATCTTCGGGCTTACAATGCTGGGTCTGACCCCGCTCTCGGCGCTCGCGCGCGAGCAACGCATCAGGCTCCCGGCGTTTTTGGAGCTGGGCCGGCCGTCGAGCGCGCTCCTCATCGGCGCACTCTTTGCTTTGGGGTGGAGCCCCTGCATCGGGCCCATACTCGGGACCGTGCTCCTCATCGCCTCGGCCTCCTCGACCGCGTGGTACGGCGCGGCGCTCCTCGCGCTATTTAGCGCAGGACTTGCGGTGCCGTTTTTACTAACCGCGCTGTTAGTCAACGAGGCCACGGTCCTGCTCTCAAAATTCGACGGCATTATACGCGCCCTCACACTTGTAGGCGCCTGCGCGCTCGTCCTCGGTGGTGTACTACTGCTCACCGGCACTACCGACACGATAGTCGAGTGGGGCTACGGGCTCTTCGGCTCAACCGGCTATGGCGCGTTGCTCAACTACTTTTAACGTAGTAACATACCCGTATGTCATGGTGGGGAATTCTTATACTAGTGGTAGTGGGATTTTTGATCTTTAAATTTCTCATCAAACCCTTTTTTAAAATACTGGCGTTTGTGGCGCTGGGTATAGCCGTATACTTTTTGTTCTTCCATTAATATAATATGGCGCTTGTTGATGAACTCACAATACTCGCGCGCGCGGGCAAGGGCGGCAACGGCGTTGTGCGCTGGCTGCACCTGAAAGGCAAAGAGTACTCGGGGCCCGCGGGCGGCAATGGGGGCAATGGTGGCGACGTCTACATCCGCGGCGTGCGCGACATCTCGCTCTTGGGCCGCTACCGCGGAGAAAAGAAGTTTGAGGCGCAAAACGGCGGCGAGGGTGAGAGCTACAACCGTGACGGCAAGGGCGGCAAGGATTTGGTCATCGACTTGCCGGTGGGCTCTATCGTGCACAACACCGCGACCGGCGAGGTGCACGAACTGATAAAAGAGGGCGAACGGGCGTTAGTGCTCAAGGGCGGCCGCGGCGGCGCGGGCAACGCGGTGTTTAAGTCGTCGGTCAACACGAGCCCGATGGAGTCCACCCCGGGGCTCCCCGGCGAGGAGGCGACCTTGCGCATAGAGCTGCGCTTGATAGCCTCGGCGGGGTTGGTGGGGCTCCCCAACGCAGGCAAGAGCTCGCTCCTCAACGCGCTTACGGGGGCTACCGCCAAAATCGGTGCGTACGCATTTACCACGCTCGACCCCAACCTCGGGGCGCTGCACGGCTACATCCTTGCCGATATCCCCGGGTTGATTGAGGGTGCCTCGGCGGGGAAGGGCCTCGGCTCAAAGTTCTTGCGCCATATTGCCCGCACCAGCCTCCTTTTGCACTGTGTGTCCTTAGAGTCCGAGACTCCCATGCAAGACTACGACACTGTACGCTCCGAGCTCGCAAGCTTCTCCGAGGCGAATCTCGGCGAGAAGAGAGAGCTTGTGGTGCTTACTAAATCGGATACGCGAGATGCCGCCTACATAGCGGAGATTAGCCAAGAGTTTAAAAAGAGGGGCAAGGAGGTACAGGTGGTCTCGGTCCTCGACGACGCACAGGTCAAAGCGCTGGCTGACACCTTGGTGGCTACATTGCGGGCGGCGTGAGCTCAGGGTATCCTCTCCATATATATGTATACAGTGACGGTTGGTTTGGAGATACACGCGGAGCTCAAAACCGCGACCAAGATGTTTTGCTCATGCCGCAACGATGCGGATGAAAAGGAGCCAAACAAAAATGTCTGCGCGGTGTGCCTGGCGCACCCTGGCACGCTCCCGGTCATGAACTATGAGGCGGTGCGCAAGGTAGTGATGGTAGGCAAGGCCGTCGGCGGCACAATTGCCGACTACACGGAGTTTGACCGCAAAAACTATTTTTACCCGGACATCCCCAAGGGGTATCAAATAAGCCAATATAAATTTCCGCTAGTCTCCGGCGGCTCGCTCTCCGGCGTACAGTTGACGCGCATACACTTAGAGGAAGATACCGCAAGGTCAATACATGACCCCAATTCTCAATTTACAATTTCCAATTTCCAAAAGAAGGAAAACAACCCATTGAAAATTGCAAAATTGAAAACTGAGAATTCTTTTGTGGATTACAACCGTGCGGGAGTGCCGTTGATGGAGCTGGTGACCGAGCCGGTGATACACAGTGCCGAAGAGGCCGGCGCCTTTGCCCGGGAGCTCCAGCTCCTGTTGCGCACACTCGGGGCGGGGGAGGCAAATATGGAGAAGGGAGAGATGCGGGTGGAGGCGAACATAAGCATAAGTCAAAAGTCAGAAGTCAAAAGTCAGAAGTTGGGGACCAAGGTAGAAGTAAAGAACCTCAACTCTTTTCGTAGTGTGGAGAAAGCAATTGCGTTTGAGATAGAGCGGCAGAGCAAGCTTTTGGAGGCGGGGGACAGTGTGGTGCAAGAGACTCGTGGGTGGGACGAGCAAAAACAAATAACTTTCTCCCAGCGCAAAAAGGAGGGCTCGGCAGATTATCGCTACTTCCCCGACCCGGACCTGCCCTACCTAAGGCTCGGGGAGATTTCAACATTTAAAGATTTAAAGTTGCCGGAGTTGCCGTGGCAACAGCGAGAGCGTCTGCAGGGCCTTGGATTTTTGCAGGAGCAGGACATCGAACAGTTGGTGGCGGACGCGCCGCTTGCCGGTTTTTTTAGTCAAGCAGTAAAACAAATCAAGACGCAGGAGCTTAAAAAAAGCGCCGCAAACTATATACTCAACGACGTTGCGGGGATAAGAAAGGCTACACCCGACTGGCTGCCCGACATGGAGGTGTTTATCAAAGCACTCAATCTGCCCTCGCCGCAAGCTAAAACTTCTATCGTGAGCGGTGTTTTGGCGCAGATGCTCGACGATAGCGCACTCCCCGGAATCGCGCAGCAGGTTATAGACGCCAACCCAAAAGTTGTTGCAGAGTATAAAGCGGGCAAAGAAGCGGCCATGCAGTTTTTGGTAGGGCAGGGCATGAGGCTCTCTAAAGGTCAGAGCAATCCACAGGCACTCAAAGCGGCTATACAAAAAATTCTCGCCCCGTGAGATAAAAACTAAAGAGTGTGTAAGTGTTGTTGACCTGCTTATCTCACGGGGTATACTTCTGGCATGGATGAGCTCCAAATATCGGGCAAGCGTTTTATCTCGTCACGCCGACTTGCGCGCGAGCACGGCTACACCGCGGACTATCTCGGCCAACTGATACGCGGAGGAAAAGTGCTGGGACAAAAAGTCGGCCGGGCGTGGTACGTTGACGCCGTTTCGTTTGATACGTATTTGGGGGGAGAGGCAAAAGTGCTCGAGCCGAAAATTCCTGAACAAAGGTCCTCGGTACCCGTAGTCCAGCAAAGCTCCCCGGATGCTGGCGAGGCCAGACCATTTGCTCAGGAATTTTTGGCTCCCGCTGTTGAGACGGTGCAAGAAATAAAAAAAGAGGAGCTAACGCACTATGTACCGTTGCATATTATAAAAAAAGAAGAGCCGGCGGTTGAAGAAAAAAAAGAAGTGGGCGCCGGAGGCTTGCGCTACTATGCAGACAATGAGCCGAGTCTGCCCGAGATTCGTTTTAATAGAGCCGACGTTTCAGTCGGCTCCCCGACCGATGCGCGTCGGGGAAGCGAGTCAGAAGTATTTGCGCCCGCTTACACGCGCAACTCCCCAAAACTTTCAGTAGGCATTCTTGCGGGAGCAGCGCTTGCGGTTTTTATTTTTAGCGCGGTGCTGTCAAGTGCGCTCTCTCTAAACCTAAGCATTGAGGCGGGTACTACGGCGAGCGCCTGGTACAGTCTTCAGTGGTAGTACTCGACGTCACTTATACAAAACGTCAAATTGCCCGGTTTTTGACACAAAACAACAAAAAGCCCCCTCTGTTGGGAGGGAACTTTTTGTTTTGGCACACCGGGTGCTGCCGATATCTCGCCAACTCAAAACGATATCTCGGCTTGCACGAGAGCTTTTTTCTTTGAAAAGAAAGCACATCTCGGATAATCGATGTTTATAAAAATATTGGGCGGTTGTTTTTTATAAAATAACGCAAAGAGAGCGGTCGGAATCCTTCAACGTACAGCGTTTTTAGCTTTATACAGAAGCATATTTTTTGAACGCCACATTTCACCATATCCACAGGATGACCGGTGTTTTTTAGCGCATATAAGGACGCGCGCGCGTACAATTAAATACAGAGACCGAACTACCTATACGCCATATAGTTTTTTCGGCCCGCTGCTTTGGAGAAAAAAAATATTTCAATAAGCAAAAATTTTCTTTCTGCGCGGCAAGCTGCGCGGAAGCTTGGGTGCGCCCAAGACTATATCGGCAAGCTCTGCCGCGAGGGCAAGCTCGACGGGCGGCAGGTGGGCCGCGCGTGGGTGGTCTCTCTTGCTTCGGTAAAGCGCTTTGAGCTTGAGCGCGCGCAGTCCAAACTGGCGCGCACGCAAGAGCTCGCGGAGCTACGCAAGCAAGAAAGCCGGAGCATACTGCGCGTTGCCGGCCCTGGCTCCAAAGCCGGCATTTTGGTACTCTGCAGTGTACTTACGCTCGGCATCGGGCTCGCGGCGGCCAAAAGCGTTTCAGTTGGCAGTGGCATCGTGTCGCAGTCGCAGAGCGCGGCGCTCGGGCAAGTGGACTCGCCGTTCTTTGGGACGGGAGCGCACTCGCTCCGGATAGCAGAAGGCGCGCAGCGCTTTTTTGGGCAATGGCTCGGCTCGCTCTTTGCGCCGCGGGTTGCAACCTCTCCCGCACAAAACCCCGCCTCATCCTCGCCGCAGGTAATTAACAACACCACTAACAACGTTACCAACAACACCACTAACAATTACACCACCAACAACAACCAGACCACGAGCTATGTGACTACAGGCGGCGACACCGCATATGTGCATGGCCTCGACGCCAAGCTAAACGACTTGCGCAAAGAGGTGTACGGTGCACTCGGCTCGGCCGGGAGCCCTCCCTCAAGCGGCGGCTCGATAAACAACATCGCCCTCTCGCAGATTATCGACAAACTCAACGGCGTTACCATAAGCAACTCCACCGTCAATGGACTCTCCGGCCTTACCGACGCGGACATTCCGGACGCTATTACCGTTTCCAACTACCTGCCGCTCGCCGGAGGGACGCTCACGGGCGGGCTGGTCGGCACCACGGCGACATTCGACAGCGCGACGACGACTAACTTTGCGGTGACCGGCACTACTACACTTTCGCTCCTGGCGAGCTGTACGCTCAAGACGGACACCAACGGAATCGTCACCTGCGGCACCGACCTCCAAGGGAGTGGCGGCGGCTCCGACAGCAATTGGACGTACTTTAACGGGTCCGGGATCAAACTCGCGACCACCAGCAACCAAGTGATTGTCGGCAGTACCTCTACCACCACTTCATATGCCTTTCAGATAGTGGGGGGTGCCGTAGTCGATGCGCTCTATGTGGGAGGCAGTGCGACCAGCACGGTCCGTGGCGATGGCACTGCCTCAACCTTCCCCTACGCCTCCTCAACCGCACTTTCAGTGAGCGGCACCGGCTACTTTGGCACCGCCTCCACCAGCAACCTTACGGTCTCCAGCATACAAACATTCCAAAATCTTTTTAGCGGTGGCTTGGCAGTCAACACAAGCGGCCAAGTATACAAAGCAGCCACCACCACCTTCTCCACCGGGCTCACCTATACCAGCGGCAACACGACCTGCGACAGTGCCAACGGCTCCACCTTCGGCTGTCTTGCATCCGCCGATTGGTCACTCTTCAACAACAAAATCTCCTCTTCATCCCTGTCTCAAATCTTCCCCTTTACCCCGACCACCAACTACGGCGCACTTGCCAACTCAACATCCACTCCCATCTGGTTTACCGCCGGGCTTCAAGCGTCCTCCACCTCTCAAATCGCGTACGCCTCCTCAACCGCACTTTCAGTGAGCGGCACCGGCTACTTTGGCACCGCCAGCAGTACCAATCTCTTTATTTCTTCGATCGCCTCTGGCTCTATACTCAAAGCGACGACGGGCGGGCAGGTCACTGCCGCCACCGCGGGCACCGACTATGTCACCGGCGCGGGTCTTTCCGCCGCCTACCCCTTTGCGCTGACCGGCAACGCGACTTCAACCCTCACGCAGTTCAACGGCGGGCTCACCGCTAGCACTATTCTTGCCACTGGCTCCACCACACTGCAAGACTTTACCGCACTTAACTCAACGTCGACCAACGCGACCACCACCACCCTCTACTCCACCACCGCCAGCTCGACCAACCTGTTTGCCCAGACCGGAACTCTTGGGAGCTTGAGCGGCGCGGGGCTCTCTACCTGCAACAGCAGTACGCAAAAATTGCTCTGGACCGGGGGGATATTTAGCTGCGGGACCGACCTCAACACGGGCGGGGGCTCGGACGCCAGCTGGACCTTCTTCAACGGCTCGGGCATCCAGTTGGCGACCACGAGCAACCAGGTGCTCATTGGCGCGACCGCAACGAGCTCGGCGGTCGTGCCGCTCGCCGCGTTCAACGTAATCGGCGGAGCGGGGTTCGACAATGCCACCACTACCACCCTCTTTTCCACCACTGCATCAAGCACCAACTTGTTTACTTCAAATCTCTCGATTGCATCACTCTCGGGATTATTGAAGGCAACCAACGGTCTGGTGTCCGTTGCCACCGCCGGCACCGATTACGCAACGCTAGCTACCGTCGCCGCCGCGTTCCCCTTTACCCCCACGCAGAACTATGGCGCAGTAGCCAATTCCACCTCCACCCCCATTTGGTTTACTGCCGGCCTGCAAGCGTCCTCCACCTCTCAAATCGCGTACGCTTCCTCCACCGCACTCACGGTCTCCGGCACCGGCTACTTTGGCACCGCCTCCACCAGCAACCTTACGGTCTCTCTGCTCCCCACAACGCTCCTCTCCACCAACGGTAGCGGTGTCGGGCAGACCACTACCGTATCCGCTCCCTTGAGCTTCTCCGGCTCGACGCTCTCCATCTCGCAATCAGGGAGCGCAACCGACGGCTACCTCTCGTCGGGGGACTGGAATGTTTTTAACAACAAAGTATCTTCGAGCTCGCTTCTTTCTACAGTCGCCGCCGCGTTCCCTTTTACCCCCACCACTAACTACGGCGCAGTGGCCAACTCCACTTCTACGCCGATTTGGTTTACCGCCGGACTGCAGGCAAGCTCGACCTCGCACTTTGTCTACGCTTCATCAACCGCACTCACGGTGTCGGGCAATTTCTACGGCTCGGGGTTGAGCACGTGTGCGAGCATCTCCGACAAACTTTTGTGGACGGGAGGCACGTTCTCCTGCGGCTCTGATGCGGGCGCGACGGGCTTTACCGAGCAAAACTGGGCCTTCTTTAACGGTTCGGGTGTGCGGCTCGGCACCACCAGCAACCAGGTGCTCATTGGCGCGACCGCAACGAGCTCGGCTGTCGTGCCGTTGGCCGCGTTCAACGTCATCGGCGGGGCGGGGTTCGACAACGCGACCACGACCAACCTCTACTCTACCACCGCCTCATCGACCAATCTGCGCACCTCGCAGTTGGCAATAGCCTCGACAACGCCCGGGGCGGACACGCGCCTTGCAGTTGGCGGTGGCGATATCATCCAGACCGCCGGCTCGGCGCATGCGGCCTTTGCCACCACGACCACGAGCAAGTTCTACCAAACGGTTGTCGCGGGCCGTTACTCCTACTCGGCTGAGTATGCCGCGGGGCTTCGGATTATGGACATAAGTAACCCGAAGGCGCCGAAGTTTGTGGGTTCATACACCGGCCTCAACACTCTGCTCTCGGTGGCGGTCTCCGGCGGGTATGCCTATGTTGGCAACACCGACGGCTTTTATATCATCGATGTCAGCAATCCGCGTGCGCCCGTACAAGTGGGAAAGGCAAGCGGGGTGACCGGCTTCCCCTACAGTGTAGCGGTCTCGGGCAAGTATGCCTATGTCACCGACTACACCGGTGCCGCTCTGCGCGTCTTTGACATCGGCGACCCGCGCAACCCCGCGCTTGTTGGGAGCTACAACACCGGCGGCGGCGGGCCCACCAATGTGGTGGTTGTGGGCCGCTACGCTTATGTGGCCGACCAGGGGTTGAGCCAAGTGACAATAGTCGACATCAGCAACCCGGCCGCGCCCGCCAAAGCGGGGATATACACTGCTGTGTCCACGCCGACCGGACTCTTTGTATCGGGCAAGTATATTTATGTCACCGACTCGGGGAACGGCCTCTACATAATAGATGCGGGCAACGTGGCCTCCACCACGCTCGCGGGCCGCTACCACCCCAATGCGTCTGACACCTATTACGGCGTCGCGGTCGCGGGCGACTACGCCTACGTGGCCGACCGGACCAGGGCGAGTTTGCAGGTCATAAACGTCAGCAATCCGCTCGCGCCCGCGTTGGTGGGGAGCTCAACCACCGCGGTGGCGGCCAACTCCATTACGCTTGCGGGCAAGTATGCATACATCTCGGGCGACACCGACGGGCTTGCGGGACAAGAAATAAACGGCGCCGACCTGCCGTCGGCCAACATCGGCTCGCTCGATGCGG
>ERZ1292629.3104-Hain-H43-01um-R1-3104-length-13134-cov-9_pt1 | contig 13134 bp, 15 predicted proteins | sample MGYA00564399_ERZ1292629 | MGnify/ENA primary metagenome ERZ1292629 (study PRJEB36523, sample SAMEA6512636) | groundwater metagenome | collected 2019-01-08 | study: AquaDiva: Metagenomics assemblies of 32 groundwater samples | reverse complement strand
CCTTCCGGCGGAAACACAAGGATTTGGATGCCTGGGGCCGCAAAGCTGGTATATGGACAGCGCCACCTTATTCCAGTGGCGGTGGCGGACTGGTTGTCCAATGACTTCTATAAACAAGGATGAACTTATCGCCTTTGAGCAAGAAATAGCCGACCTCTTTGAGGCAGCTCAAATCCGTGCCCCAGTCCACCTGAGTCTGGGGAATGAGGATGCCCTTATCCGCACCTTCAAGAATATCCAGCCTACCGACTGGGTATTCTCCACGCACCGTAGCCATTTTCATGCCCTCCTGAAGGGCATTCCACGAGAATGGTTAAAGGCTGAAATCCTGGCTGGTCACAGTATCACCATCAACAATGCTGAGCATAAGTTCTTCTCCTCCGCTATTGTGGGCGGCATACTACCCATAGCGGTAGGCGTGGCCATGACACAACAGGTAGTGTGGGCTTTCTGCGGGGATATGGCTGGGTCAACTGGTATCTTTTATGAGTGTCTACAATATGCCCAAGGCCACGATTTACCGATAACCTTTGTAATTGAGGACAATGGTTACAGCGTCCAGACTCCCACTAAGGCTGTATGGGGGGCCAGTGGGGGGGCACACAAGGTGATAACCTACACATACAAACTCCTGCGCCCCCACCAGGGAACGGGCACAGGGAAATGGTTGGTGTTCTAAGGTGGCTATCCAGGGAGTAATCTGCCCAGTCTGTCACGGGACTCAAAAAGAGGACACCGATTGTGGGCCTGTGAAGTGCAAGGCGTGTCGGGGGCAAGGGTGGATGCCCTTGCTGGGAGCGAAGTGCCCTATATGCAAGAAGCGGCGGGATAAATCAGGGACTCCCCGTTGTGCCCACCTGCACTTTGGGGGATAAGGAGGTTGCGGGTGTCTGAGAAGAAAGCGGTAAGGCAACATTTGGCGGATATAAAGGAATTGGAAATGGCACTGAGGCAGACACTGGAGGCTGTGCAGAATGACGACCCGCTCATGGAAGCAAGGGAAAGGGTAAAACAGGCGCACAAACATTTCAAGCAGTCGGCTAAAAAACTTCCAATGCACTTTGGAGGCTAATGTTGTACCAGGAAGCACTCACAGAAGCAATGACCTGGTTGGGTCAACAACCAGATATTATCTTTGTGGGGCAAGCGGTAGCGTACCCTGGTAATGCCATGTACGGCACTCTTTCTGGTGTGCCTATGGAGAAGCGACTGGAATTACCAGTAATGGAGGATGCCCAATTAGGCATGAGTATCGGCATGGCGCTCGCGGGCAAGACCGTCATCACTATCTATCCCCGTTTTGATTTCCTCTTGCTGGCCATGAATCAACTGGTGAACCACCTGGACCACCTGGAGGACTTTACCCACGGGCAGTTCCACGCCAGGGTGCTTATCCGGGTGGGCATCGGTTCCACCAACCCCCTGCACCCAGGTATCCAGCATTGCTCAGATTACACTCTGGCTTTCAAGAAGTTGCTGAACCACATCAACATCATCAAGTTAGAATCCCCGGAACTGGTAGTGCCGATGTATAAACACGCCTACGGGGAGGCCCGTAGCTCTTTGCTGATAGAGGAGATGGACAAGTATGGAGTGGTCTGAAGCCAACAAGTATTGCTCCTTTTCCAGTGCCAAGGGGTTGACCTATTACGACAACTTTCTGAAGATAGTGGGCTGGCTGGAGGGTAAGAACCGATTGCCTCCGCCCATAGAGTGCAACCTTGACCCCTATGCCGAATGCAACCTGTCTTGCTACTTCTGCATCACGCAGCGTTATCTAAGGAATCAGCGGGCCGAAGTTGGCGAGATGCGGAAACTGCCTACGGAGTACATGTACAGGCTGGTGGACTTTATAGCTAATTGGGGTGTCAAGGGGTTATGCATCTCTGGTGGGGGTGAACCTTCACTCCATCAGGGCACTTGGGGGTTGCCTTCATATGCTACCCAGAAGGGCCTTGATGTGGCCTATGTGACCAATGGTGTTCGTATTAGCGATGAGCTGGCACAGAACCTGATGTGTTGCAAGTGGGTAACTTTCTCAGTGGATGCTGGCGATAAGCGCACATATCTGAAGGTCAAGGGCAAAGACGGCTTTCAGGCTGTCATTGACAATATCGCCAGGGTAGCCCAACTGAGAAGAATCCAACAATCAAATGTTGCTTTGGCTTTCTGTAGCCTGATTCTCCCTGAAAATGTCCACTCCCTCCACAAGGCTTGTCGCTTAGCAAGGGAACTGGGTGTGCAGGTGTTCTATGCCCGCCCCGTGGACTTCCAGCGGCCAGATATCAAGGGCGCTAAGCCGCTTGCCTTTGATATGCCCCGTGTGCGAGAAGAACTGGCCCGATGCCACGAGGAAGAGACAAAGGATTTTCGGGTCGTTACCTCCACCCACAAGTTCAATGCCGACCTGCATGTGAAGCATGACTTTAGCCGATGCTTCGCTGCCCTCATTCTCCCTATCTTGACAGATGGAAACGGCTACCTGTGCGTGGACAAAAAGATGGAATCTAAATACAGGCTGGGGGCGGCTTACCCCGACCCTGGGCAGATTCTGGAATGGTGGGGCAGCGACCACCACAGACAGATGATGCTGGGTGTGGACATAAGCAGTTGTTCCCGCTGCACGGGTGGACCCTACAACCGGCAGATTGAGGAGGTGGTTATTGATGACCGGATGATGAGGAACTTTCCTTGAATAACAAGACAGTAGTGGTCTCTGGTGGGTTTGACCCTATCCATGTGGGACACATTCGCCTCATTCAGGCTGCCGCCCAAATGGGGCGTTTAGTAGTCCTTTTGAATACAGACGAGTGGCTACTTAGGAAGAAGGGCTATATCTTCATGCCGCAAGAGGAACGGAAGGAAATCCTGGAGGCCATAGCGGGTGTGAGCGAGGTAGTGATAGTGATTGACCAGGACGATTCTGTCTCACAAACCATAGAACTCATTCATCCCGATATTTACGCCACTGGTGGGGATGTCACCCCAGGGAAAGTTCGGGAAAGGGAAACTTGCCAAAGACTGGGTATTCAGGTGCTCTACAATGTGGTTAATCACCCTGGTCATTCCAGCGACTATGTGACAAGGGCTTGTCTTGCTTGTTCACCCTGGAATGTGGAGCGGCAGTATGCAGTCTGTAAAGACTAAGGCACCACTCAGGATTAGTTTCGCTGGTGGCGGCACTGATATAGAACCGTACCTTTCCGATTACGGTGCCTATGTGCTTTCGGCGGCCATCAATCTGTACATTCGGGCCATCTATCCTGCTGAAAGCAATGGTTCAGTGCTTGAAGAAGTGCTGTCCAATCTTACCATCTGGGGCAAGGTGCGGATAATTGGCGATGTGGAGCCCGAGTTGGGTTTGGGTGGTTCGGCCAGTGCTTATGTGGCTGGGGTGAAAGCCATCTATCCTCAACTGGACCAGGAGCAAGTGGCGAAACTGGCCTTCTATCTGGAACGGAAGGTTCAGGGAATCAAGGGCGGCATCCAAGACCAGATTTGTGCTTCCTTCGGCGGCTTTCTCTTTATCACCTTAGAGAATGGGGTGATAAGGCTTGAGAAACTCCCCATAGATAAAGACTTCAACCGCTTTCTACTTTTGGTCAAGGTGGGTGATAGGGGTCATAGCGGCAACGAGGTCATAGAGGACCAACTGCGCTGCTATGATGTCAAGGTTCTACACCGTCAGAAGCAACTGGCTCGCCTCATGCGGGATTGTTTGGTAAAGGAGCAATATCTTGACTTCGGGAAACTGCTGGACGAGACCTGGCAGTTGAAAAAGAAACAGTCTTGCTTAGTGACTACACCCTCCATAGACGAGCAGTATGCGAAGTTCCTGAGCATGGGTGCTGTCAGTGGTGTTATATGCGGGGCTGGCGCGGGGGGGAGTATGCTGTTAATGGAGCACCCTGAACGGGAGGGGGAGCTGAGAGAAAACCTGGTCAAGGCGGGCGTGGCCTACCGGAATGTGGAGTTTGACACCCTGGGGGCCAGGGTGATAGAGCCTGTCTCTTGATAGTTTGCGTTGACATAGACGAAACACTGTGTCACAGCCCAGGGGATGATTATGCTCATAGTGTTCCTGCGGGCACGGCTATAGCCAAGGTGAATGCTCTCTATGCGGAAGGGCATATCATCAAACTATTCACGGGTCGGGGTTCAGCGGATGGGTATGATTGGCGGGCTTTTACCGAAAAGCAATTAGTTCGGTGGGGTGTGAAGTACCATGAACTCATCCTGGGTAAACCTCATGCGGACTTGTTCATAGATGATAAGGCCCTGAACGCAGCGGATTGGTTGGCTACCAATACCGATATAAAGGTGGTGGAACGGGCCTGGGGCACCGAGGTATGGGTGGTGAATTGTGATGAGTACTGTTGCAAACTCTTACAGTTACCCAAGGGGGCCGTTTCAGAGTACCATTACCACCCCAAGAAGAAAGAGACCTTCCTGTGCCTACGGGGGCATGTCCTCTTGTGCCTTGATGGGCGCGACAGTATTCTGGACCCGCTTTCGGGTCCGGTAACCATCCAGCCGGGGCAAAAGCATTCATTCCGCGGCAATGTGGATTCGCTGATTCTGGAAACTTCAACCCACCACAGTGAGGAGGATGTAGTCTTCCTTTCTGAGGCATACAAACCATGATTGACCTGGTTCTGGTGAATCCGAATGGTCGGATTCCGGCTCCTTTTGCGGCCATAGAGCCACCCTTATGGTTGGGGTTGATAGCGGGTTACTACTTGAATCAGGGCAAAACAGTAGAGATAGTAGATGCGGAAGCTGAGGATTTGACCCTAGCGCAGACTGCCCATAGAGTAGCCAATTTGGAACCGAAGGCAACTATCATTGTGGTGATGGGCCACAACCCCTCCGTATCCTCCACACCCAAGATGGTGGCGGCGGAAAGGTTGCTGAGATATATTCCAGCTAAACTCACAGGGTTACATCCCATCGCTACAAACTATCCCGATACAATTCGGCACCCCTTTGGGGGATTCCCATCTGTGCCCTGGGAACTTCTACCTATGGATAAATACCGGGCGCACAACTGGCATTGTTTAGCCGATATTGAGCACCGGGGAAATTATGGTGTCCTCTATACCTCACTGAATTGTCCCTTCTCCTGCTCTTATTGCAATGTCCATGCCTTGTATGGAGACAGAAAGTGGCGGCCCCGCCCATGCTCAGATATTTTAACTGAAGTACGCACATTGGCCGACTTTGGTGTTCGCCATTTAAAAATATGGGATGAACTCTTTTGTCTGGACGAAGATAGAGTTCTTAGCCTTTGTAATATCTTGACTGAGCACCGGTTCAATATTTGGGCCTATGCCAGGGTGGACACTGTAACTGAACGAATGCTCACAGCGATGAAACGGGCGGGCTTCAACTGGCTGGCCTATGGTTTTGAATCGGCCCTCCCCGATGTGCGGCAGCAATCTCGGAAGCAATTCGCCAACTCCAAAGCGAAACGGGCTATAGATATGACACGGGCGGCGAGTATAAACATCATCGCCAACTTCATGTTTGGTCTACCTGGTGAGACTGAAGATGACATGAAGGCCAGCCTGGAAATGGCCATGCGGGAGAACTTTGAGTATGTCAATTTCAGCATTGCCCTGCCTTATCCTGGTTCAGAGTGGTATGCCTCGCTGAAGGTCAAACCTACGGACTGGTCCGCCTTCAGCCAGTTCGCCCCCAACCTCTGTGCTCCCCCAGCAGTGGTGAAGTTCAGGAAGGAGGCTTTCCAGACTTACTTCCGCCGTCCCGAATATGGTGCCATGATAAGAACTAAGTTTGGCGAAAAGGCGGCGGCACATATCCAGAAGATGGTGGCATGGCAGATACCGCAGTGAGTCGGCCCCGGTGTCCAGGTTGCCACAAGGTGGTGGCTGAGTTGCTCAGCGGCTTTGCGGCATTTACCTGCCCCCGCTGCCATATCTATTTTAGCATCCGTACGGCTATCTCTTCTTCAGTCACCGCTGCTTCCGGGCCCCTGGTCTTTGAGAAAGTTGACAATGGTGCTATAATAGCATCAACATCACTGGTTTGATGGTTCCTTAACAACCGAATACAGAGTGCTCGGTGTAGCCCGTTTCTTTGTGCGCTGGTCGCCAGGGGGACGGGTTTTTTGTTATCCAAAAGGGAGGGAATACATGGACGAACCGAAAGAGCAGCCAGGCGCAACACCCTCGGCTGCGGCACCGGCAACTTCAGAGAAACCCCAGGTTTTCACCAGGGAGCAAGTAGAGGCGGCGGAACGCAAGGGGCGCAGCGATGCTCTGGCTGAGGTAGGGCGCTTCAAGGCATCTGCCGAGACTGCCTTGCGCCAAACTAAGGCGGCGCAGGAGAGGCTCGCCAAGATGGAAGAGGAGCACGACAAGGCCGAGATGGAAGCTGCCCATGAAGACCCGCCCCGCTTGTTGGCGCTTCAAGAGCGGCAAAGACGGCGGCAGGCTGAGAGCGAAGTGACCCGATTGGCTGAGGAAAACAGCCAAAAGGAAGCACAACTGAAAGCACTTCAGGCGGAACGGGCAGATGGGGACAGGGTAAGGAATGTGCAGGATGTGGCTACCCGTTTCTCCATTGACCCGGCCCGCCTTATGAAGGTGGTCAAGCACACAGATGGCTCTATGGAGGTCTTAGAGGACCTGGCGAAAGAGCTATCACCCACCAAGCCGCCGCTGAAGCCAGACTCGGGTGGGGCAGTGGGGGGGGGCGAGAGCTTTGAGCAACTGCGAGAACGCTACATTGCTAACCCCCGAAGAGTTTCCAGGGAAGATAGCGCCCGACTATTTCAGATGATAGAGGAGAGAAAGCGGGCGTGAAACAGGAGAGGAACCGATGGCTATAACGACAACTATGGTTCTTGCCGACACCGTGCCCACGGTGCTCACGGCGGCAAGGTTCACTGCGGAGTTCATAGCGGAGATGTCCAAGTTGGTCTGGAATATCCGCAAAGCGCTTCATGACGGCAAGACCATCAATGTGCCCTATTGGGGCACCATCACGGCACGGGCTCTCACTGAGGGCATAGACAACACTGCCGAAGAGACGATGGCCGACACCCTCGTGACCATCACGCCGGGTGAGGTGGGTGTGAAGCTTATCTTGACGGATAAGCTGGTACGGGATAACAACGAGGATGTGAAGGCAGCCGCCGGACGACTCTTAGGCAATGCCATGGAGGTCAAGCGGGACCAGGACTTGCTGGGGCAACTGGATGATGCCACTAACAGCCTGGGAGCGGGTGGCACGGCCACGCTGGGCCAACTTGCCGCAGCCAGAGCCATCCTGAAAGGAAACCCGGTTTCCTCTGGCGGGCCAGCACCGGGTACTCCGGTGATTGTCCATCACCCCTATGTCACCCTTGACCTGGTGGATGTACTCACGCCCCTGGTGCCCGTCCAGTCTTCGGGCACATCGGGCTATACCATCCAGGCTCCTGGTGGGGAAATGATGGATGATGTGCTCCGCAACTATGCGGTGGGCCGCCTATTCGGGATGCCCTGGATTGAGGATGGCAACCTGGACACCACCACCATCGCCAACTCGGTCAAAGGCGGCGTCTTTGCCCCTGGGGAAGGCGGGGCCATTATCCTCGGCACAGCCCAGGAATGGGACTATGAGGCCGAACGGGATGCGTCTCGCCGCGCTACCGAGCTCAATGTGGTGGGCGAGTACGGGGTGGGAGAGTACCTTCCAGGCTGGATCGTGGAGCTGAATAATGATGCAACGTTGCCTGCGTGAAAGGAGGTAACTGAATGAGTACATTTCCCAATTTCCTGTTCGGTTCTTTCGGGGATGAGAAAGTCACCAGCACCAGCAAGATAGGTGGCTTGCCTCTGGGCACACGGATGGTCCTCCCCGATGGCCGGGTCTTTGCCCATGCCCGTGTGGGCACCACCGCTCTGGTAGCGGGCAAACTCTACCAAGGCAAAGCCGGTGAGGCCAACACCATCTTCATCAAGAATGTGGCCCTGGCCGCTACAGCGGCAGTGGCTGCTACCTCGGTGAGTATCACCGTAGCGGGCACGGCTCTGGGAGCTGGTGTCTATGATGATGGCTACCTGGTAACCGCCAGCAGCATTGGCACAGGCATCGGCTACCTGTACAAGGTCAAGAGTGCTGCTACCACGGCGGCGGATTCCACCTCGGTGGTCTCCCTGGCCGATGGTGAGGGGATTAAGGTAGCCCTGGAGGGCGGCACCACTACTGTGGGCATGAGGAAGAACGAGTTTGACTCGGTGCTTCTCACCACAGCCGATACGGTAGGAGTGAACACCATCTGCGGGGTTGCCTGTGCCACCGCTGCGGCCAGCGCCTATGTGTGGCTACAGCGGAAAGGCCCAGCTGCTGTCTTTACCGACAACAGCACGGTGATTGTGGGCACCCCTGTCATTGCCTCCAGCTCGGTGGCTGGGGCTGTGGCCACCTTTGCCACGGCTGCGGCTGATACGACGGGCGTGCGCTATGCCCGCAATATGCAACTGGTCGGCGAGGTGATGTCGAAGGCCGCCAGTGCCGAGTTCAGCATAGTTGACCTCTGGCTGCCATAAGCGTACCATCTCCCCTGGGGGGCCAAACGGCCCCCCAGGGGTAGGAGAATAGAATGGCTGAACCGGTACTGGATATTATGGTGCCCACCCACAACCACCTGGAACTCACCATTACCTGTCTGGCAGCTATCTATGCCCATACCAGGTCTCCCTTTCACCTTATTATCACGGATAGTTCCACTGACCTGACCCCTCTGTACTTGAACCAGTTCTGCAAAGAGAAGGATAATGTGACCTTCATCCACAACCCTGCGGGTTTCAAAACTGGGAACGCCTTTTTCAATAGGGCTTTAGTGGAGTGCAAGAGTGAGTTCATGGCCATGGTGATGAATTCAGTCAGGGTGGAACCTAACTGGGATATTCCAGCCCTGCAATTGTTTGGGATGGACTCCAAGATAGGGTTGGTAGGTTTCAAGTCCCTGCTACCCGATGGCACCATAGAGAGCGCCTTTATCAAGATGTCTAAATGGCTCCCCTGCGATGTAGGGCGGGGTGAACCTGGCCATAGATACTCGCTCATGCACGAAGTAGATGTGGTGCAGTGGGCCTTCTCTATGGGGCGGAAGGCAGCCCTGGTGGGCAACCTGGATGAAAACATCTTCCACGGCCATGTGGGATGGGATGATATAGATAACAGTTTTGTGCTGAAAAGCAAGGGTTGGAAAATCTTCTATTGCGGGGCCTCTGCCGGGTATCACCAGCCCAGGGCCAGCAGGGGGGATAACGGTGTGGAGGCGGCCCACAAGAACAGGGAGAACGGCATCACATTCTACAAGCGGTGGGGGTTCTACGAAGAATGGCTTAAACAGAATGGCGCCGATGGCAATGTTCACAGTCCGCCCAAGCCAGAAAAGGCAGCCCAGTGAAAGTGCTCCTCGTGGCACCTATCTTCCGGTACGGGCAAACCCCGCCCGCCTTGCTGTCCCTGAGCGATTTCCCCAGTGGGTTGGCCTACATTGGAGCAGCCCTCAGAGAGGCAGGGCACGAAGTGAGGGGGCTGAACCCGAATAACATCCCGGGCTACGATAAAGCCTATTTCCTGCTGACGAACATGGTGGCAACAGCCCTGGAGGAGTTCAAGCCAGACCTGGTGGGACTGGGTGGCTTATGCACCGACTTCACCTTTCTGAAGGATGCCATAGAGTTGACCAGGAAGTTCGCTCCAGGCACACCCATCGTATTGGGCGGCGGCATCATCAACAATGACCGGGAGTTCATCTTCAACCTGCTAAAGCCCGACTTTGGCATCGTGGGCGAGGGTGAAGAGACAGTAATGAAACTGGCCTCTGCTATGCAGGATGGGAAGGATTACGGGGGCATAGAGAATCTGGCTTACTGGGATGCAGGTTTGGCCATATTCAACCCTGTACATTTCCCCCATGCCAAGGTTGACGATAGGCCATTACCAGACTATGAGCCTTTTGGCGTTAGAGACATGCTGGACAACTACTCCATGGCCACCCGACTACTCTACCGTTATGGGCGAACAAACCCTCGGCCCTTCCCCCTGGTCACAGCCAGGGGCTGCCCCTTCAACTGCTCCTTCTGCATCCATCGGGGGAACCAGTTATACCGTGCCCGCTCCATAGAGAAGGTCATGGAAGAAATCAGGGTGACATACGACAAGTACCGCTACAACATCCTTATCATCCTGGATGAACTCTTTGCGGTGAACAAACAGCGTATGCGGGCCTTTTGCGAAGCAGTGTTGGAAGGTAAGTGCAGATACGGCTGGGACTTTGACTGGATGTTTCAGACTCACGCTTCCGCCGCTCTGGACCTGGATACCTTGCTACTGGCCAAAGAGGCGGGGTGCTTCTTCTTCAGTTACGGGATAGAGAGTGCCAGCCCCAAGGTACTGGCCAGCATGAACAAAAAAACCAAGGTGCCCCAGATAATAGAGGCCATTGACCTGGCGGCGAAGGCTGGCATAGGGTTTGGGGGCAACCTTATCTTCGGGGACCCGGCTGAGACCCAGGAAACCATCTACGAATCCCTGGACTTCTTCGCCAAGTACGGGCAGTCCACCTTTATCTTCTGCGGCTATCTCATGCCCTACCCAGGCAATGAACTGTTTGATGACTGCCTGAAACGGGGCATCATTCGGGACAAGGCGACCTACTACGCAAACATTGACAAGGGCATCTTTAACATGACTTCTCTGCCCGATTCACTGTGGGGTCAGTGGGTGAACTTCCTGGGCCTACTGGAACGGAGTTGGCTGTGGGTCAAGGACTGTGATGCCACCTCCATTGAAAAGGAAGATGGGTATGAAAGCCCTGTCCTGGAGCACTACAAGGCGGATATGTACCAGGTAGAGACAATCTGTCCCTATTGCGGCGCATCCATTACCTACAGGGAGATGATTGGCCAAGTAAGACTTGACTGGCCTCTCTTCCTGGGAGTGGGCTGCCCCAAATGCAACCGGCGCATCAAGGTCAATCTGAAAGTGGTTCCAACTGCACGAAAGGTGGAACGCCAACGAGAAGCGGAGTTGGTATGCCTATAAGGATTCCTGAGCAACAGTTACAGCAAATTGAGGCTGGGCCAGGGTATGGTCTGAGTGGAGCTATAGGGGGGTTGCCCCGCACCACCTACTACACCCCCGATGGACGGGTCATACGGGCCTTGCCCAACATTCATGTGAATCAAGCGAGCCAGAGCCGGGATGCCAATTTGGACAAAGGGTGGCTGCTGGCTCCGCCAACTGTGCTGAAGCCGTTCTGTCGGGCCTGTGACCGTTGGCATAATACCCAGACTGAAGTTGATGCTTGTATCGCACGACAGCAACAATTCGTAGGCCAGGCAGAAAAGAAGGCCAGGGATGAACAAACGGACCACCTGGCTGCCTTGGAATTACAGGTGGCCGCTTTAACGGCCCTGGTTCAGAAACTCACAGGAGGTAATGGCGATGGGTCTCTTCTTCAACCAGCATCTTCTCAACCGAGCGGGGAAGTTCCCTCAAAAGTTGGAAGCTGAACGCCAAGTCTTTATAAAGGAGCAGAAGGAGCAAGATGGGGACCCTGTATGTAGCCCGGAGACCGGGAAGGCGGGGGCTGATAGTGCCGCGGGAGGGCACCAGGGCCCATCCCACGCTCATCTTCCCGTTAGACGGGGTAGACCGAGGGGAACTGGACGACCTCATAAGGGCAATTTTGGCAAAGGGCGGAGTCACCAATGAATCTGAAGTCCAGACCATCATTGACGCTGCGGAACTGGATAGCGAAGTCCGCATCAAGGTGGCTGAAGCCAAAGCGGAGGTGCGGAGGTTGATGAGGTTGAGGGCACAGGGGTTGAGGTTAATGCAAGTGGGATACCGCAAGTGGCGGGAAGCCTTTTATCCGGCAGTGAAACAGCTCAAATAGGAGGAGGCAATGACAGGAACGGTTATTCACCATGATCTTGAGGGCTTAGGGGATGGCAGGCAGACTTGCGGCACAGCCGGAACCCGGGTAGCCTTGTCAGCTACTCCATTGATGGCGAGTTACCTTTTTGTGACCGCCATGACAACGAATACGACTCCGGTTGTGATTGGCGGTTCTACAGTCGTAGCCTCGTCCGCTACACAGCAAGGTTTGCCGCTACAGCCAGGGGAGACTGTGGAGTTTGCCCTGGATAATGTAGCCGATGTGTTTCTGGATGCGGTGACAAATGGCGAAGGGGTTGTGTTCATGTATTTGCGGCGGCGCAACCCGTAGGAGGCGAGACATGTTGTATGGCGGTATGGTTAAAAAGTCATGGTGGAAGGAGAAGCCTCAAGCCAACCTGGACTTCAACGCTAAAGAACTAACCAATGTAACCCTGAATGCCTGTGTCCTAAAGGGCACCTTCACCGCCAGCGGGACAGTAGTTCTGCCCCTCCTTCAAACTAATGCGGCTCCGACCCTGAATAATGCTGCTCAGGGGGCCGGGGTTGTGAGGTGGACAAGTGGCGGAGAGACTGTGTCGCTGGTGGATGTGGATGACTACAACAAGAGCCTCCAGTATAATACGGCGGGTAGCCGAACTCTGTACTTCAAAAACATTGGTGGTGGCACTTTTACCGCCCTCATCTATGGCTCCCTGAATCTCGGGGATGGGAGTGCTATAGCTGGTGTGTTAAACTTCAACGGAACTACTTCAGGTACTGTCTCGGTGGCTGTGGCTGCCGCTGCTGGCACTTGGACGATGACCTTACCTACGGCCGTTCCCGGAACTACTGGCGACCAGCTTTCGGCTACAACGGCAGGTGTATGTTCCTGGACAGCGGCAAGTTCTCTGCGTGGATATAAAGACTTCTTGTCTGAAACCGAGTGGCTACGCCCCAGAGATGCCCTGGACAGGATTCTCAACACGGTAGTTCCCAGTTGGCATTACAAGATGAAGGCTGATGGCACATTCATGGGCACTGGAGACGGTGAGACTCTGTATCATGGTGCAGTTGGCGAAGATGCCCCCTGGCTTATGGAACATGGCGGGAGCAAGGTTAGCCTCGTGCAAACAGCAGGCTACATGGTGCTGGGCTTCCAGGCTGTGGGGGCACGGATGAAAACCCTGGAAAAGGAACTGGCGGAGTTGCGGAAGGCAGTGGCGTGAC
>ERZ1292629.3103-Hain-H43-01um-R1-3103-length-13135-cov-10_pt1 | contig 13135 bp, 14 predicted proteins | sample MGYA00564399_ERZ1292629 | MGnify/ENA primary metagenome ERZ1292629 (study PRJEB36523, sample SAMEA6512636) | groundwater metagenome | collected 2019-01-08 | study: AquaDiva: Metagenomics assemblies of 32 groundwater samples | reverse complement strand
TAATCTGGAGTCCGGCCGGCAGTCCATTTACTTCTTTTATAGGAATGGAAATCGCGGGAACCCCCGCCAAATTAATTGAAACCGTGTAAATATCCGCCAGATACATTGATAGCGGATCGTGAGTTTTTTCTCCAAACTTAAAGGCAGTTGTCGGAGAAGTGGGGGTTATAATCGCGTCAACTTCTTTAAAGGCGTGGGTAAAATCTTGTTTTATAAGCCGTCTGACTTTTTGGGCTTTTGCATAATACGCATCGTAATATCCGGCCGAAAGAACATAAGTGCCAAGCATTATTCTCCGCCTCGCTTCTGCGCCAAACCCCTCTCCCCTGCTTTCAAGATAAATATTAAGCAAGTTTTGCAGTTTCTCATTTTTATTTATTTTGGAGCGTCCGTATTTGATACCATCAAACCTTGCAAGATTAGCCGATACTTCGGCGGGCATAATAATATAATAAGCTGCCAATGCCCACTCGCTGTAAGGCAAAGAAATTTCTTCTATTTGCGCGCCTTCTTTTTCCAGTTTTGATATTACCGATTTTATGTTTTTTTCTATTTCCGGGTCCAGACCATGGGTAAAATATTCTCGAGGAACGCCAAATTTTATTTCTTCTATATCCACCGGTTTATCGGAATAACTTTGCCATTCTCTGTCGGCGCTTGTTGAGTCCAATGTATCAACGCCGCGAATAATTTCAAAAACCGTAGCGGCATCGTCTACGCATTTGGTAATCGGTCCGATTTGGTCTAAGGATGAGGCCATGGCCATCAATCCATGGCGGGAAACGGCGCCGTAAGAAGGCTTAAAGCCGACAACGCCGCAAAAACCAGCTGGCTGGCGGATCGAACCGCCCGTATCAGAACCCAGCGCGTAAACGGAAAATCCGGCCTTAACTGCGGCGGCAGAGCCGCCGGAAGAGCCACCGGGTACTCTGTCCAGAGCAGCCGGATTTTTTGTCGGGCCAAAAGCGGAATTCTCGGTTGAGCTGCCCATAGCGAATTCATCCATATTTGTTTTGCCGACAAATACGGCTTCCTCTTCTTTGAGTTTTTTAATTACCGTTGCATCGTAAGGCGCTGTATAATTTTCAAGAATTTTTGAAGCGGCTGTAGCTTTAATGTCACGAATCAAAATATTATCTTTAATTGCTACCGGAATTCCGGCCAACATTTCAATCGGCTCGCCTTTGGAAATTCTGGCATCAACTTTTTTTGCCGATTCAATCGCCTCTTCTTCGGCCAACGATAAAAATGCATGAATATCGCCGTCATTTTTTTTAATCTCGTCAAAATGCGCTCGGGTCAATTCACTAGAAGTTACCTCCCTTTTTTCAAGAAGCTCATGAGCTTGTTTAATTGTCAGTTCTTTTAAGTTCATTCCAAAATTGATGGGACCTTAAAATAATCTTCTTCACGATTCGGAGCGGCATCTAAAATTTGTTTTCGCATTTCAGGGTCAGAAATAACTTTTGTTTCATCATCTTGTCTGGTAACGCTCTCCAAATCCGTGCCTCCGGTCATCGGCTCAACTTTTTCAACATTAACTTCCGATAATTTTTGAATATAGCCAATAATCAAAGATAAATCTTCGGCAAATTTTTCTTTTTCTTTTTCTTCCAGTTTCAATCTGGCCAGTTCGGCAATTTTTTCAACCTCTTTTTTTGTAAGCATTATTTTATAAGTTTCAAAAATGCTTCTTCATTAATAATTTTAACTCCCAATTTTTTTGCTTTGTCATATTTCTCTCCCGGTTCGGCGCCGGCAACGACATAATCAACCGAAACGCTTACCGACGAAGAAATGTCGCCTCCCAATTCTCTAATTCTGCCTTTGGCTTCTTCCCGCGTCAAGGTTTGCATACTGCCGGTTAAAACAAAAATCTTGTTTTTTAATTTCAAAAATTTCGCGCTAATTTTGGGTGAAATGATTTTTATATCAGCGCTATCAAGTTTTTGAAGAAAAATGATAACATTTTTATCGTTAAAATATTCAAAAATACTTTCGGCGACTTTTGGACCAATATTGGAAATTTTCTGCCAGTCTTCCAATCTCAATTTCCCCGCAACAGCAATTAAATCTTGCGGCCTTGAAACTGTCCTATGTTCAATAAATTTTTTGCCGATATCAATAGCGGTTTCCTCCCCCACATGTTTAATGCCCAAGGCAAAAATAAATTTATACAATCCGATTGTTTTGCTTCTTTGAATTGAAGCAACAACATTTTCAGCCGATTTTTCGGCAAATCTTTCCAGTGGCAATAAGTCGCCGTCTTTCAAATCAAATAAATCGGCCGCATCGGAAATCAAACTATTGTCCAAAAGCGCGTCAATTATTTTTGGCCCGATACCGTCCATATTGAAGGCCGCCTTGGAAACAAAATGATAAAGCCGGCGGTGGTTTACCAGCTCGCATTTTTCCGGATTCAAAACTTTATGGGCGGCTTCACCGGCAACTCTGACAACTTTTTGGCCGCAAAATTCTTTGGGGAAATGAAAGGTTTTTTCCCGCCCGGTTCTCAATTCTTTCAGTGTTTTAATAATATCGGGGATAACATCTCCGGCCCGGCCAACAATAACCGTGTCGCTGATTTTTAATCCCAATCGCTTGATTTCATCTTCATTATGAAGCGTGGCGCGACTTACGGTAACCCCGCCGATTGAAACAGGTCTAAGAATCGCTACCGGCGTCAGTACGCCCGTCCTGCCGACTTGAACGACAATATCTTCAACAATTGTCTCGGCTTCTTTGGCGGCAAATTTATAGGCAATGCCGCCACGCGGCGCCCTGCCGACAACGCCCAATCGCCTTCTGTATTCTTCGGAGTTAATCATCACCACGATACCATCAATTTCAAACGGCAATTTACCGCGATTTTTTTCCCAATAATCGCGAATTTTAAAAACTTCTCCTAAACTATCCACCCTTTTGTTATTGGGATTGGTTCTGAATCCAAACGCTTTCAAAATTAAATGTTCTTCTTCGTGAGTTTTCTGCCCCAAATCAGTTACTAAGGCATACGCAAAAGAATCAAGATGGCGGGAAGCGGTGATTTTGGGGTTGAGCTGACGAATAGAGCCGGCGGCAACATTTCTTGGATTAGCGTAAAGCGGGAGATTTTTTCTCGCCTGTTCTTTATTGAGAGCTTGAAAATCTTTTGTATTCAAAAAAATCTCACCACGGGTTTCAATACTTTTCGGCCATATTTTTAAATTATCTACTATATATTGGAGCCCAGATTTTTTTAAATTTTCAATAATTTCTTCCTTGGGTAATAAAGCGAGCGGGATGGCATTAATGGTTTTTAAATTATTGGTTACATCCTCCCCTATGGTTCCATCGCCGCGGGTTGAGCCGGTTTTGAAAACGCCATTTTCATAAATCATGCTGATGGCCAATCCGTCCAATTTAAGTTCAACATAAAAATCAACTTTGGCGTTACCAAATAGCAATTTCATATTTCTTTCATTCCAATTTTCCATGTCCTCATGTGAAAAAGCGTCATTAAAAGAAAGCATCCGCGTTGAATGGCGAACTTTGGCAAATTTTTTAAGCGGTTTTCCGCCGACCCTTTGGGTTGGCGAATCGGGTGTCATTAATTCAGGGTAGGCCTTTTCGATTTCTTTTAGTTCGTTATTTAAAGAATCAAAAACCGCATCCGAGACGCTCGGTTTATCTAAAACATAGTATTCGTAAGAATATTTATTAAGCAAACCCCTTAGTTTTTCGGCCCGAGATTTTGCCTCTCGCCTTTGGCGAGGCTCGCCTGTGGTGGCGTCCTTTTGGGCGGCAGTTTTATTTAAATCTTTTGCCATAAATCTATAATAAATATATCAAATTTTCCCATTTCTGACTACTTATATCCCCATCTCTGATTACTTATTTCTTCACGCCTAATTTTGATTATCTGTCCAACCAGTTGTATCACAAGATGCCTCGAGGTTAGTTATGATACAAGAATAAGATATTTAAAATAAAAGTTTAAGATTGAAAATTTTATACAAATCCCCCTCCCTCTTATCTACGGACTCAACAATACAATAATTAACAAATCGATTAATTGATAAAAATTCACAGATAAAATCTATTTCATCGCGACAATCATGCGGATAAATAAAGACACTTTCTTGCAACGCGTAAAAACCAATGTCTTTTAATTTTTTAGAAATGGCTCGTCTTTCTTTTCTCTTTTTGTCGGGGATATCAAAAATTACTAGCCGCCATTTTTTATCCCAAGCTTTGGGTTTTATCAATTCCATATTATCGTAATCAAAATTTTTTATTACTTTTTTTCCATTGCTGGTAATTTTTATATAAAGCTTGTCATTTTTCTCCACTAATTCAACTAATCTTTTTTGATTCAATCGCCTTATGGCATTGTAAATAAGACGGCGATCTATTTTGTTCCAATTCTTGCGCCATTTGATTAACGGTTTTAACATTTGAGCCGCATTCGGTAAAAATAATGAAGACAATACAACTGGACCGGCGGCAGCTATAAATAAGATTTCTCTGGTCAATGATTTGCCTCGTAACATAATTTCAGAATCTTGTAGTTTATTTTTTAATAATTTTTCTTTAATTATAATACATACCTTTTGTAATCACAAGCGACCTCGAGGTTAGTTGTGATACTAAGGGATGTTGTGATCAAATATAATTGAAACCGAATGTAATTGAAAATGAAAAAGCCCCCTCCGAAGAGGGGGCTATGAAATTACATATTACGGCTCTGCTTCCGCTTGGCTCACCACTTTTCGGCACAAGCAGGTGACTCTTGCCTCGCTTTCTCTTTCACCCAGCTAGGCGAGGTTGCCGGAACCAGTATAGGCGCTTTTTCAAAATCATCTTCGTCAGAGCAATAGCATCACCTCCTTTTTATCCTCACAGTTACTAAGCACTTAAGATCGCAACCGCTTCTCAATGAAATCGCCGATACCGTAACATAAGACAGCGGATAGCGCGACCGTTCCTATCCATAAAATTCCGATTATGAAAACGGCCGTAAATGAAGAAGGGGCGATGGACATGCCAAACCATTCATTGGTTATGTTGAGCATCATTTGCCCAACCGCGGTAACCCACCCTATTATGAGCGCTAGACATACTATAACTGTCAAACCGATGCCCATTTTTTTCATCTCAAATTCCTCCTGTTTTTGTAGTCACCATGCAAATGTATGGTGCGGTTAATGAACTATGTTATATTTTAAGTATAGCACAGACAACAATATTTGTCAAGTTTTTGTGCAAAATACACTGAACTATGTCCTAAATAAACCATCCCAACTATCGATTCTAAGAATCGATAGTATTATTTTAAATATTTCGCTTTGTTTTGGAGGTGTTCTTCTAGGGTTTTGGAGAAAATTGTCGTGCCGTTTTTGGCGGAAAGATAATACCAATATGGGCTTGTTTCTGGGAAAATCGCCGCTTTGATGGCGGAAAGGCCGGGGTTGGCAATGGGGCCTTTTGGCAAGCCGCGGTAAAAATAGGTATTGTATCGCGAATCTATTTTCTTGTCGGAGGCAACAATTTCATTGCGGCCGGTGATATAAACCAGCGTGGCATCAACCTGTAGAGGAATATTCGCTTTAAGCCGTTTCCACAATATGCCGGAAACGATTACCCGGTCTGAATCTTTTGGAATCTCTTTTTCAATCAGAGAAGCCATAGTTAAAATCTCATATGTGCTGTAAGAAGAAGTTTTTATGGCCGTCTTCAAATCCGGAGTTAATTTATTATTAAGATTACCAACCATTTTACCAACTATATCAGACAAAGCTGCGTCCTTGAAAAAACGGTAGGAATCGGGGAATAAATATCCTTCCAGAGATGCGGTCTTTGGCTTGTCGGATAAGATTTCCGGAATATTTTCCAAAAATTTAAAACTCGCTAGTGTGTTCGGATTGGTCAAATTAGCCCTTATTAATCTATCCTCAATTTGTTTTAAATTAAACCCCTCAGGAATTACGATTAAGACCTCGTTGGTGCCGCCAAGAGCCAATATATTTCCAATATCGCGAACGGACATTTTTGGTGAAAGTTCATATTCTCCAGGCTTCAAATCGTACTGGTCCAAAGACAAAAAAACAAAAAAGCGGAAAAGGAAGGGACTTTTTATCAATCCGACATTTTTTAAATTTTCGGCAATTGTTTGAGCTGACTCCCCTTTTTCAACTTTCAAGATTATTGTTTCGCCCGAACTGCTTAACGGCGTTTTTATTTTCCACCAAAAAATAAAAAGCGTGGCAAAAATAATAACAAAAAATATTAAAATGGCATATGCGATTTTTTTATTCATCTTTTTTCGCCGCTTTTATTATTTTTATAAAACTCTGGAGCTCAAGAGAAGCGCCGCCCACTAAGGCGCCGTCAATTCCATTTTGCGCGATAAAATCAGCCGCATTTTCTTCTGAAACTGACCCGCCGTAAAGAACCGGCATATCACTTGCCCATTCGGGTCCGTAGAGGCGGCTTATGATTTTTCTTATTAAAAGCGCGGCGGATAAAGCGTGATTGGAAGTGTCGGGACCCGTTCCTTCGTGCCCAAAGGCCAATTCAATATCGGCACGTGGATGCCCAATGGCCCAAACCGGTTCATAAGCGATAATCAGACGGCTGATTTCCGAAACGCCAACTCCTTCTAGAGCGCTCTCAATTTGTCGGGACAATACCTTGGAGATATCGTCATTTTGTTCTTTTTCACCCACGGCCAAAATAACCGTTAATCCGATTCTAAGAGCGGTTTTTAATTTCAGATTTATTATTTCCTCCGTTTCTCCCATGATATACCGCCTTTCGGAATGGCCAATGATCACATGATTACAACCGAGATTTTTCAACATCAATCCCGATATTTCTCCGGTATAAGCGCCGCGCTCGGCCCAGCTGATATTTTGGGCTGCCAATTTTATTTCTTTCCCGCAATTTTTCTTTAACAACTCAAGATAAACAAACGGCGGAGCGATTATCAATTCAATATTTTTCGGCAAGCGCTGAGCCAAAACCCCCTGCACAAAACGCAAGGTCTCGTCAGCCGTTTGAGGATTCATTTTCCAATTAGCGATGATTATCTTTTTTGCGCTCATAATAAAAATAAATATTTAAAAATATTTTCGCCAAATACAGTCATGCCGGTAACTATCAAACCGGCGGCTAAAACTCCCAAAACAATAGACCAAAAGGCATGAGTTTTCGAGATTCCGAAAACAAAAGCGGCCGCCACTCCGGAATAAGCGCCGGTTAACGGTAGTGGAATGGCAACAAACATAAAAAGCGCCCAATTTTTCCAACATGCAAAATGTTCAGTATGTTTTATTCTCGTTCTCTCAAATAACCAAGAAAAAAATTTGTTAAACCAATAAAATTTGCGACTTAAATATTCCGATATTTTTTCCAAACCGAATAGAAGCGGCAGTATCGGCAAAATATTCCCCAAAACACCCAAGACAAACGCTTTATATGGATTAAAGCCAAATTTTAAAATTGCCAAAGGGATAGCTCCTCTAAGCTCGCTTAAAGGCAAGGTGGCGGTAAAAAATGTGATTGATTCATTAAGCATTATTTTCTAAAAATTTCCGCGGCTTCTTCCGGATAAACGGCGACAATATCAAGCCCGGTGCTTAATTCAAAGCCGCCGATGATATCAAATTTTGGCATAATCTCCATATGCCAGTGATAATGGCCGTAACTTGAACTCCTGTCCACCGGCGCCGTATGGATGAAAAAATTGAAAGCGGGGTCTTTCAGTTTTTTATAAATTTGAGAAAGAGATACTTTCAAAGCATCGGCAAGCGCGAATAATTCCGGTTCTTTAATTTTTTCAAAATAAGCAAAATGTTTTTTTGGTAAAATCGCCAATTCAAATTCCGCCCGCGAGGCAAAGGGAGCAATGACAACCATGTCGCTGTTTTGATAGACTACTCTCTTTTTTTCTTTTAATTCCTTACTAAGCATCCGACAATGCGTGCATTTTGTATGTTCTTGAAAATAGCGCCGCGAGGCGTCAACACTGCGGGCGATATAAGGCGGCAGTATCGGCAAAGCCAAAATCTGCGAATGAGGATGGGGTATGGATGAACCCGCTTCTTTTCCATGATTATGGAAAATCGATATATATTTTATATTTTTTTCTTCGGCCAAACTTTTATAGCGTTCTTGGAAAGCCGCTAAGACCGTTTTTATTTCTTCTTTGGTAAAATCAGCCAAATAGCGTTCATGGTCTCTATAAATCACAACATCGTGAGAGCCTAATCCTGGCCCAACCGCCGGACTTTTATTCGGGATTATCTGCAAAAACCAATCGTTTTTTGTCTTATCTTGATAAACCAAAACTGGCGGTTTGTTTCCGAATTTAGCGGGATTTTCAAAAGGGCATTTGTTTTTGGCAAGTTCTGTTTTCGCTCTGTCTTCAAATTTATGTCCCGCGCTGCGAAGCGGCGCGAACAAAATCCAATCACCTGAAATTGAGTCCTGGCGAAATTCCGATGTAGATTCGGTTTTTTTATTCTTCATAATTTGTATTTGCCCGTCCACAAACGCCATCTAATTTTGAATAGATCTTTTAATACCTGAAAATAACTTGAAAAATGTACTGTCGAATTGCCGGAGTTATTCCAGATAACCGGCAATTCTTTTATTTTATAGTTAAACTTCTTGGCTAAAACCAGAACTTCAATATCAAAAGCAAAGCGGTTAATTTTCGTCCTGGAAAAAATATTATTGGCTGCTTTGGCGGTGAAAAGCTTAAAAGCCCTTTGGGAATCATGAATATCCCACAATCCGGCAATAATCCTGATGAGATATTTCGAACACTTCCCCAAAAACCGACGATACCATTGAGCATTCTCATTTATTACCGACCCGGGCAGTTCAATTGAACCGATAACAATGTCATAGCCTTCATTGGAGTACGGCCAGAATTTTTCAATTTGCTCCATTGAAATAGCATTATCGGCATCTACAAAAATACAATAATCGCCAATCGCGGCAAGCATCCCCTGCTTAACAACATAGCCCTTGCCATGATTTTGAGTATTGGCGATCAAGCTGAATTCCGGTTTATTGCTGATAAATTCGGAAACCACCTCGACTGTTTTGTCGGAACTTCCGTCGGAAACTACAATCGCCTCCCAAGAATAATTTTGGCGCGACAGATAATTATAAATAGCTTCAATGGTGCCTTTTATTTTACCTGCTTCGTTATAAGTGGGGATAATAACCGACAAATGTTTAGACATTGTCTGGATTCTATCAAATTATTAAGATAAAATCCACTATTTTCTGTCCAAATAACTTTGCAACAGAATCGCGGCGGCGGCCGAATGGATGTTTTTGGCGCCGCTTTTATCCGCGGCTTTAGTGGTTAAAATTTCGTTTTCAAATTCAATCGGCAAATCTACTTCTTTAATTAATTTTTCGGCCCAGTTTTCAACCTCCGTTGTCTGAGCCGTCGACTTCATATTTTTATTCAGCGGCAACCCGATAATAACTTTGTAAATACTCTCTTTTTTTATGAGCTCATTTAAGCGACCGAAAAGCTTGAAATTGTTTTCCAATGTTTCGCAAGGAAAGGCCATTTTATTTTCATCGTCGGACATGGCCAACCCAATCCATTTTAATCCGTAATCAACTCCCAAAATTTTCATTTTATTTTGTTAATACTAAACATCCTTCATCTGTGACCGCGACGGTGTGTTCAAAGTGAGCTGTAAGAGAGCCGTCAACGGTTTCGAAGCCAAAGCCACTTTTTGATTCGCGAATTTCACCGGCGCCAAGCGCCGCCATAGGTTCAATCGCCAATACCATTCCGGATTTTAGAATTATTCCTTCTCCCCTCTTGCCAAAATTGGAGATACTCGGTTCTTCATGAACCGCATAACCAACGCCATGTCCAACTAAATCTTTAATAACGGACAAGCCCTCTTTTTCAAAACAATTTTCTATAACAAAACCGATGTCGCCGAAATGGTTTCCCGGTTTCACTTCGCTCAAAGCTAATTCCAGCGCGCGTTTCGTCGCATTAATCAACTTAATTTTTTCATCCGTCATTTTCCCAATACCTACCGTAAACGCGGCATCGGTAAAAAGGTTTTTATATTTTATGCCGATGTCCAATTTTAAAATATCGCCTTCTTTCAAAATGATTTCATCGCTCGGTAAACCGTGCACCACGGTTTCATTTAGCGATGCGCAGATGGCAGCTGGGTAAGATTTATCAGAAAAACTCGGCTGGTATCCTTCAAAAGCCGGCTCGGCACCCCGGGCTAAAATCATCTCTCTTGCTTTCGCGTTCAAAAAATCCGTGCTAACGCCAATTTTGGCTAATTCTGAAACTTCTTTCAAAATTTCCGCCAAAATCCGTCCGCCTTGTTCCAGCAGTTTAATTTCCTCTTTTGTTTTTATGGTTATCATGCCTTAGGCAATATTTTTAATATGTCTCTATGGATTTTCGCTATCGGCTGTTCCCCGTTGATATGAAAAATTATTTTTTTTGATTTTAAGTATTTAATTATCGGCAAAGTTTCATGATTAAAAACTTCAAGCCGTTTTTTTATTACTTTGCGGGTATCAAGCTCGGGGAAATCTTTTCTGTGGCGTTTCAAATTTCTGATATAGACCTCTTTTGGGCTTATTTCAACATGAAAAAAATAAGTATTTTCCCCGTACAACTTTTTAAGAAGAGGGAGTTCGTCTTTCAGTTCTATTAAAGTCCTCGGTGAAGCGCTCATAATAATCCCCTTCCCGCGACCGGCAATTGAGTTTATTTTCGCTCTTATTAATATCGAAACAAATTTCGGGGCAACTAAAAAGCCACTTTTTTGCAAGCGACGCTCTTTTTCAAATCTGACACCTTTCCTTTTTTTTAATGCCGCCTTGATAAGCTTGCTTGAAACTATATGCGTTAGGCCGAATTTTTTGGCCAAAAGTTCTGCTTGAGTGTCTTTGCCGGAACCTGGTCGCCCCAGGAGAATTATAGCCGCCTTAAAAGCCTTCATATTCGCGCATTACGAGTTGGGCCTTAACTTGCTTCATACTTTCCAAAACAACCGACACCACAATCAAAAGAGCCGTGCCGCCTATTGTCATTGTCGTTATTCCTGTAAATTGCTGAACCACAATCGGCAAAACGGCTATTACTCCTAAAAATATCGCGCCTATCAAAACTACTCTGTTCAAAATATGTTTTATAAATTCGGCAGTGGAAGCGCCGGGCCTGATTCCGGGAATAAATCCGCCTTGCTTTTGAAGATTTTTCGAAATCTGGTCGGGATCAAAGGTCACTGCCGTATAAAAATACGTAAACATAATTACCAGCAAAAAATAAAGCGAGCCGTAGGTAAATTGGTTTCTTAAAAATCCCACCATAGAAGTTGCAACACTGGCAAGCCACGCGATATTAACACTGCTTAAAATTTGCGCTAAAAGTTGCGGGAAAAGCAAAATAGAAAGGGCAAAAATAATGGGGATAACGCCGGCTTGATTTACCCTTAACGGCAAATGAGCCATTGAACCGCCATAAACCCGATTTCCTCTCACCCTTTTGGCGTAGGCCACTGGTATAGCTCTTTGCCCTTCAGTAACAATAACAACGCCGGCAATAACAATTAATGCAGTCACTATAAAAGCCACATAAGTCGGAATTTGAGAGGGATTAAAAGTGAGCAATGTTTGTTTCAAATCAACAGGCAGACCGGCAATAATGCCGGCAAAAATCAAAAGTGAAATGCCGTTGCCGATATTTTTTTCCGTTATTAATTCGCCAAGCCACATCAGAAACAATGAGCCCGCGGTCACCGTAAAAACCGATGCCAGAAAAACTAGACTGTTTTGAGCGACAATAATTTGCTGATTTTTTAACAAAACCAACAGGCCATATCCCGACATGACGGCCATAGGCACGGTAAGATACCTGGTATATTGGTTGAACTTTTGACGGCCAATTTCGCCTTCTTCGTTGTATAATTCTTTTAAAGCCGGAATTAACATTGTCAAAAGCTGCATAATAATTGAAGCGGTAATATAGGGGCTAACACCAAGCATCACAATAGAAAGATTTGACAAACCGCCGCCGGAAAAAATATTCAACAGCCCGAAAAGCTGGTTTCCTTCAAAAAATGATTTAAGGCGAAGAACATCAACTCCAGGCACGGGGATGATCGCCATCAAGCGAAAAACCACCAAGAGCGCCAGAACAAAAAAGATTCTGTTTCTTAAATCCTTTATGGTAAAAATTTGAAATATTTTTTCTAACATAGCATTTATTTTACAATTTTAGCACGCGCCGATTTTGACAGTAAAACATTATGAAAGGTTAATTTTTTTGTCCCCCTACGGGGGGTCTCCCGAAGGGAGAAAATTTCGCCATTACTCAAAATTTTTATTTTAGATATGGCGCTTTCTTTCTTAGTAATTAGTCCTTTTTTAAATAAAGTTACTGGACTAACTATTTCTCCGCTCTTAAAATTTTTTTCAACAACATTCAAATTTAAAACCACCGGTTTTTTAACTAAACTCTTAAAAGCATGCTTTGCCCTGCCACGTTGTTTTGGGAATTTGATGATTAAATCGCGAATGGCTGGACGAATTTTGGCGCCGGATCGGGATTTTTGCCCTTTAGAGCCACGACCAGAATAGCCGCCTCTTTTGCCTCCGCGGGCAACGCGTTTTCTTTTCTTCGATTTATGGGTTGGCTTAATTTGATGTATCTGCATATATTTGTCTTAAAGTTTTCCGCCAGAGGCGGATCCGCCTTTGGTGGAAAGTTTTTTTAGCGCTTCTATGGTCGCGCGCGCGTTATTTAATTTATTGGTCGTTGTTCCTAAGATTTTTGAAGTTATATTGGTAATCCCAGCTAAACTTACAACAACTCTAACCGGACCGCCGGCAACAACCCCTTTCCCCTCGCTAGCCGGTTTGAGTAAAACAACAGCGCTGGAGAATTTTCCAATGACATCGTGCGGGATTGTTTTGTTTTTTATCGAAACCGTAATTAAATTTTTCTTGGCGTTTCTAGTGGCTTTTTCTATCGATTCCGAAGTATCGGCCCCCTTATCGATACCTACACCAACCCGTCCTTTGTGGTCGCCTATGACAACAGTAGCTCTAAAACGAAATCTTTTTCCGCCGGCCACAACCC
>ERZ1292629.3102-Hain-H43-01um-R1-3102-length-13135-cov-20_pt1 | contig 13135 bp, 5 predicted proteins | sample MGYA00564399_ERZ1292629 | MGnify/ENA primary metagenome ERZ1292629 (study PRJEB36523, sample SAMEA6512636) | groundwater metagenome | collected 2019-01-08 | study: AquaDiva: Metagenomics assemblies of 32 groundwater samples | reverse complement strand
CATCCCCAATCCAATTAAGCAGCAGTTCCAATGGCAATAATTCCGGCGGTGGGAGCTTTGGCGGAGGTGGCGGTGGTGGTGGGGCAACTTCAACCCCAACCCCTAGCCCAACTCCTCCACCTACTCTAATCTCCACATCTTCCCCCTCCCCCTCCCCCTCCCCCTCACCATCTCCGACTCCTACCCCCACTCCTACCCCCACCCCTTCCCCTTCTCCCTCGCCCGCTGTCTCGGAATCTCCGGCTCCATCGCCTTCAACAACTCCGACACCCTTGCCCAGTTCCTCGCCGATTCCTTCGCCCCAGCCGGAACAATCAGAAACTCCACTAGACCAGTCGGGAGCTCCGGCTGTGGTGATTAACGAAATTGCTTGGATGGGGACGGCCACTTCGTCCGATGACGAATGGCTGGAATTGTATAATATTACTTCAAAATCCGTTGATTTAAGTGGCTGGCATCTCCATTCTTTAACCGGCAACGACCCCGATCCAGATATCGTTTTTGCCTCAAAAAGCATTGAGCCATTCGGGTTTTTCCTACTGGAGCGTACCAACGACACGACCATATCGGATATATCGGCTGGCCAGATTTACACTGGCGGCTTAAATAACGATGGGGAGGTTCTGGAATTAAGGGATAAAAATGGGAATCTCTCTGACTCGGTATCAAAATCTACTGACGGCTGGTATGCCGGGAAAAACGACAAGGCAGACGACGGAATCTGGGCAAGATTTACGATGGAACGCATTAACCCGGCCAAAGCAGGCAACGATTCGGCAAATTGGGCGTCAAATAACGGCGTTATCCGCAATGGCCACGATGCCGGCGGCAATCCGATTAATGGCACGCCCGGCACTCAAAACGGCGTATATATGGTCGAAAACACAACGCTTTCCACTCCGACACCGACACCCATCCCAACTCCAATTCCCACCCCTACCCCAGGCGACATAGTCTGGCAATTTGAGGTCCCAGACGCAGGCTATATTAGCCAACCAGTTATCGCCAAAGACGGTGGCACGATATATTTCGGCGCGTCTACTCCAGAGACTCCAACTTTGGGCAAAGTCAGATTATACGCCGTTAATCCTAATGCCGTTAACCCCGATAATGTTGAAAAGTGGCGTTTTGAAGAAGAACATACGGCCGTGGCATCAACCCCGGCAGTATTGGATGACGGTGCTGTGTATTTTGGTCACTTTGATTTTGGGACGCAAATAATTGCCCTAAATCCCAGTGGCATGCTTCGTTGGCAATATGATGTCGGGGATCGTGTCAATGGTGTCGGTGTTGATGAGGATGGGGACGCGTACTTTACTTCAGAAAACAGGTTAATTACCAAAATTGGCCCGGCCGGAGACAAAAAATGGCAGATTTCAAACCCTTTCACCTTTGGCTTTACTCCTGTCACCGTACCCGGCGACAAGGATGTTTACCTGGCCGCAGACAGTGCTGGTTTGCCGGAATTTTACCGTTTGGGGAGCAGTGACGGTTCTACGATCTGGCAAAACAGGATACCTGATAGCTATCAATATCAAGCTTTTGATCTGGCCTATGACAAAGAAACCGACCAATTTTACACTGCGACAACGGCAGGGCATATAATCTCCGTCAATCGTTCGGACGGGGCAATAGACAGCCACTTGTTTGGTTTTGGGGCTTCGGCGACTACAAAAGTGGCAATTTTTGAGGATATTTTGATCGTGGGTGTTGATTTTACCATTCAAAATCCTGCTTCCGGCCAAGCGGTCATAGCTCTGAACAAAACCGACAAGTCCGAAATATGGACTTTTCCGGTTGATTCGCGGGTCAATGGGCAAATAATCGTTGGCGCTACCGGCAACCTGTACTTTGCAACCCGCAACGGCAAGGTCCACAGCTTGGACAAAGACGGCAAAGAGCGGTGGGTTTTGGACCTCGGCGCGCAAACCGAACTTTACCCTGTTCTCGGGGAAAATGCCGTTTTTATGGGTATAGGCGGAGCCGGTGGCGGAAAATTGATAAAAATAGCCGACAATTAGGCAATTTAACCCGTTTCAACTTACCCCCACACCCAGAAAACCTGGCTTTCTGGGTGTGGGGGTTTATCCACAGAAGGGGGCTTGTGGGGAAACGAGGGGGAAGTATAATAAGTGTAAGTGCAGAAAATTATCCACATACAGGTGTTTGTGCCAGTGTTGTTTTCTGTTAATATTTAAGGGGTAAAGCCATATCCGTTCAGGGTTTGACTTGGATATCGGCTTTTGCTAGGATTATAGGCAACCCTGTTTAACCAGTAAAAAGAGGTTAGATTTCAACAAAATAACAGGAAAATATGGTAATAATTAAGTATCAGTATGCAACCGTTTGGGTATAGCCATTTTGGTTGCTTTGTCGTTTTTATGAGCCGTTGCTAGAAATCAATATCTGCCGGTGGTTACAAGTGATTTCTAGCAAGGGTTCGTAAAAGGAAGGAACATTGAAAATTTGAAAAAAGTTGCAGGTGATTAGTATTAGTGAAGTTTTTCAATTTAAATTTGATGGGGTCTTAATGGTCGAATATTCGCGCTGAAATTTAGAGCTTGCGGTCGAAAAGCAAACTTTAAAAACAACTGGCGCGGTAGGAAACAAGACCCTCCCCCGCTTCGGATTTTTCCGAAACGGGACAGACGTAACAGAGTTATTAATTTCCTTGTCGCTCTCTGGTCATAGAACAAGAGAGAGACGGGGAGCAAAAAATAAATCATGAGTAATACTTTAGTTTTTAGCGGTGTGAGCAGGAACAGGAAAACTCTTGCCATCATCGCGATAACAGTCGGTGTGCTATTCGTCGCATTGATCGGCATCAGATATGCCGCGGCCGTAGCCCCAGCTGATTACGGATTGAAGGAAGGCGACACAGTCAGCGCCGCCGGCTCCGATGATCCGGATGTGTATATAGTCAATGAACTGGGTTACAAGAGATTATTCTTGAACCCCGTCATATTCGGCTTTTACGGCCACCTTGGCGGATTCGCCAATGTGAAGTCCGTTACGCCTGCGACACGAGACGCCTTTCCGACTTCCGGTTTATTCCGGCTTGACGGAGACCTGAAGGTTTACGGCGTTGAATCAACCGGAGAAGATACCGGTGTGTTGCACTGGGTAAATACCACAGGCGCGCAAGCCGTTGCTGATGATGCGAACTTCTTCAAGAAGGTCTTCGTCATCAACCAGAATGAATTCAGCTGGTACACAAAGGGCTCCGATTACACTTCGGTCAGCCAGGTGCCAAGTTATGTCAGAACACCGGGCACCCCAGCAGTTACGGGCGCGTTAGTTGCCAGCTTGTCTCCGGACAATCCGGGAGCAAAGACGATTACGCAGAATGCCCAAGGAGTTGAATTCTTGAAAGTCAGATTTACAGGAACTGGCACGGTTAATTCCGTAACAGTAAAGAGGGCCGGCCCCGGCGAAACAGACGACTTTTCCAATGTCTATGTTTATGATGGAGCGACCAGATTGGTTTCCGGCAAGACGCTTTCTTCGTCAACCGGCGAAGTAACGTTCATTAGCTTGGGCGTTTCAGTCAGCGGCACGAAGGACCTCACCTTCATCGGCGATATGGCCGGTTCAACGCCTAACGAAGCCGGGAACGTCAACTACCTTCAATTGAAGGAAGTAGCCCTCGCTTCGGGCACGGTTTCCGGTCTGCCGGTTAACGGTAATAATGTTACCAACTCCGGTTCTTCGTCCGGAAGCGTTACAGTCGGCGCGAGCGGTTCAATCGGCGACCCGAATGTCGGCCAGAAGAACGTCCAGTTGGCCGAATTCAAACTTAGCGCCAACACCGAAGCCGCCTCCGTTAAGAGGATCACTATGATCCAAGGCGGTTCCGTTAAGCCGCAGGATATCTCCAATCTCAAACTGAAGACCGGAACGACCGAGTGGTCCGGCTCAATGACCTCAAAAGGTTATGCCGTGTTTGACCTCGGTTCCGGATTCAACATTATCAAAGGCGGCAATGCGATATTCCAGATGTGGGGAGATGTGGGCGGTAAGACGACCGAGACCGTTAAGTTCTACTTTGAGTATGCCACCGACATTTTGGCCATTGGCGATCAATACGGCCAAGGCGTGGCTGTTACCATTACCAACTTTGACAGCTCCACGGCTTCGTCCGTTAAGCAGTTGACCCTGAAGGGCGGCGTCTTGACGCTTAACTTTGTCGGTCCGACTGCGGGGAATATCGGAACGGATACGTCCGATACGACATTCTTGAGATACTCAATGACTTCGGCGGCCAACATTGAAATCAGAAAGACGCGGCTTGTCCTCTGTGCCGATTTAAACGGCACCGGGTTTGACAACCTGACCACTACTGATGACTTTGCCGATTTTGAGGATATCAAAATTATCAACGAGGATACGGGTGCCGTAGTAGTCGGTCCGGTTGACGGTTTGTCCGTATCTGGCGACGATACCGATTCATGCCCCAGCTCTACGGACGGTCTCTATTATCAGTTCACCGATACCTTTGACATAGCGGCCGGACAGACCTTGAATCTTAAAGCTACCGCTGACGTAAAAACGGCCAACAGCACCACGGGTACCACGACCGAGCTGGTTGACGGTTCTAAAGTCGCGGTGGTTCTTGAAGGTTACGGTACTTTGACCAGCGGAACGACCGGTGATGTTGCCGCGATGAAATATTCCGGTACCAACACTGCCGTTACTTCTGCCGACATTGCTCCGTCAACTGACGTTTCCGGTCCGCAGATGACCATTCAGGAGTCAGCTTTGACCCTTGGCTTGGCAGGAACTCCGGGCAGTCAGACATTCGTAAAAGGCACGGCCAATGTTGATATGGTTGGTATTACCTTTAACGCGGCGCAGGCCTCGGACTTGAGAGTAACCGCCGTAACTCTTACCGGTTATGTTGACGATAAACTTAGTTACAGCACCGGTTATAATGAAGGCGTGAACTCGGCAACAGACCTCGTTTCAATCGCCAATGCCGTTACCAATGTCAGGTTGATTGAAGCCGAATCGGGCAATACGATTGCCGGAGTAGATAAGGTATCCAATAACTCTTTGAGCGTCATAAATACCGGTACTATAAAATTCTCGTTCACTTCAACTCCGTGGACGATTCCGGCGGGTGCGACCAAGACAATGTTGGTGAGAGTTGATTTGACCAACAACCCGGTATCAGCCAGCAACGATTACTACGCGTTTGATATCGTTGCCACGACTGACATTACAGCGCTGGATAGTTCCAGCAATACCGTTAATGCGGGTGCGGGCACTATTACTCCAAACGGCGGCGTTGCCGCTCCGACTAAAGTGTTAACCGTTACCGATTCCGGTTCAATTACGGTTGCAAAAGCCCCCGGAAATCCGATAAAAGGCGGAGTGTATTGGGGACAAACCAACGTTCCGTTCTCTAAGTTCAGAATAACCGCCACGAACGAGGGCCAGTTCATAGAGAAACTGACGATTGCCGCCTCCGATTCCACGGAAGCCACATACGCGAAAGCTAATGTCAAAAAGGTCTACCTGACCTATAAGAACAAGGCGGGCAGTACTTTGACTTCCGAACAGTCGTTCACGAGCGGCGCTTCCGCGAACTTCGGCTGGTCATATTCCGGTTCAGGCACCGACTTGAGACCGTATGTTCCGAAAGGTTCCAATCTGGATGTCTCTGTCGCCGCCGATATGAGGACCAAAGACGAGGGAGCGACTCAATACGGCGCGACCGCAATTCTCTTCTCGCTTGATTTCGTTGATATGTATAACGGAAGCCTCGCTAACGGCTTTAAAGCTGTCGGCGAAGGTTCCGGCACGGTATTGGGCGGTGATGCTGACGGCGTTGCAGACGTAACTACTTCAAACAACATGTACATCTACAGGGTGTATCCGAAGATTGACACTATTGCTCTGACCCCGCCGTATCTCTTGATAGGCACGCCGGATGTGTATAAGTTCACGATAACGGCTATGGGTCTTTCCGATTCCAAGCTGTTATTTGCTGACACAGCTGCCGGTTCAGGCTCCATCAAGTTTGAGGTTGTCGCTTCCGGCGAATACACCGTTGGCGGCACGGCTTTCAGCACTAGCTTTGAAGTGTATGATGAGTCCAACGTCTTAGTTGACAGCGGTACGCTTACGGCGCAAGACGCAAGGTCGGAACAAAACTCTTCATTGACCCTTGACTTTACCGACCAGGACGTTGAGATAACGGGTGGCGGTTCCAAGACATTCAGAGTTGTAATTACCAACCCGACCACCAATTACTCCAAGACCTCTGCCACGGGACGAGCTGCTGACTACATGCAGGTTGTCCTGCGCGATGACGAAGCTGGCTTGATAAACTGGGTAGGTAATTCCACCGGCGTAACCAGTGATGAAGATACAACTTCAGTAACAGGCGTCTTGAGGAATCTCCCGGCCACCGGTCCGACCTTCCAGAGGTAATTCGGACACTCAATGGTTAGCTCTATTCTTGCGGGGTAGGGTTTAGCCAAAACTAACCCCCCACCATACGGTGGGGGGTTTGGTTTTTGGGGAGAATTTTGGTAAGATATGGTCATTATGAAAAAACTCATTTTTGTTCTGGTTATTACTAGTATTGTTATCGCCGGAGCGGTTATTTTTTATTTTGCGAGAAATAATTCTGGCAATTTAAGCATTTCCTCATCGCCGACTCCGTCGCCGGATTCCACCCCTTCGGCAGGCTCAGGGCAGGCAGGCTCACCACAGGCAAGCCCAAAACCGACCCCGAAACCAACTCCTAAGCCATCCGGTTCGCCGAGTTTATGGGAACAATTGAGCGGCGAGGCCTCATGCGAACTCAAAGGCGAAATTAAATATGAAAGCATGAGTCCGAGAGTATATGACAATCAAGACGCGATTTTTACATATAAAGGAGTTGATCACCCGGGGAGATTGATAAACTGGGTTGTTTCTCCCAACGACGGCTTGTCAATCGGACCGAATCTTTTTGCGAATTTGCCGCTTCCTGACGGCGAAAGTTTGATCGGCGTATCGTTGCCCGAAAATCCTAAATACAAAAGCTACGAGTTGACGGCTTCAATTAATTACGGCCGTTTGATAGATGGCAATGTAAAGATATTCACTAAACAATGTTCCGGCAAAACCACCGTAGTTTTACCTTAAATTTCCCCGCTAATGTCAAAAAAGAATCTTATTCCCGTTTTAATTCTGATTGCCGTTGGTTTTTCTTTATATGCTGTAAATCTGAACAACAAACTTTTTTGGGACGACGATGACTGGATAATAAATAATCCGGCCGTTCATTCTCTCTCCTGGTCTAATATAAAATTTTGGTTCACTCACAACACTCTTGCCGGCATCGGTATGAAGAGCAATTACTACCGGCCGTTTTTGTTTTTCACCTTCGCTATTAATTACGTCATAGACGGCATAAAGCCGTTCGGTTACCATCTTTTAAGCAATCTAATTCATATCGGCAACGCCATTTTAGTTTTTTACATTTTAAATTTGGCGATCAAAAAACGGCTGGTTGCCTTCCTGGCCGCATTTTTCTTTTTGATCCATCCTCTGCAAACTGAAGCCGTAACTTACATCTCCGGCCGCGGCGACCTCCTCGTCGTTCTTTTTATGCTCTTATCGCTTCTATTTTTCCTCAAATCACATTCTACGTCATCGCAAGACGTAAAGTGGAAAAGGGGGATTTTGCTGGGTTTTTCACTGGGGTCTCTTGTTCTGGCTTTGCTTAGCCGCGAAACGGCAATAATTTTCCCGGTCCTGCTCATGGTTTTTTATATCGCTTTCATTTCAAGCGATTTCTTTTTGCGCTCCATCAAAACCGCTTTCATCAAGGCCTTGCCGTATTTTGCCGTGGTTTTCACCTATGGAATTCTGCGCCTGACAGTTCTTAATTTTAAAAATGTCCTGAATTTTTACGACCAGCCCAATATTTATTCTTCGCATCTCTATGTGAGGATTTTTACCTTTCTGAAAGTCCTTCTGGTCTATTTCAAATTGCTTGTCATCCCGACGGGTCTGCATATGGAGCGCGGCATGGACCCGCAATTGTCATTTTTCAAATTGCCGGTATCGTTAGGCGGTCTAATTGTTTTAGGGCTAATATTTCTGCTTTTTTATCTTTACAGAAAAGAACCCAAATCTTTAACTACAAACTACCAACCCCGAAAAGGCCAGTGGCCCTCGGGGCTTTACTGGCTACAAACTACCAACTTCCGCATTTGGTTCTTCGGTATCGGCTGGTTTTTTGCAGCTTTGGCGCCGGTTTCCGGCATCACGCCGATCAACGCCCTGCTCTATGAGCACTGGCTCTATCTACCAATGGTCGGATTTTTCTTTGTCGCCGCGTTTTATCTTGTTAAGTTATTCGATCATCTTAGAAAAAACCAGAAACCCTTATTTGTTGTCTGTGTTTTGTTGCTCGGAGCTTACTTTTCTTTTTACGCGGTGCAAGGCGTAAAAAGAAACATTTTATGGGGCAAGCCGATTCCGTTTTATGAGGACATATTAAAATACGAACCGGACAGCGTGAGAATCAATAATAATCTTGGCAATATGTATTATAACGAGGGGAACATTGCTAAGGCGGAAGAAGCATACAGAAAAGCGGTGGCAGAGGAAGATATTTTTCCCCAGCCCCATTTCAACCTGGGAAGCATCCTGCAATCAAAAGGCGATATCTTTGGGGCGGTTCAGGAATATAAAAAAGCGATTGAATTAGACCAGGGTTTTTACTACGCCTATCAGAATTTGGTCGCTCTTTACGCCAAAAACGGAGAATTGATTTTGGCGGCGGAAAATGTTGAAAAATTGAAAGAACTGCGGCCAAATGACGCGCGGATCCTTTATAACGCCGCGCTTATTTATGCCGCGATGGGTGAGTGGAAACTGGCCCTTGAAAACGCGCAACAGGGTTTAGATTCTGCCGGTTCTGACCAAGAGGTTAGGGCGGCGCTTGAACGATTATTGACTGGTTTAAAAAAATGACACCGTTCACCGGCAAAAAGGAAACACTTTTTGTTTTATTAGCGGCTATCGCGCTGTCCTTTTTGATCTACGGCAATTCCATCAGGGGTAATTTTGTCTTTGATGACATGGTGGTCGTCCAGGAAAGGCCTGATTTGAAAAACTTAGGCAATTTTTTCAACTTGTTCGTTTCGCCCTACCACCCGATCAATCCTCAATCAAGCTTATTCCGGCCACTGACGATAGCCAGTTACATGCTGAATTATGCCGTGCTGGGCAACAGTCCGGCCGGATTTCACGTCGTAAATATCATTCTTCACGGCTTGAGCTCTTTTCTGGTTTTTCTTTTAATTTTAAAATTGAGCAACTCGCGGCGTCTTGCTTATTTTTCAGCGGCACTTTTCTTGACGCACCCGCTCCATACAGAGGCCGTGGCTTCCATTGTCGGCCGGGCGGAATTATTAGCTTTCTTTTTCGGGCTGCTGGCCATTTTACTGTTCCTTAAAAATCGCCTGTTTTTAAGCGCCGGCTCTTTCTTTCTGGCGATCTTGAGCAAAGAAATTGCCTTCGGGTTGTTGCCGGTGATGTTTCTTGTTGATTGGTTCCGGCAGGGCGTCAGGTTTAAATTAGTCGTTAAAAAGATGATTTGGTATTTAATTCCAACCGGAGCATACCTTCTGCTTAGATATTTTGCTTTAGGGTCAAACTTTTTCTCAAACACCGTAACCAACTATGTGGAAAATCCGCTGAAGTTTTTGCCTTTACCGGAGCGGCTTGCCGGCGCTTTTAAGGTTTTGGCGTTGTATTTATACAAACTGATCTGGCCGGTTAGATTGTCCGCCGACTATTCGTATAACGCGATCGGCTTAGTAAAAAACATCTTCGTTTCATTACCGGCCTTGCTGGGACTTGCGGCTTTGGTACTGCTTATTTTTCTTAGTTTTTATCCGAAAACCAGAAAGAGCATGGTTGGTCTAGCGGCGGCGTTGTTTTGGGGGCCGTTCCTGATAATCGGCAACATCTTGACCCCTGTCGGCACCATTATGGGCGAGCGACTAATGTATCTGTCTTCGTTGGGCTTTGTAATTTTTCCGGCCATACTTTTTGTTCGTCTCGGCGAACGGAGCGTTTTTTTGAGGAAACTTTCGGTATTTTTCGTAATAATAATTTCTCTGTTCTTTAGCTTTAGAACGATTGCCAGAAATAAAGATTGGCTGACCAATCAAAGCATATTTTCGGCCTCGGTAAAAACATCTCCCGAAAGCGCCCTTAGCCGTTATTCAATGGCCTCAATTTACATCACTGAAGGAAAGTGGGCGGAAGCCGAACGGGAATTACAAACCGCCCAAAATATTTATTATGATTATTCTTACGGGTTGAATCTGGCCGGAATAATCGCCAGCCACAAAAACGATTTTGCTTCGGCGGAGAAACTTTATAAGCGGTCAATAGAGCTCAACAAGAACGCCTTTAACACTTATATTAACTTGGGTAATCTTTTTTACAAGCAAAAGAGATATCTGGAAGCCGCGGCTAATTATGAAGGGGCCTCGCGGATAAATCCCTACGACAACTACTCAAAATTCCATTATGTCGCTTCAAAACTTGCGGCGAATGATTATAACGGCACGCTTGACGGCATCGCTAAGTATTACAATTGGAAAATTAACAATGACGTTGAACTGGTAACCGTCGCCGGTCTGGCGTATTATCTTAAAAGAGACTATTCCTCGGCTTTGCAATATTTGACCCGGGCTAAAGCGCTGGGGAAGAATTTTCCCGAAATAGACGAGATGATAAACATTTCAAAACAAAGATCAGGAGTTAAATAAACTTCTAAACTATGAATATATTCAAAAAACCCTTAGTCTTGGTCGTAATAATCGTTTTGGCCGTAGCGGCGTATTTTTTTCTGGCTAACGTTCGCTTGCCAAGTTTTATTCCGGGCAGCGGCCAGCCAGGCAAAACCCCAAAACCAGTTGCCTTTCTGAAGACGCCAGAAGGTTTTGTTATCTCGGTCTTTGGCAAAGACCTCAAGGACCCGCGGGTGATCACTTTTGATTCCGAGGACAGGATGCTTGTCAGTGAACCCGCGGAAGGCAAAGTTCTGGTTTTGGAGGATAAAAATAAAGACGGCGTGGCTGATGAAAAAAGAGTTGTACTTGAAAATCTCAACAAGCCCCACGGCCTGGCTTTTTACACCGACCCCAAAACCAAAACGGTTTATCTTTATGTCGCCGAGACCAATCAGGTCGCCCGGTACGTTTACGATGAAAAAAGCGGCGGCATTTTAGAACAAAACAAGATCGGCCATAACATTGCTAATCTTCCGGCTGACGGCAGGCATTTTACCAGAACTATAGAATTCGGTCCCAATTATCAGATCCAACCCATTGTTCAAACTGTTGCCGCGGAAACTATGAGCCCGATCAAACTTTATATCAGCGTCGGTTCGTCCTGCGATGTTTGCGTTGAGGACAGTTGGAAACGGGGGGCTATTTTGGAATCCGATCCCGACGGCTCATACACCGCCGAACTGGCCGGCGGCTTGAGAAACTCGGTTTTCTTTACTTTCCATCCCGAAACCAAACAAATGTGGGCGACTGAAATGGGGCGGGACGATCTCGGGGATGATCTGCCGCCTGACGAGATAAATATAATAAAACCCGGAAGAAAATACGGCTGGCCCTTTTGCTATGGAAAACAGATAAAAGACAAAAGTTTCAGCCCGGCGAAAATTAACCGGACCGACATTCCGCAGGACTGCAATTTAACCCAGCCGCCCGTGATAGAAATTCCAGCCCATTCCGCCCCGCTTGGTCTTGCTTTTATAACGAATAAAGATTGGCCCAAGGAGTGGGAAGGGGATTTGCTGGTCGCTTATCACGGTTCGTGGAACAGGAGCGTTCCGGCCGGATATAAAATAGTCAGGTACGCGGTTGACAAAAACGGAAAAGTTTCCGAAACGGCTGACTTTATAACTGGTTGGCTCGGCGAAAACGACAACCCTTCGACGGGCTCAGGGCAAGGAACATACGGCCGGCCTGTTGATTTAAAGTTCGGACCGGACGGCGCATTGTATGTTTCCGATGATTATTCGGGGCAGATCTATAAAATAGAACGGGTAAAGTAGCGATTTATCCGTTGTTGACAACTTTTCTTGCGAAGGCCAAAAGGCGGGATTATAATTAAAACATATGGAAATACCTAAGCTTTTCAGTTCAAAGAACACCTGGTCGATGTCAATCGTTTTTGTCGTGGTTTTATCGGCATTTTTACTGATGCCACGAAGCGCTAAAGCGTTAAATTTTGAAGCCATCCTGTTCAGGATTGATACGGAACTGAATGTTAAAAATGATAAAGGGGTAACCGTTAGATGGACATGCACCGGCGGCAGCGGCTATGGCGAGATAACAGATGGCGGTGCAGTTGCTTCCGATAGCGACGGCGCCAATGGTCTTATTACGGTTGCCTCGGCATCCGCCGAGAATAGCGCCGCGCATGCCGGCTGTAACGCGATAGAGGACATTACGGCAACCGTTTCATTAAGCGGATGGACAAGAAAAGTTTGGACAAGCACAATCACTGCTTCTACAAGCAACGGCATAGGCGACCCATTTACTACCAGGGCAAGTATGGACTATACCATTACAGTTAACGGTGTAGATGATGAACTTGGCACCGCGCTTCAGCTTGACGGTTCCACGGCATCGGCATCTTATGGCACCGCGTACGCTTCGCAATCATATAGCAATTATAGCGGTACTTGGAAAAAATATTTCGCCGCAACGGCTGACGGTACGGTAACCGCCGAAAAGGACGGGTATGTTAAGACAACCTCTTCAACCATTACCGGCTTTTCCGCCACTGCTTCGCGAACGGTTGATTTTGGCACCGGCGATACCAGTAACTATAATGAGGTCGGATTGCCATTTGCGGTGAAGGTGACCGTTAGCGGGACAACGAGGTTCGGCGAAGGCGTCAGCGGGGGTACCGGTAGAACGGTAACGGCCGGTGACGATTCAGCGACCAGTTGTACTGCCGGCACTAGCGGCAATTACTATTGCGCGGTACTGTTGGCCCAGTCAACGGGACTTACTGCAACTTCGGATGCATTTTCGGGCTTGAATCAAACCTTGACCTGTACTTATACAGATAGAACAATTGAGGCCGATACTCA
>ERZ1292629.3101-Hain-H43-01um-R1-3101-length-13137-cov-10_pt1 | contig 13137 bp, 16 predicted proteins | sample MGYA00564399_ERZ1292629 | MGnify/ENA primary metagenome ERZ1292629 (study PRJEB36523, sample SAMEA6512636) | groundwater metagenome | collected 2019-01-08 | study: AquaDiva: Metagenomics assemblies of 32 groundwater samples | reverse complement strand
GTAAAGTTTAATTTGGAGCGGTAATGGGCGGTTAATGCCAGATAGCGGAAGGCGAGGGGGTCAAATTTCTTTGCTTCCAAATCGCGGAGATTGAATATATTTCCCAACGATTTTGACATTTTTTCGCCATTAACCGATAAATGTTCGCCTTCAATAAAATATTTAACAAATGTTTTTCCCGTTGCTCCCTCGGACTGAGCGATTTCATTTTCATGGTGGGGGAATATTAAATCAACGGCGCCGCCGTGAATATCAAAAGTATTTCCTAAATATTTCATTGACATTGCCGAACATTCTATGTGCCAACCCGGCCTACCTTTGCCGAAAGGCGCATCCCACAACGGCTCATTATTTTTCGCTACTTTCCACAAAACAAAATCTTCAGCGCTTGTTTTGTCGTATTCATCGGAATCAATACGGGATTGATTTTTTCCGCCAAAGGCGGATCCGCTTCTGGCGGACAGACCGCTTAACTTTCCATAGGATTTGAACTTCGAAATATCAAAATAAACTGAACCGCCAGTTTCATAAGCCAAGCCATTTTTAAGAAGCGCCGCAATGAGCTTGATCATATCTTTGATATGTTTTGTCGCTTTCGGATATTTCCAGGCCTTTTCGATATTTAGTTTTTTTAAGTCCTCAAAAAACGCTTTTTCATACGGTTTAACAAAATCGGAAATGGATTTTCCCGTTTTTTGTGACTCACGAATTATTTTGTCTTCCACATCGGTAATATTAACCACGAGATTAACTTTGTATCCGTTGTATTCAAGCGTCCGCTTCAAAATGTCTTCAAAAATATAAGTTCGCAAATTGCCTATGTGCGCGTAATCATAAACCGTTGGCCCGCAAGCGTAAAAACCAACTTGCTTGGGACGCAAGGATTTAAATATATCTTTTTTTCGGATTAGAAAATTGTATAATTTTACAGCCATTTTTTAGTTTTGAAATAAACCCACATGAATATTGACGTGAAGAAAACAGTTATGGCCACAATCCAAAGATCGGCGGGATTCATTTGGGTGATGGCGGCGACGAGCATTGCCGGGAAAGTTATAAAAGACAACATGGTGAAAGTTCTTATAATAGTGTTCGTTTTATTGCTTAGCAAATTAGCGTGCGTGTCTTCCAGCGCGTTTATAGTACCCGTGTAATTATCTATTTCATTCCAGATTCTTTCATAGTCGCTGATAAGGTCATTGAAATAAATTTTCAAATCGACGCTTTTCTCCGGCCAAAAATTAACGCCTCGATTGGCAAGGGAATTAAAGATTCTATTTAGTGGTCTTATGGCAATCCGAAAATCCAAAATATCTCTTTTGACGGTCAACAATTCTTTAATCAGTTCGCGTTCCATCCCCTTAAACATATTATCTTCAATCCGGTTGATATTTTTGCCGATATGAACCAGCTGTCTTTCCCCAAAATTCAAGAGTTCTTCACTCAACCAATAAAATAAATGTCCGCTTGTCTGGCCAAAGCATTTGGATTTCAAATCGGATTTCTCCTCGCACTTTTTCATGAAATCTTTTAACGGTTCAATCGGTTCGTTATGGATTGTTATCAGTTGATTTTCGGCGATTAAAAAATCAAGTTCAATCGGCTTGGTTGTTTTTTTAATTCGATGGAACACCGGGACATGCATTGCCAAGAACATGTAATTATCGAAATATTCAACCTTTTCTCTTTGAGAAGCGGGGATTAACTCGTCTAACACGACCGTATGAAGATTAAAATTGCTTTCCAGCCAATCCAGGTCTTTTGAATTTGGCTTTTCAATATCTGTCCAAGTTAGTTCGTTTTCGGTTATTATTTTCATTTTTTATTATAAAAATAGTTAGTAATATAATTACTTTATCATAAATCTATCATTGCCAACATCTTGACAAAAAGATAGATATTTGCTATAATTGAAACATAGGATGGATAAGGGAGGAACTTCGGCTTCTTTAAGCCAAAATAGCAATATTTAACAACTTTAAGAAAGGAGGGGCGACAGATGAAAAGGTACTGGGTAATCAGCGGAGTCGTGTACTTCACTCGGGAACAGGCGTTGGCCGCCAGGTCAAAATGACCGTTACTGTCGTCCTTCTGTGGATGGCGGAGCTAGGGGGATAAACAAAATATCCCCTCTCTCTAAAGCGGCGTTATAAAAATAGCGAATCTTTAGAGGGAAAATAGAAAAGTTTCTTTAACAACATTAAAATTTATAAAGAAAGGGGTGATAAGGATGGACGAGAAGAAATTTTTTGAACTGCTGGCTGAACTTCTTGGTAAAGAATGGAAAGCGCGCATTTTCTACAGCGGTGAAACTCTGCTTCTAGCAGCGCCGGGTTCGAAGGAATACGTCCATAGTCCTCTTAGCGCTGTAGCGATTGAATGTGGGTTTCAACCAAAAGTGGGATATAAGAGTTTCAATTCGGAGGAAGCCAGCAATCTTTTAAAGTTGCCGAAGGAAACCGCTTTCGCGATTGAAAGTATGTCCAGAGATGTAATTCCGGAGCGTCCTCATCTTTACAGCTCCAAACGCTTTAAGCGACACTCGGAACTTCGGGAAAAAATGCTAAAAGCGTTGGGTTTGGAACTTCCTTTACAAAGGGAATTTCCTTGAGATATACTAAATATAAATTCGGCTGGTCGCCAACGGGCTGGCTGAAATGCCTCCGCCTGAGGCGGAAATGGACAGTTGGGCCTCCCCAAAGACGATTCCCGGTCTGGGAAAGGTAAGACAGGGAGTCTCCCAAAAGCAACGCGCCGGTGCTTTGGGAGTCACGGTACGGTGTTGGCCTCCTCCGGAATCCGGAGGGGGCTTTTTTATTTTCCAGCTTTAGCACTCTTGACGAGACATTGCTAACTCTGATACACTGCATTTGTATGATAAAATTCGCGGTAAATTTAGAAGGCAGGCCAAAGGAAATATTTGTTATCGTCGTGGGTGAATTTATAAAAACCGCCAAACCGGTCGGTTCGGAATTTTTGGTCGAAAATTATGATTTAGACGTGAGTTCGGCTACAATAAGAAACGATTTGGCATTTCTTGAAGATTTGGGATTCCTGGCCAAGCCGTATACTTCCGGAGGCAGAATGCCCACGGCCGACGGCTGGCATTATTTTATGGAAGAGGTTTGGGAACCATCGCGTCTAAAAGAATCAGAAGCATTGAAATTTGAAAATTCCGTTTCAAATTTAATCAACACCTCTATGGAAGTGAAAGAATGCGTCTCCAAAATTTTCCCAGAAGTTTCTGAAGAGTTTTTGAAAAGATTTTTAATGGATAAAATATTTACCAAGAAGTGAAAATTCGATAAATCGCCTTTAGCGATTTGCATACAATAAATCGAATTTCTACTTCTTGGTTTAACAATTATGAACGAAGAAAATAACTTAGAAACAATAAAAAAACAGGCGGAAGAATATCTGAACGGATGGAAGCGTGCCAAGGCGGACTATCTCAATCTGAAAAAAGATATGGAAGCGCAGGGAAAAGAAATTAAAGAATGGATGTCAAAAATATTTCTGCTACCTTTATTGGAAATTATGGATAGTTTTGATAGAGCGGGAACTTTAGATGCAGGCGTTGAGAGTATCAAGAAACAATTTGAAGATTTTTTGAAAGACGGCAGAGTTGAGGCGATGAAAGTTGTTGGCGAGAAGTTTGATCCATTGAGGTATGAAGCCATTGAGTCGGTTGATGGAGGTGAGCCCGGGATAATAGCTGAAGAATCACAAAAAGGTTATCTAATCGGCGAAGAAGTTCTTCGCCCCGCAAAAGTCAAAGTTTACAAATAATAAATAATAAAAAATATGGCAAAAATTTTAGGGATAGATCTCGGGACTACTTATTCAGCAATGGCGATTGTTGAAGGTGGTAATCCGAAAATAATTGAGAACAAAGAAGGCAACAGAACCACGCCTTCTATTGTAGCGACTGCTAAAAATGGCGAGCGTTTATCCGGTCTTTTGGCGAAAAGACAGGCCGTAATTAATCCCGAAAATACAATTTTTTCAATGAAGCGGCTCATAGGGCGAAGGTGGAGTGATCCGGAAATTTCACGCGATCAAAAATGGCTGCCTTATAAAATACGACAATCAAATTCTGGCGGCGTGGAAATTCAAATGCAAGACAAATGGTATCGGCCGGAAGAAATCTCAGCAATGGTTTTACAAAAATTGAAGCAGGACGCGGAAGAAAAACTAGGAGAGAAAATTACCGAAGCCATCATAACCGTGCCGGCATACTTTGATGATTCCCAAAGGCAAGCGACAAAAAACGCGGGGGAAATTGCCGGATTAAAGGTTTTAAGAATTATCAACGAACCCACGGCCGCGGCTTTGGCGTACGGCTTAGACAAGAAAAAATCGGAACAAATCGTAGTTTACGATTTTGGCGGCGGCACATTTGATATTTCAGTTCTTGAAATTGGAGATGACACAATTGAAGTAAAAGCGACGGGCGGCGATACCCATCTAGGCGGCGATGACTTTGACCAGCGAATTACCAATTATCTTGTTGATTTATTTAAAAAAGAACAAGGAATTGATTTGTCAAAAGATAATATGGCTTTAGCACGACTCAAAGAAGCGGCAGAAAAAGCTAAACTTGAACTTTCAACGGTTATGGAAACGGAAATTAATTTGCCGTTTATCACTTCCGACGCTTCCGGGCCGAAGCATTTTATCACCAAACTGACGCGAGCAAAACTTGAAGAATTAGTCCATGATTTTATCGCCACCTCGCTTGAACTAGTGAAGCAGACGGTAAAAGAAACTAAATTTTCTCTTTTGGATATTGACGAAGTGGTTTTGGTCGGCGGCCAAACCAGAATGCCGGCGATCGTTGACGCGGTAAAAAATTTATTCGGCAAGGAGCCGCATAAAGGCATCAATCCGGATGAAGTTGTGGCCCTTGGCGCCGCGATTCAGGGCGGAGTTTTACAGGGCGATGTTCGCGATATTCTGCTTTTGGACGTTACTCCGCTGACATTGGGTATTGAAACATTAGGAAATGTCGCTACCCCCATGATTCCCAAAAACACAACTATCCCGACGGCAAAAACGCAGACATTTTCAACGGCAGCCGATAATCAGCCGCAAGTGGAAATCCATGTTCTTCAGGGAGAACGGCCGATGTCGGCCGATAACAAAACCCTGGGCAAATTCATTTTGGACGGTATTCCGCCGGCGCCAAGAGGCGTTCCCCAAATTGAAGTAACATTTGACATTGATGCCAATGGCATTTTGAACGTTTCTGCCATTGATAAAGCCAGCGGTAAAAAACAAGCGATAACCATTACCGCTTCTACCGGTTTATCAAAAGAGGAAGTGGAAAAAATGAAAAAAGAAGCGGAAATTCACGCGCAGGAAGATGCCAAGAAAAAAGAAGAAATTGAAATAAAAAATTCCGCCGAGTCGTTGGTTTATATGTCTGAAAAAGCGATTAAAGACGCTGGGGATAAGGTAAAACCTGAAGACAAAAAAACAATTGAAGAAAAAATAGACGCATTAAAGAAAATAAAAGATAGTGCCGATATTGAAGCAATTAAAAAAGCATCGCAAGAATTATCAACCGAAATCCAGAAAATCGGACAGGCGATGTACAACCCGCCTGCGGAAGAAAAAAAAGAAGAACCGAAGACAGAAGAAACTAAATAATGGCAAAAGATTATTATGAAATTTTGGGGGTTGATAAAAACGCGCCTGAAGGTGAAATAAAGCGCGCTTACAGAAAATTAGCGCACCAGCACCATCCCGATAAAAACGGCGGTGAAGATAAAAAGTTCAAAGAAATCAACGAGGCATACCAGGTTCTCGGGAACAAAGAAAAAAAAGAGCAATACGACAGGTTTGGGCGGACTTTCGATAGCGGTGGCTTTTCTGGTGAAGGATTTGGTGATTTTGGCGGTCTCTCAGATATTTTAGAAGAACTTTTTGGTTTCAGCCGCCAAAGAAGCAGAGGCGGGTTTGACGATTTTTTTAGCGGTGGGTTCAATCGCGCTTGGTCAACCATTCAAACAACTTTGAATCTGGATTTTGTTATGGCGGCGCTGGGAGGAGAAATTGAAGTTTCGGTAAGAGGCGAGAGATTAAAATTAAAAATCCCCACTGGAATTCAAAACGGCGAAGCATTGGTGCATCATGGGAAAAATGGTGATATAATTTTTGTGGTGAACATAAAAATGCCAAAAAATATTTCCCGCAAAGCGCGAGAGCTTTTGGAAGAATTAAAAAAGGAAATAAATGAGTAATCCAACGTGGGATATTTTAATGCTGTTGTTTTTCTTTTCGGCGGTGTTTATTTATGGTCTTTTTGCTGGACGCAACAAAACAATCGTGTTATTGTTGGCGGCATATCCGGCGACTTTGCTTAATAAATATTTTCCTTATCCCGCTGGTTTCTTGTCTCGGTTTAATGTATCTCAAGTAATCTTTTTAAGAGTATTTTCTTTTTTTGTTTTAACGCTGATTATTTTTTGGATTTTAGGCAAAACCGGCTTATCAAGAAAAGAAGTAAACAGAAAAACAGGACAGATTATATTTTTAAGTTTTTTAAGCGTTGGTTTTTGGGCAAATATAGTTCTTGGTTACGCGCTAAAAGCCGATTCGGAAATCGTAAAGCTCACGCCAGTTACCCAATTTCTATTCGGTTCCGATTGGGCGCATTTCATCTGGCTGGTACTGCCGCTCCTCGCGCTGTTTTACATTAAAAGAAAATAATACGCGCCCCCATAGCTTAATGGTAAAGCAGTTGCCTTTTAAGCAATTGACTCAGGTTCGATTCCTGGTGGGGGCATAAATTTTTCTAGTTGAGATTTGCCTGTTGGTGACGTGTTTGGTAAAATATATCCATAGAACAATGATTCGATTTGAGAATATCAGCAAAATTTACAACAGCCATTCGGTAGCGCTTAAAGATGTTACTTTTGAGGTCAACCCGCACGAGTTTGTTTCGCTTGTGGGGCGTTCCGGAGCGGGAAAATCAACTCTTTTAAAACTGCTGATCGCCGAAGAGAAGCCGACCAGCGGGAAAATCTTTTTCAATAGGCAAAACGTTCTGAAGATGCCGAATAGAGAATTACCTTTTCTGCGCCGCCAAATAGGGGCGGTTTTTCAGGATTTTAAACTTTTGCCAAACAAAACGGCTTACGAAAATGTCGCTTTCGCGATGGAAGTTGCCGGTAAAAGCGAAAGGGAAATTAAAAATGATGTCTCCAGAGTTTTGGATTTAGTTGGTTTAAAAGATAAAATGAACAACTTTCCCCGCGAACTTTCCGGCGGTGAAAAACAACGAGTTGCTATCGCGAGGGCGATGGTGCATCGTCCCAGCGTTATCGTTGCCGACGAACCGACCGGCAATCTGGATCCTATTAATACTTGGGATATTATCCGTCTGCTTTTAAAAATTAACGAACTAGGCACAACAGTCATTTTGGCCACTCACGATAAGGAAATTATTAATGCTCTGGAAAGACGGGTGGTAAGTTTAGAAAACGGAACTGTGGCCAGGGACGAAAATCCCGGCCGTTACATTCTTTCGTAGAATTATGTTCATAACACTAAATAGAATAACAAAATCCGGATTTATAAATTTTTGGCGAAACGGCTGGTTATCAACAGCCACGGTTTTGATTATGACGATAACCCTAGCCGCTTGGACCAGTATTTTTTTGCTCAATGTGGTTTTAACATCCGTTTTGGATATATTGGCCGAAAAGGTTGATGTCAGTGTTTATTTTAATTTGGATACCAAAGAATCCAATATCCTGTCTTTGAAGGCAAAACTGGAAGGATTAAAAGAAGTTGCCAGCGTGGAATACGTTTCCGCCGAACAGGCGTTGCAAATTTTTAAAAAAAGCCATGCCGGCGACGAGGTTCTTATTAAATCGGTACAGGAATTAACCGATAATCCTTTGGAAGCCAGTTTGAATATATTAGCCAAAGATTCTTCAAATTACGGGGTGATTGCCGACTTTATCGATCAATCCGCGGAAAAAAGCGCTATCAGCAAAATTAATTACACGGAAAATAAAATTGTGATTGACCGGTTGAATAATATTATAAGGATTCTTCGCGAAAGCGGCGCCGTGGCGGGATTAGTGTTGGCCCTTGTCGCGTTTTTGGTGGCTTTCAACACGGTGCGGCTGGCGATTTATTCCTCGCGGGAAGAAATAACGGTAATGAAACTTGTCGGCGCGTCCAACTGGTTTGTGCGTGGGCCATTTATTGTTGAGGGCATTTTGCACGGCTTCATAGGCGCGCTTTTCTCTCTGGCAATTGTTGTTTCCATTGTTGCTTTTTTAGGGCCGAAGCTTCTTAATTTCTTGCCGGAAATAAACATGGTAAATTACATAGGCGACAACTTTTGGTTCCTGTTGCTTTTCCAGGCATTAGGAGGCATAATTTTGGGCGTATTTTCCAGCTGGGTAGCGGTACGAAAATACTTGAACATATAAACGCACATTGCGGGATTACTTATTGCGGGGTCATCTAGCGGTAGGATACATGACTCTGAATCATGTCACCTTGGTTCGAATCCAAGCCCCGCAGCATATGAATGCAGTTATGATATTTATTACTTATCTTGGAAACTGGCAGACCATTATTGGTTTGGGGATTGTCGCGCTTGTAGTTTTGTGGCTGTTGAAGAAAAAATGGGAAGCCGGTTTTTTGGCTGTTGCTTTAGTAAGCGGTGAAATCATTAAGGAGCTTCTCAAGATTCTCATTCATCGCCAGCGGCCGGACGCAAGTTCCGCTTTAATACAGGAAAGCGGATATTCATTTCCCAGTGGTCACGCGGTTATGTCGGTTATTTTTTACGGAATGATTTGCTATTTTATTTACCAAGTATGCAAAAACAAATGGCAAAAAATAATTTCATTAATTATAACTGTCGTTCTTGTTTTTCTGATTGGATTTTCGCGGATTTATCTTGGCGTTCACTGGGCTTTCGATGTTTTTACCGGATGGTTTATTGGCGGTGCCATCCTTGCATTTTTTATCGTTAAGTTGAAGAATATAAAGAATTAGTCCATACTAAATCAATTATGTCCGAATTAGCCTTTTCAATTTTGCCCAAGCCCTTAAGCGACGAGGAAGACGAGGAGGAAATATAATGCCTTCATTTTTAGAGTTTTTACCGCTCGTAACCACGGCGGCCATTATCGACAGCGTAAATTTTTGCGCTTTTTCGGTGTTGCTTTTGACAATCGCTTTTCTTTTTAGCGCCGGCCCCGTCGTGGCAGAGCGTTCCAAAATTCTTAAAATAGGCGGTGTTTATATTGCCGGCATATTTTTGACATATATTTTAATTGGCTTGGGAATAATGAAAGCGCTTTATTCTTTTAATACGCCTCATTTTATGGCGAGAGTTGGCGCGTCCGTTATGATTTTATTCGGGGTAATAAATATAATAAATGAATTTTTTCCCGCGTTTCCGATAAAACTAAAAATTCCAGCAAGCGCGCATCAAAAAATGGCGCCATTAATTCAGAAAGGCTCTATTCCCGCAGTATTTTTTCTTGGTGTTTTGGTCGGTCTTTACGAATTTCCTTGCACCGGCGGCCCTTATTTGATGATATTGGGTTTCTTGCATGATCGCGCTACATATGTAAAAGGGGCGGCGTATCTGTTGTTTTATAATCTGGTTTTTGTTCTTCCCCTCGTTATTACTCTATTTATCGCAAGCAACGAAAAACTGCTTGGAAAATTGAGAACGTGGAGAGAAAATAAAAATATCAGGATTAAATTTTGGAGCGGCATGGCCATGATTATTTTGGGGGTTGTAATTTTTATGTTATAAATAAACAATATGAATATCGAACAAAATAAAATAGCGGATTTACTGAAAAAAATAGAGCAGATGAAAAAAACCGGCGAAGTTGACCTTTCAACCGAGGAAGATTTAAGTATCGCTGTTATGAATCTTATTTCTCTTGAAGAGCACTTTTTTTTCACCAACGCCAAAACAGGGAAAGAAGAATACTTAAACTTACTTTTGGAAACAAGAAAAATACGCAAATCTCTTCTGGCCAGATTGGTTAGTAAACACGAAGGCGAGACATGGTGTATTTCTAAGCATCTTTTAGGAACGACCATGCGTTTGATGGAGGTTGGCACAAAATTGTACTCTGACGGCAAGAGAGATGAAGCCAAAGAAATATATAAAAAAGCTGGCGAAGTTTATTCTTTATTTTGGGCATTGCGCCTTAAACTTATTGACATATCCGGCCTAAAGGAAGTTGCTGTCAAAGAACAACCGTGGACGCTTAATGATATATTAGATAAGTTAGTAGATTGCTGCGATGAGTAAAAAGACAATAGTTATAATTGGTCTGATAATTTTGGCAATTATTTTTGCTATTTTTTATTTTTATAATAAATCTGTTCCTCCGGCTAGCGGTAAATATGACGATTTCGCCAGATGTTTATTGTCAAAAAATATAACTATGTATGGAGCGGATTGGTGTTCTTATTGCCAAAGTGAAAAAGCGGCATTTGAGGGTTCATTTAAATACGTTCCCTATGTTGAATGCCCCGATAATCCACAACTATGTCTGGATAAAGGGATTGAAGGTTATCCAACTTGGATTTTCCCAGACGGGAAAAAGTTGGTAGGTGAACAAGGACTTGAAAAATTGTCGCAAGAAAGTGGTTGTGTGTTACAATAACAAGTATTAAAATTATTTTTTAATAATACTATGTTTGATTACAATAAACTTCCGAGGTTTGAACAAAATCTTGTTTTAATCGCTGTTGGCATTTTAACTTTATTTTTGATATTTGCCGGTTTCAATCAACTTATCGGCGCCATCAATGATTTCCGCAATGGCGGGACCAATAGTAATCCTCAAACGATAAGTTTTAGCGGTGAAGGAACGGTAAAAGCTATTCCGGATACTGCCAAGGTTGCGCTTGGTCTAGTTACCGAAGGAAAAGATTCCATTTCCGTCCAGAATGAAAACACGTCCAAAATGAACGCCGTGATTAAATTTTTGAAAGACCAAGGAATAAAAGATGAAGATATAAAAACCAGTAATTATAACCTGTCTCCGAAATACAATTACGACAAAGGCAAATCAACATTAGTTGGCTATATTATTAATCAAATGCTTACTGTTACGGTCAGGGATTTAGAAAAAATAGGCAATGTTTTAGATGGCTCGGTTTCAAGTGGCGCTAATGAAGTAAATTCCATTTCACTTTTTATTGATAAGCCGGAAGAATTGAAAAACAAAGCCCGCGAAGAGGCGATAAAACAGGCGAAAGAAAAGGCCTCAACAACCAGCAAGATTGCAGGGTTCAGGTTGGGCCGGGTAGTTAATTTTTATGAAAATTCCATGGGAGAACCGCCAATGTACTACGAAACGATGGCCATGGGGAAAGGCGGCGGCGACAGTATTGCCCCTTCACCGCAAATAGAACCCGGCAGCCAGGAAATAAAAATCAACGTAACCCTGACTTATTTGATAAAATAGTTTTTAGAAATTAGGGATCTCTACAATGTCGCCGGGGGTTATATTCCATTTTTCGGCCTGACCGGCGTTGATTTCCAAAACATATTGCGCCAGTGATTTTGATTCATAAATTTGGCAGGTTCTGTTTTCTGGGCAAGGCCTTTGAGTTACAATTTCGTTAACGCGTCCATTTGAAGAAATAAAAATCATATCGAGAGGGATAAGCGTGTCTTTCATCCAGAAACTTTGCGCCTTTTCATCAGAAAAAACAAAAAACATTCCGGAATTCTTTTCAAGCGAATCTCGGTTCATCAATCCGGTTTCTAATTCCTGCGCGGTTTTAGCAAATTCAACCTGAATTTTAATGGGTCCGGCCGCTGTAAATATAGTAATGAAATTTTTGTCGGCAATTTTTTGATATTGCGAAAACAAAACAATACCCGCTAGGGTTATTATGAGTACTCCCGAAATCCAATAAAACGGCCTTCTTGAATCAAGTAACATATATTTTATTTCATTTTAACTTAAATTGTTAAATATTAAAAATATATGTTAAAGTTCATTTAATGAATCAATCTTTTCTTTTGTTTTTACTTGGAGTAATGGCCATTGCGGTTGTGATACTGATTTATGTCTTGTTGCGAAAAAAATCTGGAGAAAAACCACAGGAAAATCAGGCAATTTTAATGATTCAAGACCAGCTTAAAGAAATGCGGCAGACATTGCAGAATTTTGGTTCGCAAGTGGATACCAAGATGGGTGACTCGGCAAAAATGTTCCAACAGCAATTCGCCCAAAGCGCGAAAATTGTAAGAGATGTTACCGAAAGATTGACGAAACTGGACGAAACCAATAAACAAGTAATGAATGTGGCCGACCAATTGCAAGGATTGGAAGATGTTTTGAAAAATCCTAAGCATCGCGGGGTTTTGGGCGAGTATTTTTTGGAAAATGTTTTAAAAAATGTCTTGCCGCCCAAAAACTACCAGATGCAATATGGATTTAAGAACGGCGATATCGTTGACGCGGTAGTTTTTGTAAAAGATAAAATTATTCCGATCGATTCAAAATTTTCGCTGGAAAATTACAATCGGATTTTAAATGAGAAAGACCAAGACAAAAAAGAAGAATTGGAAAAACAATTTAAGGCCGATTTGAAAAACAGGATAGACGAAACCGCCAAATACATCCGGCCGAATGAAAAAACAATGGATTTCGCCTTTATGTTTATTCCCGCCGAAGGAATTTACTACGACTTATTAGTTAATCAAGTTGGCGCGATTAAAGTTAACACACGCGACTTGATTGAGTACGCTTTCAAAGAAAAACACGTAATTATTGTTTCGCCGACGTCGTTTTTCGCTTATTTGCAAACGGTAATGCAAGGTTTGCGTGCTTTGCAAATTGAAGAATCCGCCAAGGAAATTCGCAAATATGTTGAAATGCTTCAGAAACATTTGTTAAGTTATGATGAGTATATGAAAAAGCTCGGCGGTAATCTAGGCACGGCAGTAAACGCGTATAACCGGGCATCGAAAGAATTCGGCAAAATCGATAAAGATGTGGTAAAAATTACGGGCAAAACCGGTGAAATCGAGCCTTTACAGATTGAAGGTCCGATTGCCGAGGAAGAAGAATAAAATATTATGGCAAATCATATTGTTCTGGATATTGAAACGCAGAATTT